>Ga0114898_1000409_pt1 | contig 34115 bp, 18 predicted proteins | sample Malvired_Geostar_FD_83496 | JGI IMG/M metagenome (GOLD analysis project Ga0114898, IMG submission 83496) | Marine viral communities from the Global Malaspina Expedition - Malaspina viral metaG DeepMed_Geostar | ecosystem: Environmental > Aquatic > Marine > Oceanic | place: Mediterranean Sea...
GCCCATCCCGCCGATCTGATAAGCGCCGGCAGCGACGGATACGATCTGCTGCTGCTGGATTTCACCATCGCGGCCCTGCCCGATGCGGTGGAGGCGGTGGAGATCACCGGTACCGATGGCGTCTCGCTGGCCGCCAACGCCCTCGGCAATCTCGTCGTTGGCGGGCTGGGTGCGGACACGGTGCTGGGCCAGCAGGGCGACGATACGCTGCTAGGCGGCACCGGCAGCGACCTGCTGGGTGGCGGCAAGGGACGCGACCGGCTGGAAGGCGGTGCCGGCGACGACACGCTGTTCGGTGGTCGCGGCGACGATCTGCTGATCGCCAGCGAGGGCCGCAACGAATTGCAGGGCAATCGCGGTGGCGACACCATTCTCGGCGGCGCGGATGGCGATCTGCTGCGCGGCGGCAAGGACAGCGATTCGATCCGCGGCGGCATCGGCGACGACACCATCCATGCCGGCAAGGGCAGCGACACGCTGGCCGGCGGTGACGGGGCCGACAGCTTCCACTTCAAGGCCGGGGACGCGGAGAATCTGGTCCTCGATTTCGACCTCGCCGAGGATGTGATCCTGCTGGCAGGCGATCTGGGGCTGGATGCCGCCATGGCACTGGCGCGGATCGGCACGGACAGCGACGGCAATGCCGTCATCGACCTCGGCCACGACACCCAGATCACCCTGGCCGGAATCGATCCCGCCGCGCTGACCCTCGATCATTTCCTGGTTCTGGGATGAGCAGCGCGCTGCCGCTGCGCAAGCCGGAAGCACAAGCCTCTGCGCTGCCCTGCGCCGGCTTCGCGCTGGCCGGCGGCGGCATTCTGCATTGCTTCGCCAGCGACCGTCCGATGGATGCGGGCCAGCCGCCGCTGCTGGACGGAATGCCGGCCCGGCGCTGGCGGCTGCGCAACCATCTGGATGTGGCGGCCCGCGCCGCAGGGCAGCCTTGCTGGGTGGTGCTGCTGGAAACTGGCGAAGCGGCCACGCATCTCCGGCTGACGGCACGCGATGAGAACGTGACCGACATCGCCCCCTCCGCCCTGCACCCGCTATCCGAGCTGGGCCGGCATCTGCCGGCAGAATGGCTACCGCTGGTGACTCGCTTCCTGTCAGCGGAGCAAGCGCTGGCCGACCTGCTGCGCGGCGAAGCGCCACCCCGCTGGCACAGGCTGCACGACCCGGAACCGGACCAGCCGCAAGATACCGTCCTGCCCCTCACCCGGCTGATGACAGCGCTGCGGCAACTGCGTCCCGATGTGACGGCCCGCCATCCGGCTGCCAGCGACTTCCTGGCCTGGTGCCTGCTGGACGGAAGCCGCGACTATGCCGCCCTGCGCGGAAACCCGGACTGGCACGGGCCGGCGCTGCGCCGGGCGGTGCATGCAGCGCGGCCCGATTTGCAGGCCGCCTTCGCCGATCCCGATGGCGCAGCGTTCGAGAATTGGTGCCGCACCCACGGCGCGGACGAGGTGCCGGCGCTGGCGGCGCCGTCCGTCCGGCGCGCACCTTTCCGCCTGCGCAAGGGCGGCGTCACCATCGTCGGCCATGCGCGCGGCGCGCTCGGCATCGGTGAGGATTGCCGGATGGCGGTCCGCGCGCTGCAGACCGCCGGGGTGCCGGTCGCGGTGCTGGACGTGCCGGTGCCAGGCGATGCGGCGGATGACAGCCTGCGCGGCCTGCTGAGCGACGCCCCGCCCTATGCGGCGACCCTGCTGTGCCTGACCGGCTTTGCCAGCCTGGAGCTGTTCGCCCGCGAAGGCGCGGCTCTCTGGGAGGGGCGTAATGTCATTGGTTTGTGGCCATGGGAGCTGCCGCGCTGGCCAGACCGGTTCGCCGCCGCCGCCGATCTGGTCGGGGAACTCTGGGCCGCCAGCGCCTTCACCGCCGACTCCTATAACGATGCGCCGGTGCCGGTGCGGCATCTGCCGCCTGCCGTATCGGTTTCCCCTGCCAATCTCTCCCGCGCCGATTTCGGCCTGCCGGAAGATACCTTCCTGTTCCATGCCGGCTTCGACGGAAATTCCACGCTGGCGCGCAAGAATCCGCTGGGCGCCATCGCGGCGTTTCAGGCCGCCTTTCCTGCGACGCGACCGGATGTCGGCCTGGTGTTGAAGGCGATGAATTTACCTCCTGAGTCGGAACTGCATGACGCCATCGCCGGCGATCCACGTATCCGGCTGATGGACCGCCGCCTGCCCCGCGCGCACACCGAGGCGCTACTGGCCTGTTGCGACGCGCATCTCTCGCTGCACCGGGCCGAGGGGTTCGGGCGTATCCCGGCGGAAGCCCTCGCGCTGGGCCTGCCGGTCATCGCCACCGACTGGTCCGGCACGGCGGATTACCTGACGACGGAGACCGGCTTTCCCGTCGAATACACCCTCATTCCCGTGCCGCCCGGCGCCTATCCCTTTGCCGAGGGCCAGCACTGGGCGGAACCGGATATCGCCCATGCCGCCTGCCTGATGCGGCAGGTGGCGGACGATCCGGTTACAGCGCGTGCCGTCGCCGCGCGCGGGCAGGCGCGGATCCGGCGGGATTACAGCCCCGAAGCCGCCGGCCGCCGCTATCGCGCCAGGCTGGAGGAGCTGGGATGGCTGTAAAGCGCCGCGAACGCCGGATTGGCAGTGATCCGCGAATCGAGTGCCGCCAACGCATCCGGGCCGGCGGCGGCGCCATAGGCCGCGCGCACCGCGGACCAGCCGTCTGCCGGCGCGGTGCCCGCCGCCACCTCCTCCGCATAGGAGAGCGGCCAGCGTTCCGGCACGCCCAGCCCGTGCCGGTGCAGCACTTGCATCGATTCCACAAAAACGAGAGCGCGCAGCCGCTCGGTCTTGGCCCCGCCATGCAGGCGTTGCAGGGCCTGCACCTCTGGCACGAAGCCGATCTTCCCCGGATAGCGCGCCCACGCCCGCAACCAGAGATCGAGGTCCATCGCGGTTTCCAGCCCCTCATCGAGTATCCCCGCTGGCGGCCCCAGCGCCTGCAAGGCGGCGCGGCGCAGCAGCACACTCGGCTGGCAGACGAAGCAGCCTTCGCGGAAATCGTATGTCTGCCCGTCCGGCCGCACCGGATAGGCGCCGAGATCGCGACCTTCCGCGTCGATCCAGCGCGCCGCCCCATGCGCCAGCGCGAGATCGGGCCGGGCAGCAAACAGCGCACGCATGCGGGCGAGCGCGCCATCGGCCAGCGCATCATCGGCATTCAGCCAGCCCACAAGATCGCCGCTGGTGAGCGCGAAACCCCGGTTCAGCGCCTCGGCCTGCCCGCCATCGGCCGTGCGCAATACGGTCAGCCGGTCCGGATAGCGGGCATTGAGGCCGGTCAGCACATCCGCCGTGCCGTCGGTCGAGAGATTGTCGAGGACGATCAGCTCATCGGCCGCGTCCGGTCCGTCCAGCGCACTGGCGAGCGCCTGACCGATGAAGCGGCCCTGATTGAAGGACGGCATGACGAGGCTGATCCGCATGATTCAGGATCGCACGGAACCAAATCGCAAGAAACGGGGAGGCGCGCATGAGCATCCGCGCCTGCATCCTGGCCTCCTGCGACAACGCCCCCTATCTGGCGCAGGCCATCGCCTCGGCGCAGGCGCAGAGCCTGCCCTTCGAGGTGATCGTGGTCGCCGACGACGCCTCTACCGATGGCTCGCGCGATCTGATCCGCAGCCGCGCGGCGGAAGACAAGCGCATCCGCCCGATCCTGCGCGAACGAAGGCTGGGGCCGGGCGGCAACCGCGACCTGGCCATCCGCGATACAAAGGCCGACTGGATCGTCACGCTGGATGGTGACGATGTCATGGCACCGGGCAAGCATGCGGCGGAATGGGCAGCGGTAACGCCGTTCCGGGGCCAGGCATCCGCCATCGGCTTTTCCGACGTGGCACTGACCGATGCCTGGGGAGCCGAAACCGGGCGCTGGTCGCTGTCGCTCTATGGTGCGCTGGACAGGGCGGAGCGCAGCGGCTGGTTCGCCCGCCGCAGCGCGCCGATCCCGCGCGACCTGCTGCTGCCGAAGGCACTCTATCTGAAGGCTGGCGGCTTCGCGCATGATTTGCCGCTCTATGAGGATTGGGATTTCAAGCTGCGGCTGTCCGCCCTTGCCGCCGTGTGGCGGCATTCCGGGATGATCGGCACGCGCTACCGCCGGCAGGGTGGCGGCCTGTCCGATGCGCCGCCGGGCGTGCATGAACGCTGGCAGGCGGAGGTGCGGAGGCGCAACCGCGCGCTTTTCGCGGCGGAGGTGCCAGCATGATCCCGGCGCTGCGGCCTCTGCCCGACGACGTGACCGAAGCCGCCTGGCAAGAGGCACGGCGGCGGCTGGCGCTCATCCTGCCCGACATCCCGCCCCTCGGGCTGGCGACCGCATTGCGCGGCGAGCTGGGGGCGCTGTACCGGCAGGTGGCCGCGCAGAATCTGCGTGCCCTGCCGGGGGAGGACGATCCGCCGCCCGATCTCCCGATGCCCGCCGATGCGCGCTTCTGGCCCGGCCTGCTGGCCCGGCTGCTCTATGACTGGCCGCATCGCTGCCTGCCCGATTTGGCTGCGCTGGAGGCCTGCCCGCCGCCCTTGCTGGAGCCGGTCACCCGCGCCCTGCTCGATACCGGCCTGCCGCTGGACGAAGACGAGGCCGAAACCGCGCGGCGCGAGGCCTGGTTCGTCGATCTGATCCGCTGGATAGAGACGCGCGTGCTGGACAACCCACAGCATCCCGAGGCCCGCGCGCTGCTGCGCGCCTTTCTGGAGGGCAGCAACTTCCTCGCCCATTTCCGCAGCCGTACCGACCGGGAGACCCTGACGCGACGCGGCCGGTTGCTGGCGCTGGCGGCTGGCATCGCCGGGCCAACGCTACACCCGCGAAAGCCGGGGCGGATGCGGCTGGGCTTCATCGCGCTGGATGCCGGGGACCGTACCGAGACCCGGGCGCTGCTGCCCTTCCTCGCCGGGCTGGACCGCACCCGCACGGAAAGCTTCCTGATCCTGCTGCATGGCATCCGCTCAGACGCGGCGCGCGCCCATGCCGGCATGGCGGAGCGCATCCTCGACCTGTCGGGCGTTCCGGAGCCGGAACGAGCGGACTACATTCGCGGTTTCGACCTCGATATTCTGGTCTTCGCCAACAATCTGCTGGGCCGCGCCGGCACCTATCCGCGTCTGGCCTGCCAGCGTCTCGCGCGGCGGCAGGTGGCCACCATCGCCAGCCCGGCCAGCACCGGCCTGCCGGGGATCGACCGGTTCCTGACCTCGGCGGAAGCGGAGGCCGGCGATATCGCCGGGCGCTACAGCGAAAAACCGCTGCTGATGGAAGGGCTGCCGGTCTGTTTCGTCGAACCGCCTTTGCCCGTCAACCGCCCGCCCGAGGCCGATCTGATCGACCGGCAGGTGGCCGACCTGCGCCGGGCAGTTGCCGGCTCCGCGACCCTGCTGCTGGCGGCGGCGCATGCGGCCAAGCTGACCCCTGCTTTGCGCGAGTGCTGGCTGTCGATCCTGGAGCGCGCGCCGGACAGCGTGCTGATGCTGCTGCCCGGCAATCCCGGCTGGTCGGTGCCGGTGGCGGGCCGCGCGGTGCTGCGCTGGATGCGCGACGCCGCAGCGGCACGCGGCCTAGATGCGCGCCGCATTGCCGTGGCCGGGCCGTACCAAAGCCGGGCGGCACTCGCCCATCTGACGCGGCGGGCCGATATCTTCCTGGACTCCTTCCCCTATGCCGGCTGCGCCAGCCTGATCGACCCGTTGCGCGCCGGCACGCCGGTGGTGGCGCTGGAGGGCGGTAGCCAGAAGGAAAGGCAGGGGGCGGCGCTGCTGCTGTCCTTAGGGCTGGGCGGGCTTGACGGGCTGGTGGCAAGCGATCCGGCAGCTTACGCCGATATCACCGTGGCGCTGGCCCACGATTGCGGCGCGCGGGAACGCTGGCGCAGCCGCATCCTGGCGCGCATCGAGGCGGCCCCCTTCCTCGATCCGGCGGATTTCGGACGGCGCGCCGCCGCCTGCTGGGAGCTTCTGTTCCGCGAAATCATGGAGGAGGAGGCGCAGGCCGACCCGCTGGCGGCGGAGGCGCTGCGCGGTGATGTGCGGTCGGAGGGCTTCGGCGCCGGCTGGCACGCGGCAGAGGCGGCCGGTTGGTGCTGGTCAGTGGGCGGCGACGCGGCGCAGATGGCCCTGCCCGTGCCCTTCGCCGGGCCGGGGATACTGGAACTGGCGCTGCGACATTTGCCGCCCGGCGCGCGGGGCGGTCTGCGGCTGGTAATCGGCGGCAAACTCGTCCCGCATCTTCTGTTCCCCTCCCCCGACCCCGCCGGGGCGGCGCTACTGCGCTTGATGATACCGGAGGCGCTGCTGGCCGGCGGCCTTGCCGATATCGCCCTGTATGCGCCGCTGCACATGGCGCCCGGCGATCCGCGCCCGCTGGGCGTTGCGCTGTCGCGCTTCGCGCTGCATCCGGCGGCGGGCACGATCCGCATCGACGCCGCGTCGCCGCTGCTGGCAACCGGCTGGGAGATCGCAGACGGGTTGTTCCGCCTGGAACCTGGCCGGACCGGTACGATCTTCCTGCGCCAGCCGCTGGCGGGCCGGCATCTGCTGGTTCTGGACGGCGTGCAGGCGGAGGCACCGCCGCGCCTCACCGCCGGCGGGCAGGACATCCCGCTGCGCGACGGCATCGCCTATCTGCCGCCCTGCGGCCGCATCGCGCTGACCGCCGAGGCCGGCCTGTCGCTGGTCGGCTTCACCCTGTCACCGGTGATTCTATGAAACTGCGGCTCCTGCACCAACTGGCGCGCAGCGGCGGCACGCTGGTCAACCGGCTGCTGCTGGCGCAGGGCGTGGCGGTGCTGAGCGAAGTGCATCCGCTGGGCTGGGCCACTCTCGACCCGCTGGCACAGGCGCGCGACTGGTTCGGCCTGATCGGCGCGGACGACCTGCACGGGCGGGACGGCCTGCCCCATGCCGAGGCTATTGCGCTGATCGCGCGCCGCGCCGGGCGGCGGCGGCATCCCCTGCTGATCCGCGACTGGAGCCATCTCGACTTCATGCCCATCGGCATGGGGCTGAAACCGGCGCTGGTGTCGGTACAGGCGGACATGCTGGCGGATCACTTCGATCTGCTGCGCACCGCCACCGTGCGCCATCCGCTCGACCAGTGGCTGAGCCTCGCCGCCATGCTGGCCGCCGAGGGCCGCCCGCCCCGTCAGGCCGAGCTGGAAGCCTGGCTGGACGGTATCGAAGGTTTCGCGGTGATGGCGGCGGCAATCGGCTTCGTGCGCTATGAGGATATTGCCGCCGATCCGGCCGGCGGCATGGAAGAGCTGTGCCGGAAACTGGACCTTGCCTTCGATCCCGCGCGGCTGGAGGGCTGGCGCGAGACTACGCAGTTCAGCACCGGCGCCGTACCGGGGCGGGCCGCATCCTCGGCAGAAATCGAGCGGCTGGAGCCGCGCCCGGCACCGCCGCATATCCTGCACCGGCTGAACCGCGACCGGCGCTACCGGCAGGCACTCGACCTGCTGGGCTATGAGGCGCGGGAATGAGCGCCGCCCTGAACGCCCCCCTCCCGGCCTTCCGCCGCATCGCGCTGGCAAGGCGCTGGCTGGCCCGCAGCCCTTCCGAGGCGGAGGCGGCGTTCCTTGGACCGGAAGGAAAGCCGCTGCTCGCCGCGCTGGATGCCCCGCCGCTGCGCTGGCCGGAAGCGCCGGATCTGCTGGACGAGGCTGTTGCGAGGCTGCGCCATGCCGCAAGCCCCGCCGACCACCCCGCGCCCCTGCTGGCAGGGCTGCTGCTGACCGAGCCGTACCGCCTGCCGCCGCTCGATCCGATTGCCGGCCTGCCCGTCTGGCTGGGGCCGGCGCTGTTCCGCACGCTGGCACGCGGGCCGGATTTCTTCCGCGAACCGGGCGACCCGGACCGCTGGGCACGCTGGGCGGAAACTCTGCTGCAGGCCATCGAGACCGCACCGCCGGAGCGGCAGGATGATGGTTTCGCGCTGCTGGACGATCTCCGCCTGCATGCCGCTTTCGCCGGGACCGGCGACCTCAAGCCCCTGATGCAGCGGCGCGGAAAGCTGATCGCGCGCTTTGCCAGGGCGGAAGAATGGACACCGCCGAGGCGCGGCAACGGGCCGATCCGCCTCGGCCTGCTGGCGATGCGGCTGGACGACAGGCCGAACACGCGCTTCCTGCTGCCGCATGTCGCCGGGCTGGACCGCGATCGTTTTGCCGTCACCGGCTATGCGCTGGCGGGCGATGAGGACGACATGGCGGCGCTGGCGCGGCTCAGAATAGGACAAGTGAAACGGCTGGACGGGTTGAGCCTGGCGGCGCGGGTGGCCGCGCTCCGTAACGACCGGCTGGATGTGCTGCTGATCGGCGGCAATGTGGCGGCGGCGATGGACCCGCTGGCCCGGCTGGCGGCACACCGCCTGGCCCCCGTGCAGGTCGCGCTGGCATCCAGCCCGGTCACCACCGGCCTGCCCGGCATGACGCATGTGTTGATCGGCAGCGAGACACCGCCGCAGGCCGATGACCAGTACACCGAACAGCCAGCCCGGCTCGGCCGGCCCTTCTGCTGCTTCGCCCCCGGACTGGCGCAGGAGGCGCCAGCGCTGAACCGGGCCGATCTCGGCATCCCGGCGGAGGCGATCCTCCTGCTCTCCACCGCCAATCTGATGAAGCTGACGGATGAAGCGCTCGAATGCTGGCTTAGCCTGCTGGCGGAGACGGAAAACAGTGTGCTGCTGCTCAGCCCCTTTAACCCGTTCTGGGCCGGCGGCGACCCGCCCGTCGCGCGCTTCCGCCAGCATGTCGAGGACCGCGCACTGGCGCATGGCGTCGCACGCTGGCGGGTGCGGCTGGCCGGCCCGTTCGCCGATGCCGGCAGTCTCGCGGCACTGGCCGGGCTGGCCGACCTCTGTCTCGATGCCTTCCCCTATGCCGGCTGCACCAGCCTGCTGGACCCGCTGGCCGCCGGCCTGCCCATCGTCACGATGCGGGGGGTGAGCCAGCGCGGCAACCAAGCGGCGGCAATGCTGGACCCACTTGGGCTGGACCCGCTGGGACTCGGCCCTCTTGTCGCCAAAAACACCGGAGAGTATCGGCGCATCGCCTTGCGGCTGATCGGCGATCCTGCGGAAAGGCGGACTATCGGTACGACGATCCGCCAGGCGCTGCCCGGTGCCCCGTTTCTGGACGGGGCCGGTTTCGCCCGCTCGCTCGACGCCGCGCTGTCGGCTATGATCGCGGAAAATCGATGGAGACCCTGATGACCCCGCGCGACATTCTGGATTTCTGGTTCGGCAAGCCGGACGCACCGTCCTATAGCGAGAAACGGCAAATCTGGTTCGAGAAGAACGAGGATTTTGACGAGGAAATCCGCGAGCGCTTCCTGCCGCTGGTGGAGGATGCGCTGGAAGGCGGCCTCTCCACCTGGGAGGGCGAGCCGGAGGGCTGCCTCGCCCTCATCATCCTGCTCGACCAGTTCCCGCGCAATCTGTTCCGGGGCACGGCGCGCGCCTTCGATGGCGACATGCGCGCGCTGGAACTGGCGAAAATGGCGCTGGCCGAAGGCTATGACCGCAAGCTGCTGCCCCTGCAGCGGCTGTTCCTCTACCTGCCCCTCGAACACAGCGAGGATCTGGCCGACCAGGACCGCTCCGTCGCGCTGTTCGAGAAGCTGAGCCAGGAGACCGACGATCCCAGCTGGCACCATTACGCCGTCCTGCACCGCGACATCATCGCCTGCTTCGGACGCTTCCCCCACCGCAACACGGCGCTGGGCCGCGAGATGACGGAGGAGGAAAAGACCTTCCTCACCCAGCCGAATTCCGCGTTCTGAGGGCTACAAATCCCCCTCACCCAGCTCCGCCTCGCAGGGGAGAGGGAAATATTGAGGTGGCTTACTTAACCCTCTCCCTTCGCGGGAGAGGGTGGTGAGCAAAGCGAACCGGGTGAGGGGGGTATGCCCCCCGCCATGCCTTGCGCGCATGGCCCGCCCCCGGATTGGCGCGGAAGGCGGTTTCATATTGCATGGCAACAGCGTTTCTTTATCGTGCGGGCGGCCTATTTGTCCGACAAAGCCCGATAAAGAGGAAACGCCCCCCATGTCCACCAGCTCAGCCGCCAACGCCACCACGCAAGAGAGCTTCCCCGAAATCCGCGAGGCCGTGCGCCAGCTCTGCGCCGGTTTTCCCGGCGAATACTGGCGCGAGAAGGACCGCGAGCGCGCCTATCCGACCGAGTTCGTGCAGGCGCTGACCGAAGCCGGCTACCTCTCCGTGCTGATCCCGGAGGAGTTTGGCGGCAGCGGCCTTGGCATCGAGGCAGCGGCGGCGATCCTGGAGGAAATCCACAAGGCCGGCTGCAATGGCGCCGCCTGCCACGCGCAGATGTACACGATGGGCACGCTGCTGCGGCACGGCAATGAAGCGCAGAAGCAGCAGTACCTGCCGAAGATCGCCACCGGCGAGTTGCGCCTGCAGGCTTTCGGCGTGACCGAGCCGACGGCGGGCACCGACACCACCTCGATCCGCACCGTGGCGGTGCGCGAGGGCGACAAATACATCGTGAACGGCCAGAAGGTCTGGACCAGCCGGGCCGAACATTCCGACCTGATGATCCTGCTGGCCCGCACCACCCCGAAGGATCAGGTGACGAAGAAGACCGAAGGCCTGTCGGTCTTCCTGGTGGATATGAAGAAGGCGCTGGGCAAGGGGCTGACCATCCGTCCGATCCGCACCATGCTGAACCACGCCACCACGGAAATCTTCCTGGACGATCTGGAAGTCCCCGCCGAGAACCTGATCGGCGAGGAGGGCAAGGGCTTCCGCTACATCCTGGATGGAATGAATGCGGAGCGTATCCTGATCGCCTCGGAATGTATCGGCGATGCCCGCTGGTTCATCGCCAAGGCCACCGACTACGCCAATGAGCGCAAGGTGTTCAACCGCCCGATCGGGCAGAATCAGGGCATCCAGTTCCCGATCGCCAAGGCCTATGCGCAGTCGGAAGCAGCGGCGCTGATGGTCGAGCGCGCGGCGCAGATGTATGACGGCAAGATTCCCTGCGGCAAGGAAGCCAACATGGCGAAGCTGCTGGCCGCCGATGCCTCCTGGGCCGCCGCCGATATGTGCCTGCAGACGCATGGCGGCTTCGGTTTCGCCGAGGAGTACGATATCGAGCGCAAGTTCCGCGAGACGCGGCTGTATCAGATCGCGCCGATCTCCACCAACCTGATCTATGCCTACCTGTCCGAGCATGTGCTCGGCCTGCCGCGTTCCTACTGATGGGCGGGTCGATGGGCGCATTGGACGGATTGCTGGTGGTGGCGCTGGAACAGGCCGTCGCCGCCCCGCTCTGCACCGCGAAGCTGGCCGATGCCGGGGCGCGGGTCATCAAGATCGAACGCGCCGAGGGCGATTTCGCGCGCGGCTATGACGCGGCGGTGAAAGGCCAGGCCAGCTATTTCGTCTGGTTGAACCGGGGCAAGGAATCGCTGACCCTCGATATCAAGAACCCGGACGACAAGGCGCTGCTGGACCGGCTGATCGCGAAGGCCGATGTATTCGTGCAGAACCTCGCCCCCGGCGCCACCACGCGCGCCGGCACCGGCGCGGAGGAATTGCGTAAACGCCATCCGTCGCTGATCACCGTCGATATCAGCGGCTATGGCGAGGACGGGCCACTATCCGAGATGAAAGCCTATGATCTGCTGGTGCAGGCGGAAAGCGGGTTGTGCTCGGTCACCGGCACGGCCGAGGGCATGGCCCGCGTCGGCGTGTCGGTCGGCGATATCGGCGCCGGCATGAATGCCTATGCCGCCGTGCTGGAGGCCCTCATAAAACGCGGCATTACCGGCAAGGGCAGTGCCATCAAGGTGTCGCTGTTCGATGGCCTCGCCGACTGGATGAACGTGCCTTATCTGCAATATGCCTATGGCGGCACGGCGCCGGCGCGCATCGGCCTCGGCCATGCCACCATCCAGCCCTATGGCGCCTATGCCTGCGCCGACGGGCAGGTCATGCTGGCGATCCAGAACGAGCGCGAATGGGCAAGGCTGTGTGCCGAGGTGCTGGGCCAGCCGGCCCTCACCACCGATCCGCGCTTTTCCACCAATGTCGCGCGCTGCGCCAACCGCCCGGCGCTGAGCGCCGCCATCGAGGCTGTGTTCAAGGCGCTGCCGCGCGCAAATGTGGTGGAGAAGCTGAAGGCGGCGAAGATCGCCTTCGCCTCGGTCAACAGCGTGGCCGATCTGGTGGGCCATCCGGCGCTGCGCCTGGTGCCGGTGGAGACGCCGGAAGGCAGCGTCGAGATCGTCGCCCCCGCCGCCATCGTGGATGGCATGACACCCGGCCTGAAGCCCGTGCCGGCCATCGGCCAGCACAGCGAGGCCATCCGCAAGGAGTTCGCCGCATGAGCATCGACGCAGAGAAGCTGCAGGGCTGGATCGGCAAGCGCCAGGAGGTGAACGAGCGCCTCGCCGCCTGGGCCGTCCATGCCTGGAACGCCACGCTGGACCGTGACGACGCGAAGCCGAAGGAAGGCGACCCGCTGCCGCCGGGCGCGCACTGGATCTTCTTCCACGAGGCGGCGCGCACCAGCCAGCTCGGCGAGGACGGCCATCCGCAGCGCGGCGGCTTCCTGCCGCCGGTCGAGCTGCCGCGCCGCATGTGGGCCGGCGGCAGGCTGCAGTTCCTGAAGAAACTGGCCATCGGCGAGCGTGCCACACGCACCTCCGAGGTGATGTCGATTGCCGTGAAGGAAGGCCGCACCGGGCCGCTGGTGTTCGTAACGGTGAAGCACGAGATCGCCGGTGCCGAGGGTGTCGCCATCGTCGAGGAGCACGATATCGTCTATCGCGGCTGGCCCAGCGAGGCGGAGAAGGCGAAGCAGCCGCCCGCCGCCCCCCCGGTCACGGAGGCCGTGTGGTCACGCGAGCTGGTGCCGACGCCGCCGCTGCTGTTCCGCTATTCCGCGCTGACCTTCAATGGCCACCGCATCCATTACGACCACCCCTATGTCACGCAGGTGGAAGGCTATCCCGGCCTGATCGTGCATGGGCCGCTGATGGCGACGCTGCTGCTCGACCTGGTGCGCCGCGAGGCACCGGAGAAGCTCCTGACCGGCTTCTCTTTCCGTGGCATGAGTCCGGTGTTCGATACCGCGCCCTTCCATGTGAACGGCACGCCGAAGGACGGCGGCGCCGATCTGTGGATCGCCGGGCCGGGCAATTATCTCGGCATGCAGGCGCAGGCGACGTTCGGGTAGGAGCCCCCTACTTCGCCGTCTGTTCGCCGGCGGGGGCGGCGCGGTCGGTCAGCACGCGGCGGGCCGGGAACAGCAGGGTCGCAGTGGTGCCCGTGCCGGGGCGGCTGACCAGCAGCAGCCGGCCGCCATGCGCTTCGATCATCGATTTCACCAGCGGCAGGCCAAGCCCGGTGCCGTGATGGCCGCGCGCCAGCGACGAATCGATCTGCCCGAACGGCGCCAGCGCCACCGGGATATCCGCCTCCGCCATGCCGATGCCGGTATCGCGGACCGTCAGCGCGTAGCCGCCCTCCTCCGTCATCACGCCGGCGATATGGACCTCGCCGCCGGGTGGCGTGAACTTCACCGCATTCGAGGCCAGGTTCAGCAGCATCTGCTTCAGCTGTCTTTCGTCGGCCAGCAGGTCCGGGGTCGGCGGCTCCAGCGCGACGTGGAAATCGATCGCGCCATGCTGGGCCCGCCCCTCGATCATACGCGCCACCGCCGCGACGATGCCGGCGAGATCGACCCGCGCCTCGGCCAGCTGGGTACGGCCGGCATTGAATTTCGCTATGTCGAGCAGATCGTTGATGATCGACAGCAGATAATCCCCGCTCTCGCGGATGCTGGCGGCATAGGCGCGATAGCGCGGATCGCCCAGCGGCCCGTTCACCTCGCTCATGATCAGTTCGGAAAAGCCCAGGATCGCGTTCAGCGGCGTGCGCAGCTCATGCGTCATGTTCGACAGGAACTCGGTCTTGCTGCGCTCGGACCGCTCCGCCTCGCTGCGCTGCAGCAGCAGAGTCATCTCGCGCTGTTTCTCGACCGTGATGTCCACCTGGGTGACGAGGATGCTGCCATCCTCCAGCAGCTTCAGTTCGCCGCGCAGCCAGCGCCCGTCGGCCAGCTGCTGCTCCGGATTGGTCCAGGGCGGGCGCCGTTCGGACACCAGCCGGTCGATCCAGTCCTCGCCCGATTCGACGCCCTTCGGCGGCAGCATCCCGGAGGCAAGACAATCGTGCAGGATATCGCGCCGGAACCGGCCGATCCGGAAATGCGGCGACCAGTCGGGGAAAAACTGCCGGAAAGCGGAATTGCAGCAAGCCAGCCGGTCCGCCGCATCATAGATCACCACCCCGACATCCGAAGCGTCGAGCGCCCGCCCGATCAGCTCTCCCTGCATGTCCCCATGCACGTCCCCCTGCATGGCTGCCCCCGCCGCAGGTGCCTGCTTGCCATTTTCTGTCACCGCCGAACCCCACATCAAGGCAACCCCACGCGGCTGAGCGGGGTCGCAATACCCTATGAAACCGTTCTTTTCGCGGGAGCGGACGCCGTCGATTTTGCGGGCCCGTTTTCTTGGTTATTTCTGGCCTGTGCCAGGCAAGCCCGGCACTTCAGTAAAATAACATATGCAGCCCGAAGGCAACCACCTGGATTCTGCCGGAACGCGTTCTGCCGATCATGGCGGCGGGGCGAATGCGAATGATGATTACCGAGTCCCCCGCACCACGCGACCGATTATGCTGCAATGCAAAGTTAATTCTTTCACAGGATTACGCGCTATGGATTCCATGATTTTCTTATCTTTTTTCACAAGAGAATGCGTTGACAAGCCGAAAGACGAGGATCATATTTTGCAGTGCGACATGACCTTGTCCTCTGTCGTACGCACTTTTGGGCGTTTCCTCCCTAAACTTGGGCCGTGCAACCGCACGGCCCATTTTTTTGCATGTGCGAAAAGATACCCGAAAACGGGATCAGCAACGGGGCGATGGCAGTGTCTCATCGCCCTCGCCCAGCGCGCGCTGCATCAGCACGCTATCCACCCAGCGGCCATGCTTGAAGCCGACCGATCGGATGGTGCCCACCCTCTCGAAGCCCAGCGCCTTGTGCAGCCCGATGGAGCCATGATTGGCACTGTCGCCGATGATCGCGATCATCTGCCGGAACCCGGCCTCGGTACAGCGCGTCAGCAGCGCCGACAGCAGGGCACGGCCGATGCCCTTGCCGGCCATCCCCTCGCGCACATAGACCGAATCCTCCGCCGAATAGCGGTAGCCGGGGCGCGGCCGGTACTGGCCGGCATAGGCATAGCCGACCAGATCTCCCCCCAGCTCGGCGGCGAGATAGGGAAAGCCGGCATCCCTGTAACTGTGGAAGCGGCGCCGCATCTCGGCCTCGTCGGGCGCCTCCTCCTCGAAGCTGGCCAGACCGTGCAGCACATGATGGGCATAGATGGCGCGGATCGTCGGGATGTCGGAGTCGAGGGCGTCGCGGACGACAACGGTATCGAGGTTCATTCGGCAGCCAGCAGGTTCAGGTTGATCTCGCCCAGCCCCTCGATCAGGGTGCGCATCTCATCCGCCAGCACCGTGAGGTGCGGCTTGCGGAGCAATTGCCGTTCATCCATGTAGAGCGACCGGTTGATCTCGATCTGGATCGCATGCACGCCCTCGCGCGGGCGGCCGTAATGCCGGGTGGTGTAGCCGCCGGCATAGGGGTGGTTGCGCACCACGGAATAGCCCAGCCCGCGCAGCAGCGCCTCGCAGCGCTCGCTCACCGCCGGCGAGCAGGCGGTGCCGAAGCAATCGCCCAGCACCGTGTCGATGCGCCCGCCCTTCTGTAAACCGCCCTTGCGCTCGTAGGGCCCGCTGCCGATCGGCGACAGGCCGGTGGAGGGCATGGAATGGCAATCGATCAGGATGGCAAAGCCGAAACGCTGCCGCGTCTCCGCGATCAGCCCGGCCAGCGCCGCATGATAGGGGCGGTAGCAGGTGGAGATGCGGCGCATCGCCTCCGCCACCGGCAGCTTTTCCCGGTAGATCGGCTCGCCATCCGCGACGATGCGCGCAATGGTGCCCAGCCCGGCCGCCACGCGCGGCGAGCGCACATTGGCATAATCCGGCAGCCTGCCCTCGAACATCGCCGGGTCCAGCTCGAACGGCTCGCGGTTGGGATCGACATAGACGCGCGGGAACAGCGCGCGGATCAGCGGCGCGCCGAGACCGGGCGCCGCCGCGACGATCTCGTCGACGAAGCAATCCTCCGACTTGCGCAGGGCGTGATTGGTGAGCCGGGAGGCGGCCTTCAGCGATTCCGGATAGACGCTGCCGCTGTGCGGCGAGGCGAAGACCAGCGGCAGGCGCTGGCACTCCGGGCGCAAGACCTCGAACGCCGGCGCGATCTCCGCCGCGAGGCTGTCATCGCCCAGCCCCCATTCGCTGCCGGGAAGATCAGGAAAAGCCGTATCTCTTGCCATTGCGAAAGATGATAGGGCGGCGGTGAGAGTCTGTCATCAGCCAGCTTCGGATGGCGCTTCCCGGTGGGTGGCGCGGTGGGCAGCGCGATGCTGCGAAAAACCGTGCGGCAGGGCGCTCGTCGGGCTTGCCTTGGCGGCGCGGCGATGCTAAACGCTTCGCTCCGTTCAGGGACCAGCCCGTTTTGGACCCGAACGCCGCATGGAATGGGCGCGTAGCTCAGCGGGAGAGCACTACGTTGACATCGTAGGGGTCACAGGTTCAATCCCTGTCGCGCCCACCATTCCACCAGACGGCACAGCCCCACACAGCACCGAGACCGCAAGCCTCCCGTTCAGCGGGAGCAGTCACAGCTGCGCGATCTCCGCCAGCCCCGCCAGCCGCTTCATATTACCGCCGAACGGCGACAGCAGCGGCAGGGTTTGAGACGCGGATGTAGCCGCCATGTTCTGCCGTGCCAGCGCGGCCAGCGTGCCCGACGGGCTGAGATCGACATAGCGCGCCCCGCCCGTTTCTTCCAAGGCTGTGAAGCACCCGCTCAGATCCATCGGCGCGCGCACGATGCGCCACAGGAAGTCGGGCGGCAGCGCGGCAGGGTCCAGCGGGCCGCCCAGGCAGCTCGACCAGCACGGCCAGAACGGCGGATCGAAGCGCAGCCCGGCAGAGGCGGCGCGGCAGGACTCCGCCGCCGGATCGATCCAGTGCGAATGAAAGGCGAAGCCCACCGGCAGGCGCTGGAAGGCGACCGCCCGGGCGCGCAGTTCCGCCTCGATCGGTGCCAGCGCCGCGGCCGGCGCCGACAGCACGAAATGCCCGTCGGAACTGATGCCCGCGATCTCGCTGTTCTGCGCCAGCACCGGCGTCTCCTGCTGCAGCGCAGGCGGCGCCAGCACCGCGATCATGCCGCCGGGCGGACAGCTGGCCTCGAACCGGGCCGGCTGGTCGGCGACATGCAGCAGCGCCTCCTCGAACGGCAGCATGCCGGCGACACACATGGCGACGAACTCGCCCAGGCTGACACCCAGCAGCAGGTCGGGCCGCAACCCGCGCTGCATCACCGCCCGCGCCGCCGCATACTGCACCAGGAACAGGGCGGGATGGCTGACCGCCAGCCGGTCGAACGGATCGCCGATGCGGCGGTCCGGCCCGTAGATTTCCGTAATCAGCGAATAGCCGAACCGCTCCCGCAGCAGCGCGTCTCCGATCCGCATCCAGTCGCGGAACACCGGCTCCTGCTCGTACAGATCCGCCGCCATGCGAAAATATTGCGCGCCCTGGCCGGCGAAGCAGAACACCACCGGGCGTCTGGAATTGGCGTCTGTCATGCCGGCACTCATTCCTTTTTTCCGTATTGTCGTCTGCCCTCTTGGCCCGCGCACAGGGCCGTCCCACAGGGATCGCACGGCGGGCACGGATCGGCAAGCCGCCGCCAGCGATCGCTCAAACGGCATGTAAAGGATTGATGAAACAGAGCCATCAGGACATTTACCCTCTTTCCATCGCGGCGCCGAAGCGGTACCGTCCGCTTTATCTGTCCGCTAATATTTGGCGGCCGGAAAGAATTAGGCGGGCTGGCGGCAAGGGGCGGGATGCGCTGGCCAGGCGGGGTTGCCCACAGGGTTGCCCGGCATTGTGCCGTCCGCCCCGATCTTGGAACCAGCCTCCGGCCCGTCTCGGGCGGGCGGGGGAACAACGGGAGAGAGCTGATGGCCACGAAATCCACCGAAAGCGGCACCAACGCCGATACCAAGACAGCCGCTGTTGCCGGCTCCGACGACGTGGCGCGCGCGCTGAGCGGCGAGAGCAAGATCAAGAGCTACGTGATCGCCTCGGTCGCGGCGGCCATCGTGCCGGTTCCGCTGTTCGACATCGCCGCCGTTACGGCGATCCAGCTGCGCATGATCCAGAAGCTTTCGCAGCTTTACGGAACGCCGTTCTCCGAACGCGCCGTGCGCAACGTCATCACCGCGCTGGCCGGCGGCGTGCTCGGCTATGGTGTCGGCGCCGCTGTCGCGATCAGCATGACCAAGGCGATCCCGGGCATCGGCTGGATGCTGGGCATGGTCTCGATGCCGGCTATCGCCGGCGGCTCGACCTACGCCGTTGGCCGCGCCTATCTGAAGCATTTCGAGGAGGGCGGCACGGTCTTCGACTTCGATGTCGAGAGCATGCGCGGCTATTACGAGGAGCAGTTCGAGAAGGGCAAGAAGCTGGCCGCCAAGGTCAAGGCCGAAGCCCGCAAGCGCTCCGCCGAAGCCGATTTCGAGGAAGCGCCCGCCGCCTGATTTCGGCCGCGCCTTCCAGCGATCAGCCAAACGGCAAACGCCGCCGCCCCGGCAAGGGACGGCGGCGTTTTTGCGTTCCCAGGCTTAGCGTTGTTCCAAGGCTTAACGCCCCCGGTCTTAATGCTCCTGGCTGCGAGGCTAGAGCAGCTTTGCCCGTTTACCGACCCTGTCGTCGGAGGCCAGCAGCACGATCACGCCGACCACCGGGCTGAACAGGAACGCGATCAGGAAATTCCCCAGAAAGCCGAACCGCTTGTTGCGGCCGAGAATGCCGATCAGCCAGCTCGCGCCGATCCAGGTTACAAGCACTGCGGGATGCAAGAAAAAGGTCATCGCATGTAATCCTTGACGATTGCCGATGGCGGTCCGCTATGAGACGGCGCGCTTGAGCCGTGCCACACGAAAGGCTTTTGGTACTTTGCCACCGTCCCGAAACTCTTTCCATTATGATAAACGATAAAGGTTTCGGTGTCGGTAATCAGACCGGTGCTGTCGAAGGAGATTCGGCCGGTTGCGCCCTCGAAGGGAACCTCGTAGCGCATCACCCGCAGCTTGTCCTCCAGCGTATCGACATCGCGCGAGCCGGTTAGATCGACAACATAATCCAGTAGCTTGATCGCATCATAGCCAGTGGCGGCAAACAGGTCCGGCCGCTCGCCATAGCGGACCTCATAATCCACTGAGAAACGCCGTGCGATCGCGCTGTCGCTATTATCGTCATAGAGCGACACCGCCGCGACATCATGCATGTTCTCCAGCCCCACCGAGTCTTCAAGCGCGCGGGCGAACAGATTCTCCGACCCCAATATCGGCATGCTGAGGCCCAGCATGCGGGCGCGCCTGATGAATTCGCCGGCATCCTCGATCGAATTGGTGGTGATGAAAAACGCATCGATCTCGTTGGCCGTGAACAGGCTGTTTTCCAGAATGAACAGCAGCAGGTCATCGACGGAGCGCCCTTCGGCCGACAGAGCGCCGCGATACAGGATCTCGCCGCCCTCCTGGGCGATGAAACTGCGGAACTGATTCGTCGTCTCCGTGCCGTATCCGCTGCTGTCGGACAGCACGACAAAGCGCCGCATGCCCTGCGACATGGCGAAATGCGCCATCACGCGCGCAATGTCGGCATTGTTGGGCTGCAAGGCGAACAGATTGCTGAACTGCAGATTGCTGAGCGAGGTCGCCGTGGCATGGGTGGCAAAAAACAGCTTGTTCTCGCGATTATAGATGGCGCTGGCCGGCACCGCCGTTGCGGAATAGCCATGGCCGACGACCGCCATGACGTCCGGGTCGCGCGCGATGCGCCCCGCCAGCGCCATCGTCCGCTCCACCACATCGCTCAGCTTCATCTTGTCGGTGAAGCGTTCCTCCGGCGCATAGACCGCTTCGAGATAGGCACCGGCCATCCCGTTCCCCGCATTCACCTCGTCAACCGCCAGCCGGACTCCCTCCAGAAACTGCCGGCTGTTGGGGTCGTCGGGATAGACCACGACGATCTTGAAGCGCTCGCCAGCCAGGGCGGGCTGTGGGCGCTGCGGGCCGAGATACAGAAAGGCCGCCATGCCGGCCACCGCCACCACGACCAGCCCGGACAGCAGCCAGGACGCGAGGGTCCAGTCGCCAGCCACGCGGGAGGCTATTGCACGAATACGCCGCATTGCCGCTACCGGTCGCCGAGGATGAGCGGCAGGCCATCCTTGCCAGCACCAATAACCACCGTCTTGGCATTGTTGGAGGTCGCCAGCTCGCGCGTCGCCTGAATGCCCTGCCAGCGCAGCAGATCCTGGGTCAGGGTCTCGCCCACCCGGCGCTGATATTCCTGGATACCGCCGGCCTCGATCTTCTTGCGCTCGGCCTCCTTGCGCTCGATGGCCAGCCGGTATTCATAGGCTTTTTCCTGCTCGCCCAGCACCAGCTTCTGTTCGATGGCGTCGCGCACTGGCACTGGCAGATCGACCGACTTCACCAGCACATCGTCGATCAGGATATAGCGGCTCTCGACCTTCGACAGGCTGCTGACGACGATGGATTCGAGGAAACCGCGCTTGCTGGTATAGACCTCTTCCGGCCCGTACTGGCCGACCGCGCGGCGCAGTACCGCCTCGGTTTCGGGAAACACCACCTTTTCCAGATAATCCGGGCCGACGGCGACATGCAGCAGCGGCAGCATCCGGATATCCGGGCGATAGCGCACCGCGACATTCAGATGCACCGGCAGGCCGCTGCTGGTCAGCAGGGAATATTCCCGCTCCCGGGTCTGCAGGCGCATGTCGTATATGAACATCCGGTCCCACGGCCACAGCAGATGCACGCCTTCCTCGTAGATCTGCTCCATCTCGGTACCGCTGAAGAAGCGATAGAGCACGCCGGATTCGCCGGACCGGATCGACACCACCATCCGGTTCCACAGCAACACACTGGCGATCAGCAGCGCAATGAGCAGCAACGCCGCGATGGTCCGACGATGGAAGCGGCCGCTGTCTGCCTCTTCGAGATAGTCTTCTTCAATATCGTCAGACATATAGCTCGACTGCTCCCATTCGGCGCTTGGTGTCCGGCATTATGCGTTGCCCCTCCCTTTGACGCCAGCCTCGATCCTGAACCATCAATCGCCCCTAACCGTTCTGGGCCTTGCGCCGCGCCCGGCGCCGGCCCGTCTCGGCACGCGTCTCGGCACGCGACAGGGCGGCATCCAGAATGGCCGCACAGAGATCCAGCCCCGGCGGCTGCAGGATGGAATGATGATCGCCCGGCACCGCATGGACATCGAGACCGCCGCCGGCAAACGCCGCCCAGCCGCGCGACCGGTCGGTAACCGGCACCGCCTCGCCCGCCAGCAGGGTAACAGAAGCCGCGCAGGGCCGTGGCACATAGCCTGCCAGCGCCTGGCCATGGGCGCGGAACACCGCGAACAGCCGGCGCAGTTGGCCGCTATCCATGCCGGGCAGCGCCTCGGTCAGCCAGGGCGACAGCAGCAGCGCCGCGAACGGATCGCGCCCTTCGGCCACCTGCAGCGGCGGAATCTCGGACAGACCCAGAAGGTCGCTGGCGAAGGCGCGGACCTCCCGCACCTCCTGCGGCTCATCCGGCGGTCCCTCAAGGCTGTGCAGCAGCGCCGGCGTATAGCTCTCGATCAGTGCCACGGCGCCCACAGGCTGGCCCGCCTCTGCCAGCTGGCGCGCCATCTCGAAGGCCAGCACCCCGCCCATCGACCAGCCCGCCAGATGATAGGGACCGTCAGGCTGGTGGCACCGCAACGCCGCGAGATAGGCAGCAGCCATCTCCGGCAGATCACCCGCAAAAGGCCGCTCGCCCGGATCGATGCCGGCGGCCTGCACCCCGATCACCGGTCGCCCCGGGCGCAGCCGCCGGGCGAGATCGCGATAGCAGGCGACCGTCCCGCCGACCGGATGGAGGAGGAACAGCGGCGGCCGGTCGCCTTCGGCCCGCAGCGGCGCCAGCGCTGGCCCGTCCCTTGTCTCTGCCTCTGACACTCGTACTGCCGGCGTCGGCACGCGCAGCATCTCGGCCTGGTGTGACAGGATCGGCGCCGCGATCAGCGCTGCAATCGGCAGGTCGCGCCCGAAATGCTGGCGGACCCGCGTCTGCAGCCGCAGCGCCAGCAGCGAATGGCCGCCCAGCGCGAAGAAGTCGCTGGCAGCACCGATGGCGGTCGTCTCCGGCAAATCCAGCACGGCCCGCCACAGGCCGGCCAGTTCAGCCGCCACCGGGTCGAGCGGGTTGGTGTCCATTTCCGGCGTCTCGCCATCCGGCAAGACCGGCAGCGCGGCGCGGTCCAGCTTGCCGCTCGGCATCACCGGCAAGGCGGGCAGCGCCATGAAGGCGGCGGGCACCATGTAAGACGGCAGCCGCCCGGCCAGCCAGCGGCGCAGATCGTCCTCGCGCAGCCCGTCCGCACCAGTGACGACATAGGCGACCAGCCGCTGGGCAGCACCCGTGCCCTGTACGACCACGGCGGCATCGCGCATCCCGCCGGCCCGCAGCGCCGCCTCGATCTCGCCCGGCTCGATGCGGAAGCCGCGCAGCTTCACCTGCTGGTCGATGCGGCCGTGGAAGCCGATCAACCCGTCGCTGCCGGGGATGAAGCTGGTGCGGTCGCCGGTGCGGTACAGCCGCACCGCCCGGCGCCGTCCCGGCAGATGGTGCGTCACGAAGCGCGACTCTGTCAGGCCGGGCTGGCGGAAATAGCCAAGCGCCAGCCGGCGCCCGCCGATATGCAGCTCGCCCGCCACCCCTTCCGGCACCGGATTCCCTGCCGGGTCGAGGATATAGGCCTCGGCACCCGGCAGCGGGCGGCCGATGGGCAGCGCCTCTTCCGCAGCGCCATCCATCGGGCCTTCCCGTTCCACCTCGTGCAGCGTGCAGGTCACGGTGGTCTCGGTCGGGCCATAGGCGTTCAGCAGGCGCGCGCCGTGCAGCGGCCCGGCGCGCCAGAGTGCCGGCAGGTCCGGCGGTGCCGCTTCGCCGCCAACAATCAGCAGCCGCAGCGCCGATGGTTCAACTGTTTCTCCAGCTTCCGACCAGGCCAGCAGCGCCTCGCGCAGATAGGCCGGCGGCAGGTCGGCGACGGTCACGTCATGCTCGCGCAGCACCCGCATCAGCTCGGCGGGTGACCAGAGATCGTCGCCCCGGATCACCAGCCTGCCGCCAATTGTCAGCGCGGTCAGAATCTGCTCCAGCGCCGGATCGAAGGTCGGCGGAGAGAAGTGCAGCACCGCATCCTTGCGGCTGAGGCCGAGGCACTGGATCGCCGCCGCGCAATGCTCGGCCAGCGCGCCGTGTGACACCAGAACGCCCTTCGGCTGCCCGGTGGAGCCGGAGGTATAGATCATGTAGGCCGGGTCCTTCCGGCGCAGCCGCATCGGCTTCGCCAGCGGCTTCATCGCCTTGACCGCCCGCCGCTCGCCCTCCAGATCGAGGATCGGCGGCACGTCCTCGGCAAGGCTGCGCATCCGGGCCGCGCCCGACGCATCGGTCACCAGCAGCGCCGGATCGGCATCCGCCAGCACCAGCGCCAGCCGCGCCTCGGGCTGCTCGACATCCAGCGGCACCCAGATTGCGCCGCAGGCGAGGCAGGCCAGCAGCGAGGCGACGCACTCCGGCCCGCGCGGCAGCAGCACCGCGACCCGGTCGCCGCGCCCGACACCGCGGGCGCGCAAGCTTGCTGCCAGCCGCATCGCGCGGCGCCACAGCCGGCGATAGGTGAGATTGGTGCCGTCCTCCGCCATCTGCAGCGCCACAGCCTTCGGCTGCCGTGCAGCGGTGTCGGCGATCCACTGCGCCACACTCCCCTTGCGCCGTTCCAGCTTTTCGCCGCGCGCCCAGCGCTTCAGCAGCCGCGTCCGCTCGCCCGGTCGCAGCATGTCGAGGGACGCCACCGGTAGATCGGCATCGGCGCAGAGCGCGTCCGCCAGCAGGGCGAAGCGTTCCAGCAGCCGGGCAATGGCAGAACCATCGAACCGCGCCGCATCATAGCCGGCGACCAGCCGCAGCCCGTCCGCCATTTCGTAGAGTTCCAGTCCGAGCGACCCGTCCGGCTGCTGCCGCAGCCCGTCGAGCGGGGTCAGGGCGGCGCCTTCGGCTTCCACCGGCCTGCCGAGAAAATTCTGATAGGCGTAGCTGACGCGATAGAGCGGCTGGCCATCAGCGCGCCCCTTCACCGCGCGCGCCACGGCGGCATGCGGGTAATCGGCATTGTCCAGCGCCCCGGTCACCTGCGCCTGCACATCGCGCAGCAGCTCGGCCGCCGATGCGCCACCCGCCACGGTGGCACGCACCGCGACCATGTTGGCGAAGAAGCCGATGGAACGCGCGAAACGGGCCTCGGGCCGGCGCAGCACCGGCATGCCGATGACGATATCCGTCTCCCCGGTGAGCCGGTGCAGCAGCATCGCGAACACACCTAGGAAGAAGGCTGATGGGGTGACGCCCAGCCGCGCCGCCACGGCACGGGCGCGGGCCACCAATTCGGGCGGCAGCAGGCGCTCCAGATGCGCCGGTTCGGCGACACCACCCGTCAGGGCCGGGGCTTTTTCCTCGGGCAGCGTCAGCACCGGCAAGTCGCCGGCCAGCCGCTCGCGCCAGTAAGCAAGCTGCGCCTGCCCCTTCGGCGAGGCCATGAAACCCCGTTCCCAACCGACGAAATCGGCATAATCCGCCGCTGTTGGGTTTGCAAGGGCACCGCCCGCCCGGAACCGGTCATAGGCCTCGCCCAGTAGCCCGGAGAGAACCAGCGCCGACATGCCGTCGAAGGCGATGTGATGGGCGACGATCAGCAGCAGCCCGTCGCCTTCAGGCGCAACCGCAGGGCGCAGCAGCTCGAAGCGGATCGGCGGCTCCTCGCGCAGATCGAAGGGCAGCGCGGCCCGACGCTTCGCCTCTGCCAGCGGATCGACCCCAGCCGGCACAGCGATCTCGCGCAGAATTGTGCCGGGTTTCTGGCCGGCCAGGCGTACCTCGTTCCCATCGTCGAGAAGGCGGGCGGTCAGCATCGGGAAGCGCGACAGCAGCCAGCTACAGGCACGCGCCAGCGCGGTGCGGTCGATGCCGGACAGGCTAAAACCCATCGGCACGTTGTAGGCGGCGCTGTCCGGATACAGCGCCTGCCAGACCCACAGCGCGCGCTGCCCCTCGCTGAGCGGCGATTGCCACTGTTCCGGCGGCAGGATTGCTGCGGTTTCTTCTGGTGCCCGAACCGTCACACCGCGCCGCGCCTCGACCCAGCCGGCAAGGGCCGCGGGCGTGCCCAGCCGTTCCAGATCGGCATGGCCGATCTCGACGCCGGTCGCCTCGCGCAGACTATGGATCAGCCGCAACGACGCCATGGAATCGGCGCCCTGCGCGCGGAATTCGGCATCGGCGCGAATCTCGGTGGCGACGACCCCGAGTTCCGCCGCCAGCACCCCGGCAATGAGGCCAAGCACATCATCCGTAACGGAAACCGGCTGCGCTGCCGGCGCAATCGCCGCCGCGCCGATCCAGTGCCGTTCCCGCGCGAAAGGATAGGCGGGCAGCACCAGCGGTGGTCCCTCGACCTGTTCTTCCGGCACGATTTCATGTGCCTGCTGGCCGGGCCGCGCATTTTCCAGCCCCGCCAGCAATTCCGCATGGGTCGTGGCGACAATCTCCGCCCGGTATTCCATCGCCTCCCGGCCATGGCGCAGCGTGTGCGACAGGCGGGCGAGCGAGATATCCGGGTTGGCCCGCACATATGCCGTAAGGTCCGCCAGCATTTGCGTCAGCTGTTCCGGTGTGCGGGCGGAGACCGGGAACAGCCGCCGGCGCGGCGTATCCGCAACGGGTATCGGCTGCACCGGCGCTTCCTCCAGCACCAGATGCACGTTGGAGCCGCCGGCCCCGAAGGAGCTGACGGTCGCCCGGCGCGGCTGCGCGACACCGTCGATCACCGGCGCCGGCCAGGGCGCCAGCGCTGCCTGCGGCACGAAGGGCGTGCCGGCGAAATCGGCCTTCGGGTTCGGCGCGCCCGGCTGGATCGAGGGCGCCAGCTCGCGGTGCTGAAGCTGCAGCAGCACCTTGGTCAGCTGCGCCATGCCTGACGCCGCCTCGGCATGGCCCATATTGGCCTTCACCGAGCCGATGGCGCAGAACCCCGTCTCCGCCGTGAAGGCGCGAAAGGCGCGGGTCAGCGCGCGCAACTCGATGGCGTCGCCGATGGCGGAGCCGTTGGCGGCCGCCTCGACATAGGAGATGGTGCGCGCATCCACCCCGGCGGCGCGCAGATTCTCCTCGATCAGCCGCGCCTGCGCCTCGGCGCCGGGCACCGCATAGCCGGCGGAATGGCCGGCATGGTTGGCCGCACTCGCCTTCACGACGGCCAGCACCGCATCGCCATCGCGCAAGGCATCGGCCAGCGGCTTCAGCAGCACCGCCCCCACGCCCTCCGCCGGCAGATAGCCGTCGCCATCGGCGAAGCTGCGGCTGCCGGCATGGCTGCCGATCAGCCCGGCGCGGCTCAGCGCCAGATATTTGTCGGGGATGATCGAGAGATTCACCCCGCCAGCGATGGCCAACCGGCATTCGCCCAGCCGCAGGCTCTGGCAGGCCTGATGCACCGCCTGCAGCCCGGAGGAGCACATGCTGTCCACCGCGACGCTGGGGCCTTGCAAATCGAGGAAATAGGACAGCCGGTTGGCGATGGCGGCATAGGAGGACAGGTTCAGCAGCGCCTTGCTGTCGGCATCCATCTCCAGCGCGCGGTATTGCTGGTACATCGCGCCGACGAACACGCCGACGCGTGAGCCGTACTGCCCGGCCAGCCGGTCGCGCGTGTGCCCGGCACGTTCCAGCAGATGCCAGGCGGTCTGCAGGAACAGCCGTTCCTGCGGGTCGGCCAGCGCCGCCTCGCGCGGGGTATAGCCGAAGAAACCGGCATCGAATTTGTCGATATCGGTCAGGAACCCGCCCCACTTGCAATGCGCCGTGCCGGGCCTGCCCTTCTCCGGCGCGTAGAGCGCGGCATGGTCCCAGCGTTCGGCCGGCACCTCGGTCACCAGATCGCGGCCGTCGCGCAGCGCCTGCCAGAATTCCTCCGGCGTATCGGCGCCGGGATAGCGCCCGGCCACCGCGATAATGGCGATGTCCCCGGCGGCCGACTGCGGCTGGGAGGCAGGTTGTGGGGCGGTTGCGGGTTCAGGCTCACCCAGCGCCGCGCCAAAGGCGTCACCATGGCTTTCCGCCAGCGCCCCGGCCAGCGCGGAGAGCTTCGGATATTCCAGCAGCAGCGTGGCCGGCAGCGGGCCCAGCTCGCGCTCCATCGCCTCGACGATCTGCAAGGCGCTAACTGAATCGATGCCATAGCGGTCCAGCGTCGAGTCCGGGTCCAGCTTCTCCGCCGGGATACCCAGCGCTTCGCCGACATGGCGGGCAACGAAACCCAGCGCCCGCTCGCGCAGCGGTGCAGCGGCAACGCGCGCCGGCGGGGCGGCCCGTTCCGGCATCGGCTTCGCACCGTCCGGCATCAGCGCCGCGCGCAGCCTTTGATGGTCGCCATCCAGCACAAGGATCTGCTGTTCGTCCAAAGCCAGCGCGACGTTCAGCGCGGCGAAGGCGGCATCACTTTCCAGCGGCCGCACGCCAACCGCGCGTTCCGCCGCCGCCACAGCCGTTTCCGCCATGTCCATGCCGCCGGCGCGCCAATAGGGCCAGTCGATGGAGAGCGTGCGGCCCTGCCGCGCACCGCGCGCCGCCAGAAGGTTGCGATGGGCGGCGAAGGAATCGAGGAAGGCATTGCCGGCGGCATAATCGGCTTGGCCCGCATTGCCCAGCGCGCCCGCCGCCGAGGCGAACAGCAGCAGGAAGCCAAGCGGACGCCCGCCCAGCGCCGCATCGAGATTGGCGAGGCCCGCCACCTTCGGCGCCAGCACGGCGCGCAGCTCCGCCGCCTCCTTGCGCACCAGCAGCTTGTCGCGGGTGATGCCGGCGGCGTGGACAACGCCGTCGAGATGGCCATGCGCGGCATAAATCTCGTCGGCCAGCGCCCGCACCGACGCCGCGTCCATCATATCGACCTGGCGATACTGGATGGTGGCCGGCAGCGCCGCCAGCGCCGCGTGGCGCTCCTCGGACAGCGCCGACCGTCCGGTCAGCCACAGCACCGGCTTTCGCCCATCATTCGCGATCTCGCGGCACAGCAGCAAGCCCAGCCCGCCAGCACCGCCGGTCACCAGATAGACACCGCCCGGTTTCCAGGCCGGTGCCACCGGTTGCGCGGGCGCGGCGATCTCGCGCCAGTGCCGCACCTGCCGGCCCTGTGCGGTGTGGCGGATATCGGCATCTTCGCTGGCCTGTTCGGCCCGTGCCAGCGCGGCAAGGTCGGTGGCCGGATCGGCCACAGCGATGGTCTGGCAGCGCAGGCCGGGGCGTTCCTGCACGGCGCTGCGCAACAGCCCGCTCAGCCCTTCGAGCAGCGCCGCTTCGCCGTCCAGCGGCACCAGCAGCTGCACCAGCGGCCGCGCCGGACGCTCGCGGAACAGCGCTTGCAGCCGCGCCAGCATCTCCGCCGCGTGATCTTCATAGCGCTGCGCCAGCGCTGTCCCATCGCTGGCCAGCAGCACCGCCCGATCCGGACCGAGAGCAGCAAGGGCGCGTTCCATGCGTTCCGGCGCGAAGCCGCACAGCAGCGTCAGGATTCTGTCCGGCGCGAGTTCGCCGCCCGCCGGTTTCGCCCGCCAGTCCGGCGCGAACAGCAGCAGCAGCGTGGCTGGCTGCGCGCTGTCCGTAATTGTCCGGTCAACAGTTCCACCGGGCACCCAGTAGCGGTCCCGCGCGAAGGGATAGGACGGCAACCCGATGCGCTGGGCCGCTTTGTCACCCCGCAGGCTTCGCCAATCGACGCGCCCGCCCTCGGCCCAGGCGCGGGCCAGAGCGTGCGGATCGGCAAGGTCGGTCACCGCCGCACCAAAGCCCGCCGCGCGGCCCCGATGAACGCCGGGCACATCACTCTCACCCGCCAGCACGCGGTCGAGCGCTTCCAGCAACGCGGCGCGGCTATCCGCCACCACCGCCACCCGTTCCTCGAACGGCTCGCGGCCTTCCTGCAAGGTGCAGGCGACCGTCGCCATGTCGCCCTCGCCCAGCCGTTCCAGCGCCGCGCGGTGGCGCGCCAGCAGTTCGGCCAGCCGTTCCGGATCGCGCGCCGAGAACGGGAACACCACCGGCCCGTCGAGCGGTTCGCTGGCCGGTTCCTGCCGGAATTCCTCGATCACCAGATGCGCGTTCGACCCGCCCGCCCCGAAGGAGGACAGGCCGGCGATGCGCGGCATTTCCCGCCCGTCCCGCACCGGCGCGCGCCAGGGGGCAAGGTCGCGCTGTACCCGGAACGGCGTCGCCGCGAAATCGATGCCCGGATTGAGCGTCGTCGAATGCAGCGACGGCACCAGCCGCCCGTGGCGCATCTGCAGCAGCAGCTTGGCGAGGCCGGCGACACCGGCGGCACTCTCGCAATGGCCGATATTGGACTTCACCGAGCCGATGGCGCAGAAGCCGGTCTCGTCCGTCTCCGCCCGATAGGCCTTGGTCAGCGCGGCAATCTCGATCGGGTCGCCCAGGCTGGTGCCGGTGCCATGCGCCTCGACATAGGAGATCGCGCGCGGCGACACCCCGGCCCTGTCCAGCGCCCGGGCGATGACGTCCGCCTGCGCATTGGGATTAGGCACGGTATAGCCGTTGGTCTTGCCGCCATGGTTCAGCATGGAACCGCGGATCACGCCATGGATGCGGTCGCCATCGGCCAGCGCGCGGTCCAGCGGCTTCAACAGTACCGCGCCGACGCCCTCGCCGGGCACATAGCCGTCGCCGCCGGCGCCGAAGGATTCGCAGCGCCCCTTGCTGGACATGAAGCGGCCCTGCGACAGCGCCAGATATTTGTTCGGATGCAGGGTCAGGTTCACGCCGCCGGCCAGCGCCACCGAACAGCCGCCGCCGCGCAGGCTGTCGATGGCCAGATGGATCGCCGTCAGCGAGGAGGAGCACATGCTGTCCAGCGCCAGGCTGGGGCCGTGGAAATCGCAGAAATAGGAGACCCGGTTGGCAATGGAGGCGGCAGACCCGCCCAGCGCCATCGGCTGGCCGGCCTGACTCTTCTCCGCGCCGTAGAGCTGATATTCCTCATACATCACGCCGACGAAGACGCCGACATCCTGCCCGCCCAGGCTGGCGCGGGTGTGGCCGGCATCCTCGATGGTCTCCCAGGAGCATTGCAGGAACAGCCGCTCCTGCGGGTCCATGAATTCCGCCTCGCGCGGCGAAATATTGAAGAACAGCGGGTCGAACCGGTCGAAATCGGTGAGGAAGCCGCCCCATTTGCTGTTGGTCTTGCCGGGTTTGCCCGGTGCCGGATCGTAGAAGCGGCTGTGGTCCCAGCGCGCCGCCGGCACCTCGGTGATGCCGTCGCGCCCGGCCGCCAGATTGGTCCAGAATTCGTCCAGGTCGCGCGCACCGGGATAGCGCCCGGCCATGCCGATGATGGCGATGGGCTGGTCGCCCGCCGCTTGCGCCATTGGAGCGCTACGCCGCACAGCCGGGTCGACCTGAAGCGCCTGATGCCGTGCTCCGGCGGGCGCGACGCCCGCGAGTTCCGCCAACCGGGCCGCGTGATGCTCAAGGAAATAGCCGGCCAGCGCTGCCAGATTCTGATGCTCGAAGAACAAAGTCTTCGGCAGCGGCCCGAAATCCGCCTCCAGCACGTCGGTCAGCCGGACGATCAGCACGGAATCGATGCCATAGGCCTCGAACGCGGCTTCCGGCTCGATCTGTGCCACATCGACGCCGACCTCCCGCGCCAGCACGCCGGCCAGATGCGCCTCGGTCGCCGCGCGCAGCTGGCCAGAGGCTTCCGGCGCCGCGGGCGGCGCTTCCTCTTCCACTATCGGGCGGCCCGCGACGCGCACCGTGAAGCCGCGCAGCCTTGCATGCAGCCGGCCCTCACCATCGGCGAGGTCGATGTCGAATTTCAGCACGCCGCCGGTGCCGGGCCGCAGGCGCAGATGCGCCCAGATGCCGTCGCCCGCCACCACGGGCAGCGGCCGCAGCAGTTCCAGCCGGTCCAGCACGAAGGGCAGGGCCGCCTTTGCGCCTTCACCCTCGCCGCCGACCGCACCGCCGACCAGCGCGATGCAGGTCTGGAACGCGCCATCCAGCAGCGACGGATGCAGGCCGAATACCTCGCCCGGCTGTTCCGCCGCTTCCGGCAGCACCAGATGCGCGAGCGCCTCGGCCTCGCCCATAGACCTGCCGCGCCGCAGTTCGCGCACCGGCTGGAAGCTCGGCCCGTAGTCGAGCCCCAGCGCGGCGTAACTGTCATACAGCCAGTCCGGCGTCAGCTCTTCCGGGCAGCGCGCGCGCAAGCCGGGCAGGTCGAGCACCGGCGCCACGCTTTCGGCCAGCGGCCCGACCATGCCGCGCACATGCAGAATCTCATCAGGGCCGCCCGGAACGTTACTGGTCAGGCGGAAGGCGCTGTCGCCGCCCTCTGCCGGTACAAGTGCCACGGTGACGGGAAGCGCCGCCGTGACGAGCACCGGCTGCTGCCACACGACCTGGCGCAGCAGCACCGGCCGCCCCGTGTCATCGCCGGCATAGGCGCGGCGCGCCAGTTCCAGGCTCATCGCGCCGGGCAACACACAGCTCCCCCGGAAGCGGTGATCGCGCAGATAGAAGGACTCCGGCCTTAAGGTCAGCGTGTAGGGCGCGTCAGCGGCCGGCGTCGCGGCACCGACTCCGGTCCCATCTGCGGCGATGTTGTAGATCTCCCGCGCGAAGGGATAGGTCGGCAAATGCAGCCGCCGGCGCGGCCCGTCGCTGAGGCTGTCCCAGGCGACTGTGCCGCCCGCAACCCAATGCCGGGCGATCTCCGCCAGCGCCATACCATCCGGCAGCGTCCCGGCAGGCGCTGTATCCCCGGCGGCAAGCCTGCCGGTGAAGACGCCGCTTTCCGACCCTGCAAGCCAGCCTTCCAGTTGCTCCCGTATCTCCGCCAGAGAGGCGGCGATAAAGGCGAGGCGCTGGCGCATCGCTTCACGCCCGGCCTGCAGCGTATGGGCGATATCGGCGAGGTCGGCATCGGAGAAACGGTCATCCTCCAGCGCCGCCAGAAGCTGCGATGCCTGATCGCGCAGCCGCGCCTCGTCGCGCGCCGACAGCACGATCAGCACCGGCCCCGCCATGGCTGCGGCTGGTGCAGGCGGCACATCTTCCTCCAGCACCACATGCGCGTTCACCCCGCCGAAGCCGAAGGAGCTGATGCCGGCGCGGCGCGGCACCTCGCGCCCCTGCGCATCGCGCAACCGTGCCCAGGGCCGGGCTTCGCGCAGGATGCGGAACGGGCTGTCCGTGAGGTCGATATAGGGGTTCTGCTCGGCGCAATGCAGGCTGGCGGCCAGCGTGCCGTGGCGCAGTTCCAGCAGCAGCTTGGCAAGCCCGGCGATGCCGGCGGCCAGTTCCAGATGGCCGATATTGCTCTTCACCGCGCCCAGCCAGCAGCCTTCATTCTCGTAAGAAGCATCCGGGGTTTCGGCATAGAGCTCGCGGAACGCCGATTTCAGCGCGTTCACCTCGACCGGGTCGCCCAGCGCCGTGCCGGTGCCATGCGTCTCGATATGGGTGACGGTGCGCGGGTCGATGTCGGCGCGGCGATAGGCCTGCACCAGCAGCGCCTTCTGCGCCGCCGTGTTCGGCGCGGTCAGGGAGTTGGCGCGGCCGCCATGATTGACCGCCGAACCGCGCACAATGGCATAGACCGGATCACCGTCGCGCCGTGCCTCGGACAGGCGCTTCAGGAAAATCATCCCGACGCCCTCGCCCCTGCCATAGCCGTCGGCATCCTTCGAGAAGGTCTTGCAGCGTCCGTCCGGCGCCAGCATGCCGGCCTTGGCAAAATTGATGTGCGCCTCCGGCGTGACGATGCTGTTCACCCCGCCGACCAGCGCCATCTCACAATCGCCGTTGCGCATCGCCTCCAGCGCCCGGTGCAGGGCAACCAGCGAGCTGGAGCAGGCGGTTTCCACCGGCTCGCTGGGGCCGTGCCAGTCGAAGAAATAGCTGATCCGGTTCGGCCCGACCGAGGGTACCGCGCCGGTCGCCACATAGCCCTCGCCGCCGGTATCCTCACCGATCATCTCGCGGTAGCCGCTGGAGGAGGTGCCGACGAACACGCCGACCGACCGGCCGGCCAGGCTGCGCGGCGCATGGCCGGCATCCTCGATGGCCTTCCAGGCATGCATCAGCATCAGCCGCTGCTGCGGGTCCATCAGCTTCGCCTCGCGCGGCGAGATGCCGAAGAACAGCGGGTCGAATGCGAACACCCCGTCAATGAAGCCGCCCCAATGGATGTTAGTGCGGTTCGGCTCGCGCTTCGGATCGCCGTCATAGGCGCGCCAGTCCCAGCGATCCGCCGGGATACGCTCCATGCAATCGCGCCCGGCCAGCAGGTTGGCCCAGAATTCACCGGCATCCGCCGCCCTGGGGAAGCGGCAGCTTAAGCCGACGATGGCGATGGGGTCATCATCCCCGCCAAAGGATTGGGCCACAGGCTGGACAACAGCCGGGGCCGGCGCGGGATCGGCAACCGGCTGAACCTTTGGCTCGACCGCCGGCATCTGCCCGGCGACATGCGCCGCCAGCCGCGACAGGGTGGCGAACTCGAAGAAATCGGCCGGCGTCAGCGACAGGTTCAGCGCCTCGTTCACCGCCGAGGCGAACACCGTCATGGTGATCGAATCGAAGCCGAACTCGCCCAGCTCGGTATCGGGATCGAGCACCGATGCTTCGACCTCCAGCACCCGCGCGGCCACCGCCGTCACCGCTGCC
>Ga0114898_1000410_pt1 | contig 34081 bp, 30 predicted proteins | sample Malvired_Geostar_FD_83496 | JGI IMG/M metagenome (GOLD analysis project Ga0114898, IMG submission 83496) | Marine viral communities from the Global Malaspina Expedition - Malaspina viral metaG DeepMed_Geostar | ecosystem: Environmental > Aquatic > Marine > Oceanic | place: Mediterranean Sea...
GTACTGGCGATCATCACGTCCTTGACCGGCCCGAAGCTGATGGGTTCACCCGTAAAAATCGTGGACGGGCTGATACGCGGCGAAAACTCGCCATAGAAACGGTCGCCGCCGCCGGAGGACCGCCACGGGTCGTTCACATCGATGAAGAAGTAATTGTCGCCGTACTTCCAGCCATTGGCATGCTCAAGGGTCATAATGACCTTGTCTTCGCTGTCGATCGGGAAGCCACCAGCAGAGGCCGGCGCCGTATCGGTGTAATCCCAGCCAAAGAGAAACTGGACGTTGGTGCTCTGCCAGATCGCGGCTTTCGCCGCCCCTGTTGCACCAACAGTGAGTGTTGTGGCGATTGCGCACCCCGCCACGACCTGCCCGATCTTGCCGGACATGCCGCTAAAAAGAGCGCCCAACCCATAGCGTTTCTTTTCAACGCCCCGAATTTCTGCATTCGCCATTTCGTAGTCCCCTTTCACGTGGAGCAGAATGTAAATGGCTCCAACGCAAGGGGCGTACCAACTGAATTTTCAGAGCAAATATTTTATAAGTTATTGTTTTCACAATATAAAAAAACTGACCAATTGAACAGCCAAGTATCAGATTATGCTGCAAGCGCGAAATGTATGCATTTTTTTGCGCCTCTGATGAAAAAAGTTTCACAATTTTGATAAAGAAGAGGCAGCGGGCGTATTTCAGAGCATGCCAACCCGTTTGTATGCAGACCATCCATAGCCGTGTCCCTGGAAGTGGTGTCCGAAGGGGCAGCGCTGCCGGGCATGACCGCGCCCATGATCCTTGACGGACCGATGAACGGGGCGGCCGATGCCGGGCTGAGCTTCCTGCCGCCTTACAGCCCGGGCTTCAATCCGTGTATGGATGGCTCCTGCGTGGCAAGGTTTTGTGAGCTTTCTTTGAACAGGTCGGCTGCGGCTATGTATTCGGCGTCTCTGTGCTGCCTGTGGGCTGCGCGCCATGATGAAATTCCGCTGGAGTACGGGATCCACTCAATCGAAGGCGCTTCATGGCGCTTCGGATTCACCGGGGCCATGGCACCGAGGTACAGCAGGCGTCGAATGTAGCGGTTGCCCATCTTCGAGATGCCGCCACTCCTTAGCTTGCTGCCAGTGGAATGCTACTTCGGCGTAAGACCAAGCCAGACAGCATAAACCCGTGCCGAGCCGAAGTTGCTGACATTCGGCGTCGTCGCGGCAATCGACGTTGCGGTCAGCACCCCCACTCCAGGGATCGAAGCCAACAGTCGGCTCACCTCGCTCTGCCGGTGAACATCCTCGATCTCGGCAGTCAGGCGATCGAACCGCACCCGCGTCTTCGCGACCTGGTCGAAGTGCGCCTGTAGCGGCAGGCGCGCTGCCTCCAGCAGGGCGTCCAGTTCCAACGCCAGCGCTTCGACACGCTTCGATCCCTTCGCGGCCACGATTCCGAACTCGGCTATGTGGGCGCGGATCGCATTGCCGGTCTGGGTGGCCTGTCCGACGAGAAAGTCCCGCGCCCGGTGCAGTACGAGCGCCGCCGATGCCGCGTCGGACTACTCGCGTTTGACGTAGGGCTTCACATAGGACGGCGGCATCAGCCGAACCTCGTGGCCCATCTCCTGCAGGCCATCTCGACCGCAACATCCTCAAAGGCCGTCTCGGCGACCGGATCAACGCCGTCATCGGCGCTGTCGGCTTCTTAACAGGCGACTAATGACACCCCACCATGGCGCAACGCGACGCCGGGAGCAGGAGCCATCCACACCATCAATCGAGAACGTATTCTCGAAACTGAGGTCATACCTGTGAAAGGCCGCCACCCGCACGGCCGATGACCTCTGGCGCATCATCGGCGAAGCCATCGACGCCGTCACACCAGGCGAATGCCGAAACTACTTCGCCGCAGCAGGATAAGACTGCGATTGAGATGAATCTGCTCTATATCCACAGCGCATCGCGCAACCTGCTGACTATTCTCGGCGATGTGCTCGGCTTTTCCAAAATGGAAGCCGATCGCATCGACCTTGCGAGCGAACGGGTGCAACTCGACGATTTTATGGACAGCATGCATTTCTGGTCGCGCCGCGCGAGAGACAAGGGGGTCGCTTTCGACTGCCGCTACGACACGCTGGATGGCGTTACCGTCATGGCGGATGAGGGCCGCCTGCGCCAGATTCTCGCCAATCACGTTTCCAATGCGCTCAAATTCACGCCTAGGGGCGTTCGGATTACATTAAACGCTTTCGTCGTGTCCTCGAATAGGAAAACCGTGACGGTGCGTTTCGAGATCGCGGATGCGGGGATGGGCTTTTCCGATGAGGTTGCCCGCAAATTGTTCCGCCCCTTCATCCAGGCCGACAGTTCAGTATCGAAAAACTTCGGTGGGACAGGGCTCGGGCTCGCCATTTGCGCCAAGCTCATCTCGCTGATGGATGGTGGTATTGGCGCTACGGGACGAGAAGGCAAGGGGGGTCTCTTCTGGTCGAGCTGCCGTTCGAGCGAGCCGAATGCGGCGGCGCGCCGACGGTGGACGCTGCCTGCGGGACATCCCTCAGGCAGCGTCCCGTTTCTACGGCGCGGGACTGGCGGAGATCAGAGCGTATCCGGGATCGGCGTGGCCTTATTCCCCTCAATCGCGAATTGCGGGATATGGCCGAGTTCGTGAATGAGTTTTGCGTCCTCGCCCAGCGTTTCTTTCCAGCCATAACCTTCGGTGAGGATAACGCCAACGCCCACGAGTTCGGCACCGGCATCGCGCGTGAGTGCAATACTGGCCGCCAGGCTGGACCCCGTGGCCACGACATCGTCGACCAGGAGTACGCGTCTCCCTTTCAGGAGAGGCACTGCGCGGCTGTCGAGGAGGATGCGTTGAGATCCCTTCGATGTTACCGATTGCACCTCGCGAAAAAGCGCGTCGCCAAGATGAATCTTGGGCGATTTCTGAAGGATGACATAATCGTCGAGACCGTACCACCGTGTCACTTCGATTGCGATCGGAATGCCCAGCGTTGCCGGCGCCACGACGATTTCCGGTTTCAGATGAGCCGTTTTTTCCGCAAGGGCTTTCCCGGCCCGCTCCCCAAATTCGACGCCCATGTCGATGACCATCAGGAGCGAAATGGCCAATGTGTCGCTGACGGGAAGGACAGGCAGGGACACTTTCTCGCCTGCGATGTCGACGTCATAGACATTGGGTGTCAGCTGTTTCGGCATTTCTCTCATATTTGTTCTGCTTTTTCTGATTGTACGGTCGGGACAGGACGCAACTGCGTTTCGACTGCGGTCAGGCCGACCTCCCGCCAGGTGGAGCGGCGGATTTTCGTGTCAAAGCCGTATAGATGAAGCATCAACGATATCGCCTCGGCCATGCGGAATGTTTGCACCATCAGAGGGATGCCTTTAGCCAGCGCATAGCGTATTCGGCGATAAATCGGTCCCTTGTCGAGTTCCAGTCCGCGCGCGCGTTGCGTATCGGCGATGTGGCTGTATTCCTCGCGGATAAGAGGTATCATGCCAACCACCAGCACGAGCATCAGCGTCACCGTGCCGTTGAGGCGCGCAGCGGCGCAGGCGGCCAACAGCGCGCCGGCGCTGGTCGTTTCGATGGCGACGAAGAAACTACCCGTTGTGGCGATCAGGCGAAAAGCCATGCGGATCGACTCCTTAGCGGCCGACTCCAACGCCATACCCTGGAGCATGAAATTCAGCGTCCATGTCGCTCCCACCATGACGAAGATCAGCGCGGAGATGCGATAGAAGTTCCGGGCCTGTGGCAGGCGGCAACCAGCAAGAATAAGCAACGTGATAGCGGCGACGATGCCGGCTTCCACGAAGTCGCGCGCCAGCCAGGCCGCAATGGTGATGATGGTTGCGCCGAAGCATTTGACGAAAAAGTTTATCCGATCAAGACGCAGCATGAATTTTCTTTTCCGCTTTGTCGTGGTCAGCGATGCCGGGTTTGGGCCAGCCCAGATTTTCGAAGGCTCGCGTATGCCATCCTTCCGTCGCGGGGCCGTCGAAGACGAGCTCGCCCTCTCGCATGATGAGAAGCCGATGACTCACCTGATATGCGAAGGGCATGTCGTGCGTGATAATCAGAACGGCGCGCTTCGACACGTGGCTGCGCTTCATGAAATCCAGGACGGCATCGCGCCATTTCGTGTCGCAGGTGACCAGAGGTTCGTCCAGTATTACCAGGGCGGGGTTCGTCGCTTCCATACAGGCCAGCGCCAGCATGAGCTGTTCGCGCATTGACAGCATGAAGGGCGAAAACTGTGCCTTCTCATCGAGATGAACGCGCGATAGTAGTTCCATCGCCTGGTCGCGGTATTTCCTGACGGCGCTCTGACCCATTTGTCCACCCGACAGCGAAAAGACAGCCTCTTCGAGCACGGTGAGCAAAAAGAACATACGGCGCACATTCTGCGGCACATAGCCGATATGGCGCGCGCGTTCGGCGATGGTAAGCGGTTCGGCCGATGTGCCGTCGATCAGTATTGTGCCACGTTGCTTTTGTCGGAGGCCGAGCAGCGATTGGACAAGGGTGGATTTTCCCGCGCCGTTGGGTCCGATCAGCGCGGCGATTTCGCCGGGTTGCAACTCGAAATGGATGGATGGCAGTACCGGGTCGCCATTGGCGCGCTCAAGCTTGCTTTGCAGGCCGCGGACGGCGATTGCCGGTACCGTTTCATCGCCGGCAGAGAAGGGCGGCGGGGCAATTGCCGGACGGAAGGGCGGTTCTATACCAACCACGTGGAAAAGGTCGTCTCGGGCAATCGCCTCGTTCCAAGCGAGATCCGCGGTCAGGCGTCCATCCCGGCCGAGGAAAAGTATGCGTTCTCCCAGCCCCTCGAACCATGAGAGGTCCTGCTCGGCGATGAGGAGCGTCATGCCTTTCTCGTGAAGCGTTCGGAGAATGCCGACCATGCGGGCGCGCGCTTGCGGATCCAGGCCGCACGTCGGTTCGTCGAGAATAAGCAGTGCCGGTTCGCGGATGAGAGCGGAGGCCAGCGCCGCCACGCGCTTTTCGCCGCCAGACAGGGTGCGGACCCTCTGGCCGAGAAGGCGTTCGCAACCGAGCTCGGCCACGGTTGTCAGAACGCGCCGGTGAATCTCCTCGCGCGCGATGCCCATGTTTTCGAGGGGAAAGGCGATCAGATCTTCGACCGACAGGTCCCAACTCTGGTCTTCCACCGCCTGGAGCACGATCCCGAATTTCTGGAAGAGCTGAGCGATATCGAAATCGCCTATGTCCTGCCCTTCGAGATGGACCTTTCCCTCGAAACGCTGCGGACGCACGAGTTGCGGTACAATTCCGCAGCAGACGGAGAGAGCGGTCGATTTGCCTGCGCTTGCGGCGCCGGTCAGCAGGGTGCAGCTTCCGGCCTCCACGTTGAAGCGAAGGCCGGAAACAATGTTATTCTTGCCGTCGAAGGAGACGGCCACATCGCTCAGGTTCAGCAAGTCGTTATCCCGTCCGATGGGTGTGAAGCGGATCTGGGCCTAGAACCAGTGCAAGGACCCGCGGCTGATGCCGGCGAGAATTCGCAATCCCGGAATGAGCAGCAGCGGGGTCCCGACGACCATCGGTACGATGTCGGACAGACCGATATAGAGCATCGCATAGTCAAACGGGAAAATGCCGAGATAGGCGAGGCTCGCGGAGACAGCGACCACCATCACGATACCCACCACAAGGCTGGTGACGGCGACTTTGATCAGTACCGGCATGCTGGTGTCGAAATCGTTCTTGCGCAGGTTCACGATATAGGGCGGTACGAATCCGGTCAGCCCGACCATGATTCCGTCTACCAGCAGCGAATGCGCCGGGATGAAAGTTCCCGCCAGCAGCGACCAGACGATCGTGCCGACATAGCCGGTGATAAAACCCGATTTCGGGCCGAGCAGCAGACCGATAAGCGGCGGGAGGAAGGCGAAGATACGCCACTGGATGACACCCGGCACGAGCTGGATCGGATTCGCATAGGCCCAGAGGACACCGGTTGCGACGCCGCAGATAAGAGCGAGCACCAGCGGAAAAAAGCCTATGGACGTGTCGACATAGTTGATCTTGGGTGCAGTGCTTGTTTCGTCAGCCATGGTAACCCCCGTCTGCTGATGGATGATGATGACGTTCAGGACACCTCGAAGTTGCCGCCGGTTTGTATTGCCTGGCGCGCACCGGCCAACGCGTCGCGCATGTGCTCTTCGAGTTCGGCAAGCGTGTCGACGAATTCGATTTCGGTTTCGGCGATGATTTCGGGAGGGATGACTGACATGGTCGAGCGCACGGCAAGAATGCGCGGTTTGCGAACCCATTTCGTCCATACGATCTCGGCCATGGTGCCGCAGGACAGGCCAACGCACACAAGGAGATCGGACAGTTCGCATATATTTGCGTGCTGATGATGCCAAGTGAACCCGCCCAGCGTTTCGTCGCAGGCGGCCGAATTCTGTTCGCAGTTCGAGGTGGCTACATCTTCCGACGGCCCGCCGTCGGGCGCGAGCGCCAGAGACCATGATCCTTGCGCCGCCTGGTAGCCCTGTAGCGCGTGGAGGGCGACCCCCCGGTCGGGCACCAGCGCGATAATGGCGTCCAGTTTCGCGATCAACCGGCCCGCCTCGTTCGCGTAATGTTTGTAGAGCGCCGGGTCGATACCGCCCGCTTCCGAAACGCGCACGATGTTGGTCGGTCCGATCATGCCGACGATGGGCAGGCGTGGACGAGACGGCTTGAGTTCGTTTGGTGTTTGAGGCTCCAAAGACATAGCGGAATGCTCGCTGACACGGAAATGTATCCATTTTCAGTGTCAGCGACGTGCATACACTGTGCCACGATCAAAACCCGCAGAAAACAGTAAGTTATGGGCGAAACATACCTCCCTCATGCAAGTAATATAAGCGGAGTGCCTGAATGCAAACTGGTTCCTGAGCCTCGACGAAGCGCGTTCAAAATGCGAGGCTTGGCATAGAGACTACAATGAGGTCCGACCGCGCGGTGCGATCAGAAACGAAGTGCCGATCTGGCTTCATCTTCCGGTCGGCAAACTTGGCCAGCCTGCCGTCAGATGAAGCCAGAATTTACCAGCCCGCCCGGTCCAAGGTTGGGAGCAAATTCACATCAAGCGCGGCCTCAATACTCATTTGCCCTCCGATCAATACGAGAGCGGTCAAATTAGAGCAGTTACATCCCAACGTGAGTCGATTGTGGTTTCCCTTTCGGATCGAACTCTGATTCGATTCGCCTGTTTTAGCTGACAGGAGGATAGCTCATCGCTTTGTGCTTCGCCGCAAGATGCCGTCGGCGGAACTCCGAGATCGTCCGGAAGTCCGGCGGATCGCCCGCCAAGATCATCATGAAGTCGGTCCGCTCCACAGCCGTCCGGGCAATCCGCCGCGACGAGTAGATGTGCAGCAACAGCGCCGGCATCAGCCGCGGGTCAAACGGCGGCAGACCGAGCCCGCTCCGATAGCTGCCGCTGATCGCCGAAAGATCAAGGCTTTCCCTGACCAGCGTCACGATCAGACGGGACAGGTGGTCCCGGGGAACGTAATCTTCGACGCGCGGCGGCAGTAGCAGCTCCTCGTCGATCTTCCAGGCGCGAAAATGCTTGCTCATACCCCACAAGGAATCAGACTCGTCGCCTCTTGACCAGTGACTACTCAGACAGGCTCCTAGCGAATGTAACTATTGCCAGAAGAGCAAATGGACGAACTGAGCTACTCCCAAAATCTGCTCCCAAACCATAGACAGAATCAGTCGCCTCTTAACAGGCGACTACTCTTTGACGAGTTCGACCGGCCGCCCCCGAATCTGGGAGTACAGATTGGCATAGGTCTCGCGCGCAGCCCCCATATGGACCCGCGTTGCCTGGGCGGCGGCGTCCTTGTCGCCACGCATGATGGCGTTGATGATGGCTTCATGCTCTTCAAATGAGCGTGCGGTGCGATCATGCGTATAGAGCTGGGCCTGACGGAAAGGCGCGAGACGCCCCTTCAACTTCTGAACGGTCTCGACGACATAGATATTGTGCGCACCGTCGTAAATGGCATTGTGGAATGCAACATTCGCGGCCACGTAACCTTGCGAGTCCCCGTGATGCATACACTCTCGGCACTTCTCATGAAGACAGACCAAACGCTTACGTTCTTCGCTCGTCATATTGCTGGTCGCCATCCGGGCACAGACAGCCTCTATTTCCCCCATAATCTCGAAAAGCTGATCGAGTTCGCGCGGTGAAACATCGGCTACCGTCATCATTCGCCGCGCTCCGCGCGTGACCAGCCCCATCGCATTGAGCTGCTTCAGAGCCTCGCGAACCGGTGTGCGCGACATCCCGAACCGTTCGGCGAGCTGGGTTTCATCGAGTTTCGTTCCCGGAGCCAGCACACCTTGTGTAATTTCTTCAGCCAGTCGGTTGTGGACTTCCTCCGTCCGCGTCACCGGTTCCGACGGAGTTGCGCTATTTTCGCGCTTGTCATAGGCCACCGGGTCTTGAAGGCTCACGCTATTTCCTTTCCCCTTGGTCAATCGGCACGCTTTGCGGTGAACCACTCACAGCCCCGATCGGACCCATAGCGTGGCTCTCTTCCGCCTGCATCATGCAGGGCCCGCACGTTCCGTGCCAAATCAAATATTCCTGCCACTCAAAAGCAATAACCCCGCCCGGATTTAGCCGAGCGGGGCCCGTTTCTTCATCCATCTGCTCCGATTACACGGATAAACGGACGAAATCGTCTTTCGTCACACAGCATTCAGGACACATCCAGTCGTCAGGGATGTCCTCGAATTTCGTGCCGGGCGGGATACCGGAATCCGGATCCCCTTCCGCTTCATCGTAAACCCAGCCACAAACACGGCAGACCCATTTGGGTTCTGTTTCCGTAGCGGTATCCAATTTTCCGGCCAAAGCCATTTCCAAACCTCCTGACGACCTCAGGCCGCTTCCTGCACGCGGCGGGCTGCCTGCTGGTGGTCATGCATCAATTGGTGAATATCGAGACCGGGGATCGCTCCGTCCTCCACGCGCCACCGGCCGGCAATCATCAGCCTGTCCACGTGGTGTGCACCGCAAATGACCAGAGCGGCGAGCGGGTCCTCGAAGCCCGAGAACCGAAGCTCGTCGAGCTTGAACATGGCAAGATCCGCTTGCTTGCCGAGCTCGATGCGCCCGAGATCGGGCCTGCCCAGACATCCCGCCGAACCTTCGGTCGCCCAGCGCAGCGGGTCGGTATGCGTGACGGAGGAAATGCCGTGTACGGTCCTTTGCATCAGGAACGCCTGGCGGGCTTCCTGGATGAGATTGGAACAGTCCTGAGCACCCGCTCCGTCCACGGCGAGACCGACAGGCGCGCCGAAGGATTCGAGCTTTTTCGGTTGGCAGGTACCGGCGGATGTAATCATGTTCGATGTCGGGCAATGCGCAACGCCCATACCGACTTCTCCCATGCGGCGCATCTCATCGTCAGTGAAGAAAATGCCATGCGCCACCCAGACGCGACCGCTCAACCAGCCGAGACTTTCAGCGTAGTCCAGGGGACGCATCCCGAAATGCTCCTGACAATAGGTGGTTTCGTCATTCACTTCCGCCAGATGCGTATGTAGGCGGACGTCAAGCTTGTCAGCAAGTTTTGACGACTCCCGCATCAGGTCGGAGGATACGGAAAAAGGAGAACAAGGTGCCAGAACGACCTGCTTCATCGCTCCCTCCCCTCTTTCATGCCAGCGGCCTACCACCCGTTCGCAATCGGCAAGGATGGTATCGATGCTTTGCGTCACATGCTTTGGCGGCAAACCGCCATCCTCCACCGACAGGTCCATCGAACCGCGGCAGAGCGCGACGCGCAGTCCGAGACCGTCGGCCTCTTCCATCTGGATATCGATGGCGTTTTCGAGCCCCGCAGGAAACACATAGTGGTGATCCACTGCCGTTGTGCAGCCCGACAGCATGAGTTCCGCCATGGCAACGCGGCTCGCCAGCCTGAACCCTTCCGGGTTCATGGTTGCCCAGACCGGATAGAGCACCGTCAGCCAATCGAAGAGCTCCTTATCCAGCGCCGGGCGAAAGGCACGTGCCAGCGTCTGGTAGAAGTGATGATGCGTATTGATGAGCCCCGGCATAACGACATGCTCTGAAGCGTCGAACGTCTCATCGATCGGCGTCGAGGGTGTTTCGTCCTTGCCGACAAGTTCAACGATCCGGGCGCCATCGACGACGATACCGCCCTCCGCGCCGTCGGCCATGATGCTGAGGGGTTTCTTGATCCATAGAGTCATATGTCCGCCGCCTGCTCCTTGCCCGCACCCAGCTGCTCGAGCCGGCGTTCGAAAGCGACCCTGCCTTTCTGTTCGAGTTCATACGCCCTCATGACGCGTTCGCGCACGCGACGCTGGCGGTCCGCCGTCGTGGCGTAGCGCAGTACCACCTGCTTGCCGAGCGAAACATGGAACGCCTCGTCCGGCATGATCTTCTCAATCACTGCGCGGGTCTTTTCCGGCACGCGATCGCGCAGGTTCTCGAATGCGTTCATCGCGCCGATTTCGCCGGTGATGTTATGAGCCGAAACGCGCTCCAGCGTATCGTCGCCACTGGCATAGAATTCTTGCACCCATTCCACCCATTCGGGTTCGGGTACCCATCCCTCCATGCTTTCGCCCAGTGCCTTCAGATGCGAGACGATCATCTTGCAGTGCTTGCCTTCATCGGCCACCTGCGTGCAGAGGCCGAAAAAAGCTTCCGGTTCGGGCGTATCGGCCAACCACGACCCGATAAAGTTTGCGGCCTCCCGCTCATACCAGGCCTGAAAGCGCAGCCACTCGGTCAATTCGATATGGCCCATCTTGCGCGTTGCGCCGAACGCGGCCTCGGCGGGCGACGCCTTGGTGCGCTTCGTCTCCAGCATATCCACCAGGTCCCGGTAGAATGCTGCGGGCTCCATGGCCCCCTCTTCGGCCATCGCCGCTTCCATATTCATATCTTCATTCATTGTGCAGCCTCCGCGATACGCGGACGATCATGCGTCGCTTCGAACCACTCACCACCGCGAAGGCAACCGACAGCGCGAAGACGCTTATCCATCGTAATAGTGTCGCCCCCATGGCCGTCGCTCAGCACGAACTCCCCTTCCTCGATATTGAGGACAGAAACCTCAGCATCGCGGCCCACGGCAAGTTGCCCGTACTCGTCCGATTTGTGGATGGCGGCAGCCGCCTGAACCGTGTTCATGCGGATGACATCGGTCAGCGAAGCGCCCAGCGCCCAGATCTTCGTCATTGTCGTGGACATGGAATAGACCGGCCCGTCCACGTTGAAAACGTTTATGTCTGTCGAAATCGTCGTTGGTTGGAATCCGCGATCCATCAGGCGGCGCGCCGTCGGGAAATGGAAGTCGCCGCCGGAATGACCGATGTCGAGCACGACACCGCGCGCGACGGCATCCTTGAAAACCTGCGTCGGCTCGCCCTTCTCGTCGAGTTGCCCGCCGCCGCCACGGAAGGCGTGGGTGATGATGTCACCTGGGCGGAGTTGTTCGAGTAGAGCATCGTATTCGATGATCGGAGTGTGCGGGAACCCGCCCAGATGGATCATGACCGGCAGGCCGTCGCCGATCTCGAAAGCGGCATCGAGGAAAGGCGACTGGCGCGGATTATCCGTATAGGTCGCGCGTACCTTGAAGCCGACGATCACTTCGCGATTAGCCTCCAACGCCTCGCGCGCAACATCGAGATCGAGATTGCGCAGATCGTTGGCGATGCGAAGGTGGTGACATATGAAGCCCTTGTTGGCGAGATAGATCTGGGATGGATCCATCAGGGCAAAGACTTTCGTTTTTGTGTCCGGATGATCGATAATCGCACGGCGGGCCAAGCCGATGATGGTGGAACTGGACGTACCGGCATCCACCACGATGGGCACACCGGATTCGACGCCAACCATGTCCGGGGGCAGGCAGAAATCGCCCAGCCCGACCATACAATGGACATGAATATCAATGAGGCCAGGCGTTACGAGACTGCCCTTCACATCGACAATGTTGGCTTGCGGGTATTTGGCGGCGGCATCGGGGCCGATTTCGGCAATCTTGCCGTCCTGCACCACGACATCGGCAATCGCATCCGTCCCGCTTGCAGGGTCGATTACGCGGCCGCCGCGCAGAATGGTGGTATTTTGGCCTTGAGGTTGGGTCATCAGAGAACCTCCCTTGAATCAACAAAGGAAGAGCCCTACGCCGATCTTGCGTTATGGCATATCACGCCATCTTGACTCAGGAGTCTAATCCAGGCGGCTCTGTAAACCCGGAAATTCCCGACCAAAGGTCATGTTCTTGTATGCAATCGGAATGCCATCCAGAGGACCGCAGAACTGCCCGGATTCCTGGTCGTTCTTAGGCACGGCATCGCATTCCGCCTGATCTCGCTGCCGAAAAACCAGGCAAACTGCCGTAGTTAAAGCCACACTCAGCAGTCATGTTTGGCTACTGCATCTCTCGCCGCGCGCAAGATCGAATGGTAGCCCGTGCAACGGCAGATATTCCCGCCAAGCCCTTCCCGGATGGCCGCGTCGTCGATCTCGTTCACGGCGAGAAGAAGCGAGGTCATGGACACTGCCATACCGGGCGCGCAATAGCCGCATTGAAAGGCATTGCCCTCCGTGAAGGCGTCGATCACTGCCTTGCCCTCCGGAAGCAGGTGAAGCCCCTCGGCAGTATGGACCTCCGCCCCGTTCAATCGATAGGCCATGACGAGGCAGCCATTCATCGACTTACCGTTCACCAGCACGGTGCAGACCCCGCACCGTCCGATGCGACAACCAACCTTCGGCCCCATGATGTGAAGCCGCTCGCGAAGGATGTCGACCAGCCTCTCATCCGCTGCGACATCGAGTTCGACGGGCTCTCCGTTTACGGTCAGGACGATGTGGCGGGTTTCGGCCCGGCTGGCGGGTGCGGAAACTGGCATCATGCTGTCTCGATCTCCTTATGCGTCCCTCCCGCATCGCGAGACTTGTAGCCGCCCATCGCACGCAACAGGGTTTCCGGCTGAAACGGCGTCTCTTCAAGCCAGATGCCTGTGGCATCGGCTACCGCCGCGACGATGGCCGGGGTGATGCCGCAAATGCCGACCTCCCCAATGCCGCGCGGGCCCCACTCGTCGCCCTCGTCGAGGCTCGTATCGGCAAAGACCTTCATTTCCACCGGCACGTCGGCAAAAGAGGGCACCATGTAGCTGTCGAGATTCCGCGTGATGAAGGATCCATTGCGGATGACCGTATCCTCGGTGAGGGTGAAACCCAGCGCCTGGATGCCACCACCCTCGATCTGCCCCAGGTAGCCCGCCGGGTCGACGACCGGCCCCGCGGCGGTGTGCTGATCGAGAGCCAAAACCTCCACCGCGCCGGTCGCTTTGTCCACGGTGACATGGGTCACCACGGCGGCGTAGCAATGGATGAAGCGGGCATTGTAGCCGGGCACACCTTCCGAGGTGGGGAACCTGAAATCACAATCCACACTTGGCAGTTCGTCGCCCAGCTCATCCGCGAGCTTCGCAAAGGAAAGCAACGGCCCGTCCATGCGATTGCGGCCTTTGTCGTAGATGCCACCCGGACCGATTTTGAGACCCGCTGGATCGCGCTTCAAATGCGCCGCCGCTCTGCCGCGAAGCTCCGCGGAAAGTTTCGGCGCCAGATCCTTCGACGAGAGCCATATGACGATCGTCGCCCGGGAGGCTGTGGTCGAGCCGGAATCCGGCGTTACGGCCGTATCGCCGATAATCGGCCTTACATCCTCAATTGCGCAGCCCATCATGTCGGACACGATGTTGACGATCGAGGCCAGCACGCCCTGCCCGATCTCCTCCGTACCGAAGACCGCTTCCACCTTGCCGTCCGACGCCAACCGCAGGACCCCCGCACCCCTGTCATTCTCGATGATGGAACCGAGACCGATTCCCTGTTTGACGAGGGCAAGCCCGACGCCGTAGCGCTTGCGCGGATCGGACCCCTCACCACGCGGCTTTCGCCACATCGGGTTTGCGGCGGCGGCAGCCAGCATCTCACGCGCACGCTCGCTGGGCGTGATTTTCTGACCATAAAAGCCGGGGCTGCCGAGTTCGCGCAGATTGAGATCGCGGAAACTTACCGGATCTATGCCTGCCTTTTCGGCAAGCCGGCTGATCTGCGCTTCAAGCGCGAAAAAGATTTCGTTGGCGCCAAAACCTCGAAAGGCTCCGGCAACGCCGTTATTCGTGTAAACGAGCTTTCCCCTGACAGAAACGTTGTCGAACTTGTAGGGGCCGCATGAATCCTCAAGCGTCGTTTCCAGCACGGAAATACCGAGGGAAGCATACGCGCCCGTGTCGGCGATAACGAGCACCTGCTGTGCCTTCAGATGCCCATCCGCATCACAACCGGTACGCATGGTGATGCGCATGGGGTGGCGCTTCATCCCGGAGATGACTGAATCCCAGCGATCAAGCTGAGCCCGGACACCGCGGCCGGCCTTCATAGCGAGAAGCGCCAGAGCCGGCTGTAACGTCAACTCGTCCTTGCCGCCGAATGCGCCGCCGGAGGGGCTCGAGACGATACGAATCCGCTCTTCAGGCATGGCGAGAATCCTCGCCATCTGCATCCGGTCGCGATGTCCGTGCTGTCCCGCCACGCAGATCGTCAGGCCATCCTCCGTCGGAAAGGCATAGCCCCCCTCGGTTTCGGTAAAGGCGTGCATCTGGCGCGGCGTTACATAGGTCGCCTCCACCATATGGGCGCAATCGGCGAACGCCTCATCCACATCGCCCCGCGAGAAGAACTTGTCCATCAGAAGATTGCCTTCACCCATCAACGGCGTGTCGTGAACGATCGGCGCCTCGGGCGTCAGCGCCACTTCCATGTCACCGGAAACCGGGAGCGGTTCGTATTCGACCTCGATCAGCTCCAGAGCACGGCGCAAGGTCTTCTCGTCGATCGCCGCCACGGCAGCCACGCTATCGCCGATGTAGCGCACCTTGTTTTCGCAGAAAGCGGGCTGGTCCTGGATAATGATCCCGAAGGCGTTTTCCCCCGGTACGTCGCGGTGGGTAACGATAGCGGCCACGCCGGACAGCGCCTCGGCAGCCGCGGTATCGATCCGCCTTATACGTGCATGGGGCAATGTCGGGCGCAGGATGCCCGCTACCAGCATGCCCTCTTCGCGATGATCAGTCAGATAACGGAAGCGTCCGGCCACCTTGTCCGGCATATCGGGTCGCACGCGCCAGCGATCGGTCATGGCTTCCCGGCTGACGGGTACCTCCGAAACGTTCACATTGGAAAGACGACCGCCCGACCAGAGCGGTTTTGTTCCTTCCAGTTCGGGCGCAATGGCGGCAAGCCCGTCCTTGCCGCCCAGGGCGGAGATGATGACATTGGCGGCCGCCAGCCTGCGATAAGTGCGCGTACGAAAAGCATCGCCCGGCGCGCGAATTTCAGCCTCGACCTGATTGCGCAGAGAAAGCCAGTCGATATCATCCGGCAATTGTCCCAAAAGGGGGGCCTCGCTTATCAGCAGCCGCTGCGGCGGAGTTGCCCCCCCGCCGACCGCCAACCGGATTTGCGCAATGCGCCCTTCCTTATCGAAGCTCATACTCCCTGCGGCGTTGATAACCGAGGGCGTGAAATTCTTCCGCAGGCCAAGTTTCTCGAAGAAGGTGACCGCCCCTGCAGGTGTGGGCGGTAACAGGATAGCCGTCAGGATCATGCTTGCCCCTTCGCCGGGTGCTGCGCCGCCTGCGAGGAAATCCCAAAGCTTCAGCGTGACATAATCTTCGCCATCGAACGCTTCCACGGATGCGTCAAGCGCCAGAAGCGCCGGCACAGAGCAGCCCGTTCCGCCCGCAACATTGCCGCCCATGGTCGCGAGATTGCGAACGGCTTCCGCCGCGATCCAGCCGAGCGCCGTGGAAAGCGCGGGCCAGCCCTCCTTCACCTCTTTTGCACGGCGCACCTCATTGAGCGTTACCGCTGCGCCAATGCGCAAACCGCCATCGGGTCGCGCCGAAATCGTCGCAAAGGCCGCGTCGCGTGCAAGGCAGCCAAGATCGATCAGGTGAGGCGGTATGGGGGCACCCGCTTCCCATTCGAGCTGGGCCCCGGTACCGCCGGCAATAAAACGCGCGCCCTTGCCAAGGCGCCGCTGCAATTGCCAGGCCTCCCCCAGCGTCGCAGGTTCCCAGACGGCGGACCCTGTTTGCATACTCTACTCCTTACCTCTCACGCAGGGCTCTCTCTTCTCAAACCGGCGAGAGAGCACCTTCTTCATTTTCCGACAGCCATTCGGTTCTTCGTTCCATCACTTCGCCGCAGGTGAGTTCTGCATCCCTGATGAATTCTGCCATGTCGCCGTGAGCGAGCTTGCCGTCGCGGGCCACGACGTCGCCATCCACCATGGTGAGGCAGACATCCGAGCCAGAAACCGAGAAGACGATGTTGTAGTGAAGGTTGAAGAAGGGCCCTTCCGCAATGAAGGGCGTCATGCGTGGCGTGTCCGCGTGAAGGGCTACGATATCGGCTTGTTTTCCAGCTTCGAGAGAACCGATCCGGTCTTCCATGCCAATGGCGCGGGCACCTTCAATCGTGGCCGCTCTGAGGGGCTCCCACGCATCGAAGGCCGTTGGATCCATCTTGCGGAACTTGGCCAGCAGCGAGGCGATTTTCATCTCCTCAAAAATGTCGAGATTGTTATTCTCCTTTTCGCCGTCGGACCCGATGCCGACAGCAACGCCCGCTTCGATGAGTTCGGGCACGGGACAACCGCCGCTGGCGAGTTTCATGTTGGAGACGGGGTTGTGCGCCACGCCCACACCGCGCTCCGCCATGAGCTCGATCTCTTCCGGCGCCAGCCAGACGCAATGTGCGAGCAATACGCGCTTCGGGTCCAGAATACCCTTCTTTTCCAGAGCCTGTACGGGCAGAAGGTCGTCGCGCCTTCTCGCTTCAGCGATCTCGACTTTGGCCTCGCTCGAATGGGTGTGCAGGCCGGTTTCGTAGTCGATGGCCATGTCTGCTGCGCGGCGGCAGGCATCATCGGTGAAATAGAACTGATGCTCGATCCCGACCCATGCATTGATCCGACCGTTGGCCCTGCCGTGCCATTCCTTGATGAGCTTTTCGTTGTCGTCCAGCGTGTCGAAATAGTCGAAGCCCGCCGCCTCGCCGACATAAGGCACCATCACCACGCGCAGCCCCAATGTTTCGGCCGCTTGAGCGGAGCCGTACATGTAGCGCCACATATCGACCTGCGTCGTGGTGCCGGCGAGCAGGCTTTCGCCATAGCAAAGCCATGAAGCGCGTTCCGCGTCGATGGGCTTCAGCACGCGGTGCATCGGGTCGATATAAAGTCGAAGCCAGTCCCACACCGGCAGGCCTTCCGCCGTGCCGCGCAGGAAACCAGAATGGCTATGCGTATTGATGAGGCCGGGAAGAAGAACGGCCTTACCAAGGTCGATCCGTTCGGCACCGGGAGCTTTCGGCACAATGTCTGCGGCATGCCCCACTTCGACAATGCAGTCGTCACGGACCAGCACGGCACCTTTCGTAAAGACGGTATTCGACGCATCCATGGTCAGCACCGCGTCGGCGGTGAGGAGCTTTTCACCCATCTCAGTCGGAACCTCTCTGCCCGTCGTGTGCGGGCTTTCTTGTCTTTCACGCGGAGAGCGCCGGATTGCGCCTGCCCGCCTTTCGCTCCTCGGAGCGCCTATTCGACGATACCGGGGTATTTTTCTTTCATCTTCGCGAGGAATGCCGGATCGTTCACATAGTCGAGCGAATAAACCTTCTTCAGATCGAGCCCGTCCTTGTAGACGCCCGCCTTGACCATCTGTTTATAGAAATCGTTCCAACGCTTGTCGGTCATTGTGCCGATGCCGAGTGTCGAAACATCGCCTGAAATGACGATGCCGTTCTTCTTCATCTCCTTGATGGAATACTCCATCTGCGGATAGCTCATATTCGGCTCGAGTTTGTGAACGAGCTTCTCGGCTGGCTCCGGATCAGCAAAAAAGCTGTGCCAGCCTTCAAGTGTCGCCCGCACTACGCGCTTCACCAGATCGGGATTCTTTTCGATTACCTCCCGGCGGGTCACGAGCAGGGTTGCGTAGGTGTTCCAGCCATAGTCGGAGAGCAGAAATATGTTGGGGTCAACGCCGGCCTGTTTGATCGCGAAAGGCTCTGCGGTGAGATAAGACTGTTGCACCGCCTGATCATCCGAAAGGAATGGAGCCTGCTGGAAGGTGTAGGGACGCACCTGATCGTCCGTGTAGCCATATTTCTGCTTCAACCACGGCCAGAAAGAACTCAGCGAATCCTGCGAAAGCATGACCGGGACGCCTTTCAGCGACTCCAGCGTGTCGTGGCCCACATTCTTGTGCGACAAGATCACCTGCGGATCCTTCTGGTAGAAGGACGCCACGGCCACCATCGGCGCGCCTTCCTGCGCGGCTGCGATCACTTGGCCCGACGTATGAAGCAGGATGAAATCCATCTTGCCGGACAACAACAGCATCGCATTGTTGACCTGCGGTCCGCCGGGGACGATTTCCGCGTCGAGCCCGTAATCCTTGAACAGGCCTGTCGCCTCGGCCTGGTAGATCCCGCCATGCTCGACCTCAGGCAACCAGTTCGTTCCGATCGTCACCTTGTCTAACGCCTTTGCGGCCCCGGCGCCCAGAAAGACAAGTCCCGCCACCAGCATCGCGGTCGCGACATGACGATATCCTGGAATCAGAAACTTCATTTTCTACTCTACTCCTCTGTACCTATCGTGACGGATCGAACGCCGGCTCGCCGCCGCTTCGAAAACGCCTTCAGTAGGGAACCTTGTCCGCCTTAAGGCTCCACTCGTCGAAGACACGGGCTGCCGCCTCACCTTCCAGCCGCTCTGTCTTCACAGAGCGTTTTTCGGGCGGCAGGGCGAACTGCTCGTAAATGAACGCGTCATCGAACCCGCCACCCGCCGCATCGGCCGCGGTCGCGCCGTAATAAAGTTTGCCTATACGCGCCCAATAGATTGCGGAAAGGCACATCGGGCAGGGTTCGCAACTCGCATAGATTTCGCACCCTGAAAGATCGAACGACCCCAGTTCCGTGCAAGCGGTACGGATCGCCTGCACTTCGGCATGCGCTGTCGGATCATTGATGCTTGTTACCTGGTTCCAGCCTTCGGCAATCACCTTGCCGTCCTTTACGATCACGGCACCAAAAGGGCCGCCCTCGCCGCCCAGCATGTGCTTGCGCGACAAGTCGATGGCGTGTGTCATGAAGGTGTGGCGGTCGCACATGGGCAATGCTCCGGAGCAGATGTCCAACGGGATTTTCCGCCCTGACCGGGCGGCTCGCCCGACATGCATACAATTTATATGCCAACCGTTACCTGCTGTTTTCCTCGTATTTTTAGTGTTTTCCAGCCAGAAATTGTGCGCCGCATATATTTTCTGACTAATTTTTGTGCGTTTGATTTTTTCAGTGCATAAGGGCCGTATTCCGTCGATGCCGCCCGCCGCGAAAGCCATGTTTTGTGCGCGTTTCGAAAGCGAAATCGATGGCACATCGTTTGCATACTTTTTGGCAACCGGGCTCGTCGTCCTCACCCTCACAGTGCATGTGGATCGAGATGTTGCTGAAACCCGCCGCCGAAGAATTTTCCGAACAGCCGGAAGCCGCTTCCTCTAAACCGCTGATCTCGATGAAATCGATCAGCAAGGTCTATCCGAACGGTACGGAGGCAGTGCGGAAGGTCGATCTCGAAATTCCCAACCACAATCAGTTCCTAACCCTTTTGGGGCCGTCGGGCTGCGGCAAGAGCACGCTCCTTCGCATGACCTCCAGTCTGGAAAAACAGTCCGCCGGCAAGATCGAATGGCCAACAACACCGCATGATTATCGTGGTCGTCCTCTTCCCGAAATCGGCTTTGTCTTCCAGGAACCGACGCTGATGCCCTGGGCGAGCGTCTTCGACAATGTCTACCTGCCATTCCGGCTAAAGCGAAAAAGCAAGAAGCAGGTGAAGGATCGCATCATGGAAGTGCTTGAGATGGTACATCTGGAAAACTTCGCCGACCACTACCCGCGCGAACTTTCAGGCGGCATGAAGATGCGCGTTTCCATCGCCCGTGCGCTGGCCACCAAGCCGCAGGTGCTGCTGATGGACGAGCCGTTCGCCGCGCTCGACGAAATCACCAGACTGAAGCTGAACAACGACCTTCTGGAACTCTGGTCGACACAAAATCTGAACGTGATCTTCGTCACACATAGCGTCTACGAGTCGGTCTATCTCTCCGACCGTATCGTGATTATGGCCGCACGGCCCGGCCGCATCATCGCCGATTTGCCGATCGACGCGCCCTACCCGCGCACGGAAGAATTCCGGACATCCTCCAAGTATAACAGCTACTGTCGGCAGGTCTCCGCATATCTCAAGGAAGCAATGGGCCCCGACGACGAAGAGGGGATGCATTGATGGAAAAGACTCTCGTCAACAACGCCGCCCAGGTGCCGTTGTCGGATGACGACGACGTCGAACTCGTCGCCATCGAAGCACAAACCGACAGCCGCATGCGCCAGATCTTCTTCAAGACGCTGGGACATGCCGCGCCCTTCATTGTCGGCATCGCTTTTCTCGCCTTCTGGGAAATCTCGATCCGTGTCAACGAAGTGCCGGCCTATGTGCTGCCCGGCCCCATCAATATCGTGAATACGCTGATCACGGATTTCGGGACGCTCTGGCCGAGCCTGCTCGTCACCCTCAAGGTGACGGTGCTTGCCTTCCTCATCGCCGCGGTAGGCGGGTTGGCGCTTGGAGTCCTCTTCACCGCTTCACGCTGGATCGAGCGGAGCCTCTTTCCCTATGCCGTCATCCTGCAGGTGACACCGGTCGTCGCCATCGCACCGCTGATTATCATCTGGGCGAAGGATACGCAGCTTGCGCTTCTCATCTGCGCCTGGCTGGTCGCCTTTTTCCCGGTTGTTTCCAACGCCGCGGTCGGCCTGGCGAGTACAGACAAGAACCTCGTCAATCTCTTCAAGCTCTACGGGGCTTCCACCTTCCAGACCATGACATTCCTGAAACTGCCGGCCTCAATGCCTTATTACCTCGCCGGCCTGCGAATATCGGGCGGGCTCGCGCTTATCGGCGCCGTTGTGGCGGAGTTCGTCGCCGGAACGGGCGGCTCGCGCTCGGGTCTTGCCTATCGCATTCTCGAGTCCGGTTACCGCTTGCAGATCCCGCGCATGTTTGCGGCCCTTTTCCTCATCTCTCTTACGGGCATCGTGATCTTCATGCTCCTTTCGCTGTTGTCGCGCTTCATGCTGCGGAACTGGCACGAGAGCGCCGCCAAATAAGGTGCGAACGGGACAGCCGCGCGCAGTCCCGTTCTCCATCCTTCCGGCAAGAGAAAGCCCGGACCTCTCGGTCCGGGCTTTCTCTTAATCTTTCGGCGCCTATCGAGGGCTGAATGATCAGGCGTGGATGGCCTTCAGTACATTCTCGATAGTGGCGGGCGCATCGAGCAATGTCGGCCCGTCTTCGTCCTTCCGGGCCGCCTTTACCGCCTCGCGCAGCGCGTGCCAGCAGGCAATAGCCAGCATGAAGGGCGGCTCACCGATCGCCTTTGAACGGAAGATCGTCGGGCGCTGGTTCGGCGCATTGGAGAGCAGCCGGATATGCAAGTCCGGCACATCCCGGCTGGTGGGGATTTTGTAGGTGGAAGGTGCATGCGTGCGCAATTGGCCCTCACCATCCCACCACAGCTCTTCCATGGTGAGCCAACCCAATCCCTGTACAAAGCCGCCTTCGATCTGGCCGATATCGATAGCCGGATTAAGCGACGAACCAACGTCCTGAAGGATGTCGGCACGGAGAATGCGAGATTCTCCGGTCAGCGTATCGATAGCCGCTTCCGCAATACAGGCACCATAGGTGAAGTAGTAGAACGGGTTTCCCTTGCAGCTTGCCTGATCAAAGCTGATTTCCGGCGTCTTGTAAAAACCGGTCGAGGAAAGCGATACCCGCTCCGCCCAGCATTTTTGCGCGAGGTCCTTGAAGCTCATCGCGTGGTTGCCAAGCTTGACCTGACCATGCACGAAGGAGACTTCGGCGGGGTCTCCGCCAAATTCGTTCGCCATGACCTCCGCCATGCGACCCTTGATGGTATCGCACGCCGCCAACGCCGCCATACTATTCAGGTCCGATCCCGAGGAGGCGGCCGTCGCCGACGTATTTGGCACCTTGTCGGTACGCGTGGAGGAAATGCGGATGTTTTCGATATCGACCTGGAAGCTCTCGGCCACAACCTGCGCAACCTTGAGATAGAGCCCCTGCCCCATTTCCGTGCCACCATGGTTCAGCGAAACGCTGCCGTCGGTATAGACATTCACCAGGGCACCAGCCTGGTTGAGCGAGACGAGATTGAATGAAATCCCGAATTTCACCGGCAGAAGCGCAATGCCGCGCTTGATGACCGGGCTCTTGTCGTTGAAGCGCGCAATCTCAGCCTTGCGCTCCGCGAATTTTGCGCCCTCCACGAGTTCGTCCAGCACACGGGGCATATTGTTGCCTTCGACCTTCTGACCGTATGGTGTCAGGTCGCGCCCATCTGCGTAATAATTCACCGCCCGCACATCATCGATCGACAATCCGAGCTCGTCGGCCACATGCGCGACGATCGCCTCGATCACGATCATCCCCTGCGGGCCGCCAAAGCCGCGAAAGGCCGTGTTGGACACTGTATGCGTCTTGCAGCAATAGCCGCGGACATGAACGTTGGGCAGATAGTAGGCATTGTCGATATGGCAGAGTGCGCGAGTGAGCACAGCTGCGGAAAGGTCGAGCACATAGCCTGCCTTGAGACCGAGATCGACATCGATGGCCAGGATGCGCCCCCCATCATCGTAGCCCACCTTGTAGCGGGCGTAAGTATCGTGCCGTTTGCCCGTCATCAGCATATCGACGTCACGCGTAAGCCGCACCTTAACCGGCCGGCCAGTCAGCCGCGCCGCAATCGCGGCCATACCCGCGATTTGGGAGGCCTGGCTCTCCTTGCCGCCAAAACCGCCACCCATTCGACGCACTTCCACCGTGATCGCGGCATAGGGGACCCCCAAAAGGCGCGACACAATATGCTGCACTTCTGTCGGGTGCTGGGTGGAGGACACGATGCGCATCTCGTCATCCTCCATCGGTTCGGCATAGGCGATATGGGTTTCGAGGTAGAAGTGGTCCTGTCCGCCGGCGCGGAACTCGCCTTCCGATACATGCGGGGCTTCGGCCAGCGCCGCACCGGCATCGCCTTCTTTCATGATCATCGGATCCATGAGGAAGGATTTCTTCTCCATCGCATCCTCGATGGAAAGGATCGCCGGCAACGTCTCGTATTCGGCTACGACAAGTTCTGCAGCCGCGCGCGCCTTCGCCAGGCTGGCGGCGAGCACAATCGCTATCGCCTGTCCAGCATATTCCACGACATCTTCGGCAAGCAGCGGTTCGCCGCGAAAAGCCGGGCCAACGTCGTTTTCGCCCGGGATATCGGCTGCAGTGAGAATGGCCGCCACGCCCGGCGCCTTGCGCGCGGCCTCCAAATCGAGCGACAGGATGCGAGCATGCGCCTTTTCAGAAAGTACCACCCAGCAATGAAGCAGTCCTTCCGGTTCAGCCATATCGTCGACATACACGGCCTCGCCGCGCACATGCTTGCACGCACTGTCATGGGTGATCGATTGATGGACGCCGCCGCTGAGGCGCATGGATTCGGCCTTGGTCATCTCATTCATAGCGACCAGATCTCCGTCGGCGTTTCGGGGGAGATGATTTCGAGTTGCATGCGCTTGAGCAGGCCCTGGGCTCCCTTCAGCCGATAGTCGGAGCTGCCGCGGAAATCCGTAAGCGGGTTGAAACTTTCCCCGACAAGAGCGGCGATCCTTTTGATCGCCGCTGTTTCGAGTTTCGTTCCAACGAGCAGCTCCTCCATCGCCTGAACCCGCATCGGTGTCGCTGCCATGCCACCAAAAGCAATGCGCGCCTCGGTCACCCTTCCTTCATGCAGCCTGATGCGAAATGCCGCCGAGACGGTGGAAATATCCTGGTCGTAGCGCTTGGACAGCTTGTATGCATGAAAGTGATCACCTGCCTCAAGCAGCGGCACATGGATCGTTTTCAGATACTCGCCGGGTTCCAGCGTGGTTTTGCGGTAGCCGATAAAGAAATCCTCCAGCGATACCGTGCGTTCGCCGTTCGCGGAGCGCAATATAACGGAGGCCCCCAAAGCCAACAGACAGGGCGCGCTGTCGCCGATCGGCGAGGCATTGCAGATGTTGCCGCCGATCGTGCCCAGATTGCGAACCTGACGGGAACCGATGCGCCGGATCATTCCGGCAAAAGCCGGGTAGCTCTTCTGGATAAAGGGCAGCGCCGCTTCATAGGTCGTTGCACTGCCGATTTCCATCACGCCATCCCGAATGACGACACGCTGAAGCGCCGGCAGATTGCGCAGCGATATCAATGTGCCCGGATCGGCCGCGTGCTTTGCGACAACGACTCCAAGATCCGTGCCCCCGGCAAGCAGCTTTGCCTGGGGATATGTCGCGGTCAGCGTGTCCAGCTCCTCCAGCGTACCCGGCGCGTGAAAACCGCTCGGCGCATCCACCGACATTTGTTCGGCCATGAGCTCTTGAAGACGTTCCACCCAGGCTCGCTCAATCGCGTCAAAACGCTCATCGCGACCGCCTGCCGCCATCGCACCGACTGCTTCGACGATGGGCCGGTAGCCCGTGCAGCGACAAAGATTGCCGCTCAATGTCTCATGTATGGTATCCGTCTCGCCGGAAAGACCGGCACGTTCATGGACGAACATGCTCATGACGAAACCCGGTGTACAAAAGCCGCACTGACTCCCGTGCAGCTCCACCATAGTACGCTGAGCAGGATGCTCCGTACCGCTTTCCGGATCCGCGAGCCCTTCTGCCGTCACCACTGCGGCGCCATCCAGATCGGCCGCAAACAGGATGCAACTGTTTACGGCCTTGAAGGTCAGTCCGCCCTTCTCATTCGGGCGACCTATCGCGACAGTACACGCCCCGCAATCGCCTTCGGCGCATCCTTCCTTCGAGGCCGGTGTGCGCTCATAGAGGCGCAAATGCTGCAACAGGGTGCGCGACGGCTCTACGTCCCGCCAGATACGGGGTTCGCCGTTCAACAAAAATCGGATCGTGACTGACATTACTCTCGGCTTGCCAATGGGTGACCTCGGCCTCCGCCGCAGCGGCCGTCTTCTTCAGAGGTTGTGCGAGTTTCATGCCATGGGCCGGATGCCGGCAAAGTCCGCAAAACCGGCGATTTGACCGGCCCAAAGCCGGGTGCATCGGTCAAAATGCATACATTTTATTCAAGGATGCGCATTCTTTAGCCATCTACCTCCGGCCATCCTTTGCTTATCGGCAGTATTCCGCTGATTTTCCTTCTCCACAGTCTGGCACATCGATTGCTCTTATCGTGTGACTGGAATTTCCATCTCCGGCGTGTGGAGCCTGTCGTCAGGCTAAGCGTCACGGAGATCTTAATGTGAACAACGGGACCGGATGAACGCGATCAAGGAGAAGCCGAGCCTCACCACACTGAACAACATGGATCGGGATGCCTTTATCGGCGCTCTCGGCCATCTGTTCGAGCACTCCCCCTGGGTAGCGGAACGCGCGTGGGAGAAGCGTCCATTCCACAGCGTGGACGCGCTGCACGAAGCCTTCCTCACTTCGGTTAGAGAAGCCGATCCCGAGACGCGGCTTGCGCTCATTCGCGCCCATCCCGACCTCGCGGGAAAAGCCGCCATCGACGGCTCTCTGACGGCGGAGTCCGCCTTCGAACAGCACGGCGCCGGCCTCGACCAGATGACGCCGGAGGAATATGCGCGTTTCCACAATCTGAACGAGGCCTACAAGAAGGCTTTCGGCATCCCCTTCATCATTTGCGTCCGCGAAAATACGAAGTTCTCGATCCTCGAGGCCTTTGAAAAGCGGCTTCAGTCAGCCCCGGACGCGGAACTGGATACGGCAATCGGCCAGATCGCCCGGATCACGCGCCTGCGCCTTCAGGATCTTCAAATCGAGGCGTGAGCGCCAGGCAGAAGTAAACAGAGCCCGAACCGATGAATGCATTCAGCGACACCAAAGAGATAGCGTCGGAACTTGCCTTGCGAAATGCGGCAGCCTCGGACGCATTGGCAAGTCATACCGACAAGGTCCGGCATGAACTGGAGTTGATCGACTACCCGGCGAAGGAATGGGTCCGTCCAATGCCACCTGTCGACGGAGAGCATGTCTATGACGCCGTCGTGATCGGGGGCGGGCAAAGCGGGCTCGCCGCAGCCTTCGGTCTCAAACAGGAAAAAGTCGGCAATCTGGTCGTGATCGACGAAAACCCTCCCGGCATGGAAGGCCCGTGGATTACCTATGCGCGCATGGTCACACTGCGGACGCCGAAATATCTGACAGGGCCCGATCACGGTATCCCTTCGCTCACTTTCCGCGCCTGGTGGGAAGCGCAGTATGGAGAAGATGCCTGGGAAGAAGTCGACAAGATCCCCAAGGAAGAGTGGATGCGCTACCTGCTGTGGTATCGCATCGCCCTCGATATCCCGGTGCGCAACCGCACGAAACTCGACCGCATAGAACCCGTGCAGCGCGGCCTTTTCCGGCTCCATGTAAGCGGTACCGATGCGCCCGCCTCGGGCACCATACTGACGCGCAAGGTGGTGCTTGCCACCGGTATCCAGGGTGGCGGGGAATGGCATGTACCCGACTTCGTGAGCCAATCGCTTCCCATGTCGCTCTATGCCCATACGTCAGGGGCGGTGGATTTCGGTTCGCTTGAGGGGAAGAAGATCGGCATTCTGGGCGGCGGTGCTTCCGCTTTCGACAATGCTCAATATGCGCTCTCGAAGGGCGTGGGAGAGGTGCATGTCTTCATGCGGCGTGAAAAGATTCCGCGTATCAACCCGATCCGCTACATGGAGAACACAGGTTTCCTGAAGCATTTCGGCGACCTCTCCGATGAGGAGAAGTACAAGGGGATATCTTTTTTCCTCGGCCACAACCAGCCGCCTACCAACGATACGTTCAGCCGGGCTGCCGCCTATCCGGGCTTTGCGCTTCATCTCGGCGAAGGGTGGCAACAGGTGCGTGAGGAAAACGGCAAGGCCGTCGTAAACACGCAGAAGGACGAGTACGCCTTCGACTTCCTGATCCTTTCAACAGGCCTGCTGACGGATGTCGCCTACCGGCCGGAACTTGCCGGACTTTCTTCGGATATCGCCACTTGGCGCGACATATATCGCCCGCCCCCCGGCGAAGAAAATACACTGATCGACGTGCATCCCTATCTCGGCCCGTGTTTCGAGTTCACGCCCACGAGCCCGGAGGCGGCGGATCGCCTTCACGGGCTTTTCGTGTTCAACTATTCATCGCTCGCCAGTCTCGGCCTTTCGGCCTCTGCGTTGTCGGGCATGAAATTTTCCCTGCCCAAACTTGTCGGCGGGATTACGCGGCAACTCTTCATGGACAACAAGGATGTGATCCTTGAGGAGTTCTTCGCCTATGACATTGAGGAGTTCACCGGCGAATGGCAGGCAAGCTGACCACCCATGTGCTCGACACCGCCCGCGGCATACAGGGCGGCGGCATGCGCGTGACGCTTCGCCGGATTGAACCGGATGCCAGCGAGCCGCAGGTGTTCACACTCGACGGGACGGGCCGCGCAACGCTTCTCGAAGGTCCAGAAATGAAGGCGGGGAAATACGAGATCGTTTTTTTCGTGGGCGAATATCAGGAAAGGCAGGGGCTGGAGACCAGCGACCATGCCTTCCTTGACGATGTGCCGGTCCGTTTCGGTATGGCCGATCCGGCGAGCCACTACCATGTGCCTCTCGTATTGAGCCCATTCGGCTACAGCACTTACAGGGGTGGCTGAACGGCAAGACCGGCAAGACGGCTGCCGCTGTGGGAAGCGGCCTCGCTTTAGCGAACCGCCCGGTCCCGGGGCTTCTTTTGCAAGGAGCACTACCCATGCTTGTGACCAAACAACCCATTCTCCGCCGCTTCTGGTATCCGATCGTGCCCTCGGAAAAACTGGAAGCCTCTCCTTTCCCCTTCACGCTGCTGGGCGAAAACATCGTGCTCTGGCGCGATACGAAGGGAAACGCCAATTGCGTCCTGGACCGCTGCTGCCATCGCTCGGCCAAACTATCGAAGGGCTGGGTCAAGGACGGCGCGATTGTTTGCGGCTATCACGGCTGGGAGTATGATGGCACCGGCCAGTGCACGCGCATTCCGCAGATGTCGCGCCCGATGCCGGGTGCGAAGACGCCCGGCTTCAAGGTCGCCGAACGCTATGGCTATGTCTGGGTGACGCTCTCCGAAGAACCGCTGCTCGACGTGCCCGACCTGTCGGAGACCGACGATCCGAAAAACCGCATCGTGCCGGAATTCTATGAGGATTGGGGCTGTGCCGGGCTTCGTCTGATGGAGAACTCCTTCGACAATGCGCATTTCAGCTTCGTTCACCGCAAGAGCTTCGGCGATCAAGGCCATCCCGAGCCTGCCTCGCTGGAAATCGAGGATACCGAACAGGGCTTCCGCATGGTGACGGAAGTCCCCGTGCGCAATCCCGAGATCCAGAAGAAGAACCTCGGCATGGAAGACGACTGGACCGTGCGTCACATGGTGTCCGACTGGTACATGCCGTTCGGCCGTGCCCTGCGCATCACTTATCCCAACGGCCTCTTCCACATGATCGTGACCATCGCCACGCCGATCGACGATGACTCGTCCAAGGTCTGCCAGTTCGTGGTCCGCAACGACAAGGAGGAAGACGCACCGGCAGACGGGATTGTCGAGTTCGACCGGCTGGTGACGGAAGAGGATAAGGAAATCCTCGAAAGTACCGATGGCGACGTGCCGCTTTCCGCCAATACGCGTGAGGAGATCAGCATGCCGTCGGACAGACCGGGCATGTTGATGCGGCAGAAATTGAAGGAGATGCTCGATAAGCATGGCGAAACGGAAGCTAGACGTATCGAGACATCGATGAACGAGCTGCGTGCCAGCGCCTGAACCTTCGCATGACACGGGAGGGTGGAAACCACCCTCCCCTATCTCTGAGACCGGTAGAAATGACAGACGAACAGACCTTCCTCCCGCTCGGCGCCGCGCCCGCCAATCGCTGGCGCGTCACCGGAAAAAGCGCCAATCTGGTGCGCCCCGCGCATGTACCCCATCCCGTTTCCTTCGACGCGATGCCGCAATCGCTGACTGTCGACATCGCCCGCTCGGCGATCATCGTGATCGACATGCAGAACGATTTTTGCCATCCGGATGGCTGGCTTTCGGGCATCGGGGTCGATGTGAGCCCGGCGCGCGCACCCATTGAGCCACTGCGGCTGCTGCTTCCCGTACTTCGCGACCGGAAGGTTCCCGTCATCTGGGTCAATTGGGGCAATAGGCCGGACAAGCTCAATCTCAGCCCCTCCGTATTGCACGTCTACAAACCGTCAGGTCGGGAGACCGGGATCGGCGACCCGTTGCCCAACGGTGCAGCCGTGCTCGAGAAGGACAGCTGGGCAGCGGCCATTGTCGACGAACTGACGCCTGAACCGACCGACATTCTGGTGGATAAGTACCGAATGAGCGGCTTTTGGGACACGCCGCTCGACAGCATTCTCCGTAACCTGAGGGTGCAGACGATCTTCTTCGCCGGGGTGAATTCCGACCAATGCGTGATGAGCACGCTGCAGGACGCGAACTTTCTCGGCTATGACTGCATCATGCTGGAAGATTGTGCCGCGACCACCTCACCCTCCTTTTGCGCGGAGGCGACAATCTATAATGTGCGGCAATGCTTCGGCTTTACGGCTCGGTCCACGGCCCTTTTGTCGTCGCTCGGTAGCTGAGCGCAATCAAGGTTCCTTCGCATCTCATGCGTATTCTCGTCGTTTACAGCCATCCGGTTGAAGAAAGCTTCTGCGCGGCCATGCGAGATACCGCCGTCAGCGCATTGCGCGAGGCGGGCCACGAGGTACGCCTAGCCGACCTCTATGCGGAGGGGTTCTCCCCCGTCCTCACGCGACAGGAGCGGCTCGACTATCACGATGAAGACCGGAACACGCTCAATGTGAAGACGCATATCGACCATATCCTCTGGGCTGAGGGTCTGGTCTTCATTTTCCCTACCTGGTGGTACGACATGCCCGCGATGCTGACGGGATGGTTCGAACGCGTCTGGGTTCCCTATGTCACCTTCGGAATGCCGGAAGGCATCATGCCGATCAAACCGGGCATGACACATATCCGTTTCGTGGCGGGGCTCACAAGCTGCGGTTCGCCCTGGTGGTGGATGAAACTCGTCGGCACACCACACTGGCGCATATTGATGCGCGGATTGCGCCCGCTATTCGCACGGCGCTGCAAAACACTCTGGATGTGCCTTCACCAGATGGATTCGCAGACCGACGACCGTCGCAAGGCACACCTTGCGAAAATCCACGACAAGCTCTTGAGAATCCGCTGACACCTCACGCGAAGAGGCGATCGAGCTCGCGATAATCCGGCACGCCATCCGACAGCGGTAGCCCATTTCGAACAACCAGCCGCTGGTCGCGCGGGCGGGCCAGAAGCTCCGTCCAGTTCCGCGTGCGATGGAGGATAAAATCCGCCGGGCCGCCTTCCGCAAGGCCACACATGTCGGGTCGGCGCATGACCTCGGCAGGCGTTCTCGTGATTGCGCGAAACCAGGGACCGACCGGCAGGTCGAGCTGCGCTATGCGCACCGACTGCGTGAAGACCTCCACCGGATCGAGATCGCCATAGGCAAAGAAGGGATCGCGCGTATTGTCGCTCGACACAGCAACACTTGCGCCCGCGTCCGCCAGTTCCTGCAACAATGTTACGCCGCGCCAGCGCGGGGTTATGCCCTCCCCCCGGCCCTGCAGGTACATATTGCACATGGGAAGCGAAACGACGGTGACGCCTGCTTCGGCGACAAGCGCCATTGTTTCCTTAGCCACATTGTCGGACTGCACAGCCAGCGCGCAGCAATGGCCGGCGGTTACACGGCCCTGCCATCCATACTCAATGGTCTTTCGAGCAAGGGCGGCCAACGCATTGGAATTTATGTCATCCGTCTCGTCGGCATGGATATCGATATCCATATCGCGTTCGACCGCGAGGTTGAAAACGCGGTCTAGGAGCGGATCAGGATCCTCGACGCTTTTCGCCGCGGCACCGAGCAGGCCGCCATGCTCATGAGCGAGATCAGCAAGTTTCCGGCTGCCTTCCATATCGGCATAGAAGATAAGCGGTACCAGCGGCGAACCTTGCAGTTCCACCTTGCCCTTCCAGCGATCCCGGATTTTCGAAAAGACGGGCCAGCTCTCTTCGCCCTGGGGCGGAAAGCTGTCGATATGCGTGCGGATAAGCGCGGTGCCTTGCGCATAGGCGCAGCGCAGCGCGAAATCCATTCGCGCCTCCACGTCCTCCGCTGACCAATAGGCGTCACGGTCGGCGGCGACGAGGTCCAGCGCATTTGCATGCGTGCCCGTCGGATTGGTCACACGGGGCAGGGTCTGCCCCTTGTCGAGATGCGTGTGAAGTTCGGCGCAGACAGGCCAGATCATCCCGTCCTGCATGTCGAAAACGGGGAGCCCCTCGGGCGCCGGTACCGTTCCCGCCGCCGCCAGCTTCGTAATACGGCCGTTCTCGACCGTGAGATCGACCTTGGTGAGGTCACCCGTCCTGTCGGCCGGATCGAGTGCAATTTTCGAGACCGTGGCATTGGCAAACCTGTAATGCGGCCCTTTGGGGAAATCGTCGAAATACATACCGGGTCTCGTCTCGTTCTTCGAGGGGCTGACAGACGACTGCCGGGAAGCGCGCTTCCCGGCAGTCCGATAAGAGGGGGCGGAAAATACGATCCGCTCCTCCGGCACTTACTCCTGAAGTTCCTTCACGAACTTCAGCGTGTAGGCATCCTTGTAGTTCATACCCTCTTCATACATGCCGGATTCGACCAGCTGATCCTTGAACTCGGCCCAACGCTTATCCGTCATGGCACCGACGCCCATGGTCTTCGCATCGCCGGCGGACAGGATCTCGTATTTCTGGAGAAGTTTGCGGGTGTTCTTCATCACATCCATCTCCATCTCCGGGTTGTCCTTCTGGATCATCTTGAAGGCCGGGGTCGGATCACCCTCAAAGAATTCCTTCCAGCCTTCGATGGAGGCTTCAAGGAAGCGTTTGATGACGTCGGGCTTCTCCTCGATCATCTTTTTGCTGACGCCGATGAGCGCGGCATAGTCGCGATAACCACTATCGGCCAGCAGGAAGACCTTCGGCTCAACGCCCGCCTTTTCGGCGATATAGGGCTCAGCGGTGAGATAGGCCTGCTGGATGGCGTCGTTCTGCGCGAGGAAGGGAGAAATGTTGTAGCTGAAGGGGCGGATCTGATCGTCCGTGTAACCGTATTTCGTCCGCAGCCACGGCCAGTAGCTATCCTGTGCGTAGGAGGACACCATGATCGGTTTGCCCTTGAGGTCGGCGAGCGATTCATATCCCTGCGAGGCATGCGCCATCAGAGCATTGGGCGACTTCTGATAGAAGGACGCCACGGCGACGAGCGGTACATCCTGCTTGGTGTAGAGGATGGGCTGCATCGCGGAGGAAAGCATCGCGATATCGAGAGCGCCGGACACCACGAGCTGCGGATTGTTCACCTGCGGCCCGCCGGGATGGATGGTCACGTCGAGACCGTATTTCTCGTAAATGCCCATGGCCTTTGCCATGTAGAAGCCGCCATGCTCGGCCTCGGCCACCCAGTCGGAGCCGAAGTCGATCTTGTCCAATGTGGAAGCGTTGCCGGCGGCCATGAGCCCCGTGGCAATCAATGCCCCCCCGAATGCGGCATGGAACGCCTTGCCAAATTTGCCAATACTCATGAAAAAATGAATCCCCTGATGGCTGTCATGTATCGCTGGCGGCCAGGATCGCCGCGCAGCACCCGGGGAAACAAGTGCAATCGCGGTGCCAGTTGAAAGGCCCGCAAAACAGGCGGTTTCGCGCTCGTTTGCACTTTCTCATGCATAGTTTTTGGGCGCCTTTGATCGTTATGCATGCATTTTAGCGCCGCCAGCCTTCCAAACCTGAGGCAAGTTATTGTTTTTGCTTCGGTTTTTGTGCCGCCATCCTCGGCATGATGCTTGCTACCCATTCGGAGTTGCGGGAACTCCGACACTGGAAAGGAAATCAGTCATGACTGAACTGTCGAAAATCGACGTCGAACTGATGGGCAAGCGTATCCCGCTGCAGGAAGCGCCGATCATCGATCTTGCGCCCTTCTTCGAGGGCAGCGAGGAGGGAAAGAAGGAAACCGCCCTCGCGCTTCGCAATGCCTGCATCAATTTCGGTTTCATGTACGTCAAAAATCACGGTGTGCCGCAGGAGCTGATCGACGCCACCTATGATCGGGGCAAACGCTTCCTGGCGGAAACCACGCCGGAGGAACGCGCCGGCATTACGATGGCGGGTAACGCGCATAATCGCGGCTACTTCCAGCTCGGCGAGGAAAGCCTGGACCCGGAAGAGCAGGGAGACCTCAAGGAAGGCTTCAATGTGGGCCGCGAGATTTCGCCGGACGATCCGGAGTTCGGCCTTTCGCTGCGCGGACCGAATGTCTGGCCGGAAAGCATGCCTGCATTTCGCGATGCGATGCTCACCTATTACGACGCGATGAAGTCGCTGTCGGAAAAGATCATCCATGTTTTCGCCATGTCGCTCGACATGCCGGAGAATTATTTCGACGGGATGGTCGACACGCCGCTCGCGACAATGCGGTTTCTGCATTATCCGCCGCAAAAGGGCGACATCCATAAAAAGCAGATCGGCGCGGGCGCGCATACGGACTACGGCTGCTTCACGCTCCTCTCCCAAGACGAGGCGGGCGGCCTGCAGGCGCGCAACGTGGCGAGCGACTGGATTGAAATTCCGCCCGTGCCCGGCACATTCGTGATGAATATCGGGGATATGTTCCAGCAC
>Ga0114898_1000416_pt1 | contig 33777 bp, 38 predicted proteins | sample Malvired_Geostar_FD_83496 | JGI IMG/M metagenome (GOLD analysis project Ga0114898, IMG submission 83496) | Marine viral communities from the Global Malaspina Expedition - Malaspina viral metaG DeepMed_Geostar | ecosystem: Environmental > Aquatic > Marine > Oceanic | place: Mediterranean Sea...
CGACGACGCTGTAATTGCAACCGGCTCGCTGATGGACTTGACAGTAGGCCCGCCGCCGAGTTCTGAGATGGGGTGCTCGTGGGGCGGCAGGCTTTGGTTCGTGAGCTTGAACAGAAATAGGGTCTACTATTCAGACGCAGGATTCTTTGGACAGTTTAGGGATCTTCAATCGATCAATCCTTACTCGAATGTAAGTGCGCTAATTCCTGCCGGTGATAGGCTGTTTGTTATTGGAGAATCCTCCACAGAAGTTTACTTCCTGTCTGCCGATTCAGAAGGTGTCGAGGTTGTATCTCTTCTTGAGCAGGACACCAAGAACGGCTCTCGGTTCGGAAACTCTTTTGTAGACATTGGTGACGGCGCTGTATTCGGTCTTTGGTCTGACGGGTTTGGCTACTACGACGGCGTTAAGCACGTCAAAGTAAGCGAGCCTTATTGGCTGAAAGATATTTACATGGACAACATCGATCGCCAAGTCTCGTCTGCGCTTGTTGGCGATTGGTACTACCTTTCTATCAGAAAAGACTACCAGTCATTAGAGAACAATGTAATTGTTATGTTCAACACCAAGACTAATTTCTGGTATTTGATTAAGGAAACTGTTAGGGATATTTGCGAGTATAAAGGTGAGATCCTTGGCGTGTACGATTCTGTGTATATTTTGTTTAGGGGCGGTACATACGCAGAGTCGCGTGTCAGAACAGTAGGGCTCGCTCCAGATCAGCCAAATCTTTCAAGGACTGTTAGTGGGCTTAAGTTTTTGATGGAGCCTTCGAGTTTTTCAAATATAGATCTTATAGTCGAGGGCGAAGAGAAGTTTAATAAAGCTGTAGGAACAGGCACGGCGTATCCTCTAAAGAACGCTATCAGCAGGACAACGAAGCAGAAGCCGTATCAGTATTGGGGGCACCCAGATTATATCTTTGGCTCGCTCATAGACCCGAAAGTTACAGACTGGCAACCTGACTGGATGGCCCCAGGAGACTTTTGGATGGTGCCACAACTTGAGAAGAACATTACAGGGTATAGTCATACTGTTGATGCTACTTTTTCTGCTGGGTTTCCTATTAAGATTAAAGCTCTCGCTCTTACGTATTCTAAGCAGCCGTCAGCTATTAAGGGACAATGAAAATAAAGAGAGACTGGAGCCGTAGCACCGTTCTTTTGAAGAAGCACGGGTCTAAGCTGCCGAAGCACAAGCAAGATATTGTGTTGAAGAAAATGGGCCTGCCGCCGTATAAGAATAAAGAGAAGATAATTGTCAATCCCAATTAAAAAGCACAGATTCTCTAATGGTTACGCGCTTAACAGGCGTAACATGGAGGAGAACTTTCTTCAGGCCGCCCAAGGCTTGAACTTTATTGAAGACTACTCTATTAAGAGGAAGACTTTTGATAGGACAGTATTCAGGCAGCGCACCTTCCATGAGTTCTTCTGTAACAGCATGTATCAGAACCCAGAGGAGTGGGCTCATTATGGGATTGCTGTTGCTAACCAGATCATCCCACAGTCAGTTGTTAAAGTAGAAGCAGATGAGTACGCGGAGTATTTGATTATATGGAACCTTGAGCTTGCTGCTGGATTTTCTGAATTGATTATTGTCCATCCGTTTGCGAACGGTCAGCTTATAGGTCACGGTTCTCATGCTGTTGAGCTTAGGTACCCGTGGGCCAAGGCAGACAATGCCAGGCAAGAGCTTGTCCTTGAGGAGAACCCGTCGATCGCTAACAAGTCAATCGAAGATCCATTTCTACCAGGAGCAACCATCAAGGCTAGAGCGGAGCATCACCAGGGGCAAACAATAGTTACTCTCGACCAGGGCGTTTTTTGGATAGGTCTTGTTTGGGATGGGCCGAAAGATATTTCAAGCGCCGCAACTGATGCCAGAGCCATAAACAGACTTTTTCCTGGAGAGGATGTTCTGTTTAGCAAGTGCTCGCTTAGCGTGAATAAGGTTAACAGGTAATGGCGAAGTTTTTTTATACTACTACGCTGTCTGAAGAGAGAGTTAACCGCGCAGAGCTTGATCAAAGATTTGCAGATTACGCTCTTAAGGTGAATACTGCAAAGTTGGACAACGACCAGTTTGTTATCAGCGCTGGCAGGTACAGGCACCTAACTGAGCCGCAGACGGTTTTTCTCCGCAAGGAACAGAAAGGCACTGCTATCGGCGGCGGATCTGTAGCCCTCGCAACAAAGGACGGAAGCGCATGGAACGAGCTTTCTGGAATGAGACTTGTCTATTCCCCCTCGCTAGACTACGCCGGCACGTCTGCAAATAGATTTCCGATTGGGTATGTCGCGTGTGAGTACGAGTCAGTTCTTTTTCAGCCGCACAACTATACTCTTGCCATTCTTTATTCTGTGAACGGTGGTGCTGCTTGGTCTGTGATGCCAAATACTGAGAGGAGATTCGGCAGCCTTAATACTCAGAATAGTGATCTTATACCGTCACTTCCGTATCCTCTTTGGACGACAGCGCAGAAGCACCCATGGACACAGGTTGATGATACATACAGGCCGCACTCTTCTTATCACTACAGAGCCTTGTTGACTATAGCTCCTCTCATTGGGGACGACGTAGCGGCGCATGGGAACCTTGCACAGATTGCTAACATAACGCATTTTTCCGTAGGGATCAGGGCTGGAGATATTTCCGCGCCAGCGGCAAATAATATACATTTCTGGGACACTTGCCGTATTTGGCTTGTAGCAGAAGACAAGGGGGCCTGATGCCTATTTCTTTTACTTCGATTTCTGGTGCGCTGGTCGGGACTGCTATTGACACAAACTTTGATAATATCCAAAATCTCTTAAGAGAAGGTATTGTCCAGGCAGACATTGACGCTACCGGATTTGATAAGTATTTCTTGAGAAGGTGGTCTAACGGGAGGCTATCGACTGCATCTGCCGGAAGCAACCCACTTCTTGACGCATCGTATTTTAGCAGGGTTACGCAGGAAACTACAGTGCCAGATATTATCAGGGCCAGACCGATGCAGTACGGTCTTTACAACGGCGACTTCGCCCGTGTGTCACGCCTTGATCTCCCGTTCGAGCTTCTTGGCTTTCCTGGTCCATCTCTTATTTACGATATGGCAGAGTATGGGTACGACATAAGCACTAAGACAATCAAGAGCTACCTTGACAATGCTGTGATGAAAGCAAATACTGCTTTGGCTGTTGCTACAGCACCGTCTGAGTTTATGTTCAAGCACTTCCCCGCAACAGAGTGCTGGTCAAGGTGGCTTACAATACCGCATGCTTCTATGAAGATCTATGTCCCAGAGGCGTGCGTTGTTCATATCACTGGCCAGTTCAGCCTGTTTCCTGGGCCTGGAACTACAACATGGATTGCAGAGGGAGCATGGGATCCGCAGGCAATTCTTACAGCGTGGCAGCAACAAGTAAGAAGTACGAGGATTGGATTGTTTGTTGACACTAATCCAGAGATTAGAGAAGACTTCTCTAATACTAACCCTAACATTAAGAACCCGGACACCGGCGCTACTGCAAGCTACGTATCCTTCAAGATGGTCAGCGAGAAGAGTGTGCAGGTTCCAATGAGAGCGGTAGAGTCTATCCGTGGAGCAGTTGCTCTTAAGGGCGAAGGCTGGTACAACATTTCTATGAAGTACAAAGACGTTGGTACTTTTGGATATGTTAAGAACGTTGGCCCGTTTGATGAGTTTTGGGCGGCCTATTGGGACTTTAGCGATGCTGCCAGGCGTGCTATTTATGGCGAGCCGACCGATTTTGATGAGACTCAGTTCATGGCTCCGAACGGGACTGCCGTCCCACGCGCAACACCTTGGGATTGCGTGAGGAGCAGCATGGGAGATTTCTTCTGGGAGTCTACTGCTCTTGACGTAGAGTTTTATTACGGTAGAAGTAATGCGTCAGTAGACAGCATTGCCGACAACGATTTTAACAGAACACCTTCTTTGGGGTATTAAAAAATGGCTAATACTACAGCACAGTACGCGGCTAGCGGCGCTCTTACTGGCGCTGGAACTGGTGCCGCTATTGGATCTGCGTTCACCCCTGTTGGTACTGCTGTCGGTGGAGTCATTGGCGCAGGGCTTGGTGCGCTCGTAGGACTGGTTAGCGGAAAGTCCGCAGAAGAAGCACTTGCAGAAGAAGAAGCACGCCAGGCAGCACTTAAAGCAGAAGCCGATGCTGTTGATTATGTTGACCAGCTTGTTGCTAATGTTGCTGGAGCCGGCGCTCTTTCCAGGCAGGAAGCAAGAGTAAGCGCAGAAAGTGAAGCTAATAGGCTGGGCCTGACTGGTGCACAAAGAGCAGAGAAGATTCAGCGGCGCGAGACTGGTATTGATTCTGCTGCTATGGGAGCGCTTGCTTCCGCGATGCCTGCGGCAGTAGCGGCAGAGACGGCAGAAAAGAACGCTATCTACGGAAGAGAGCAGGCCGCCCAGGAATTGGTTGACGCGACCATGGCTGCACAGGGTGGAGAGATTGAAATGCTTGGCGCGCTTGGCGGCACGGCTGTTCAAATTGCACAGACTTCTGCTGCTAATAAGCAATCAGCAGCGCAGCAGGATACGCTTAATGCCCTGCTGGCTCAATCTGCGAAGACTGGACAGTCTGTTGGCGGAACGGCAGCACCGCTCGATGGCCCGAGCACAACCGCTCTTGCTCTTACGGAGGAAATGGGGCAATACGCTGAGGGCTCTACGATAGGAGGGACCGGAACTCTCGGGACTTCTTACGCTGGCGGCGGCTCCCTCCTCCCGTCCTATGGGGATCCGGGATTTTACGATCTTTTTGATCCCACGCTAATGAAGGGATACATCTAATGCCTGTATACACACCCAAAAAGTCTCCGCTAGAAGAAGCACTTACTGCGCTTACATTCGTAGGCCAGGGAATGATCGAGGGCGAGAAGGAAGTTCGCCGCAGGCAGGAGTCTGATCGAGACTTCAGCATGAAAGTTGCCGGCCACGTTGAAAGTGTGCGCCAGTATGAGCAGTCATTTGCGCAGGGCGTAGCTGAGTTCCAGTCGCGCATGGACATGGAGCTTGATCACTTCGATAAGAGCTACAAGCAAGCGGACGATCATTTCGGCAAAGAGATGACGTTTAGGAAAGAAGATGCCGAAGCGCAAAGAAAAGCCGCCATGGAGCGCGCAGAGCTGCAATCAGAGACCAGCATAAAAACCTCGAACATTTCAGCGGCAGTGCAGTATGACAGAAACCAAAGACAGCAAGAGGAGAGCAGGGAAAACAGAGCAGCAGCGACCAGAAGGGCAACGTCGTACCTGAATAGTGTTGGCCTGTTGGGGCCAGAAGGAACAAAGGCCCATGTGTCGTCATACGACGTTGGTGGGTCAGCCGTAAACGTAGATGATGCGATGCTGACTCTTACGGAAACTGTTCGTAGTGGTACTTATGGCAGTCCTGCTGCTGGAGACGCTACTGGCGTAGCAGCGTCCAACGACAAGATAGACGAACGCTTCAGGAACCTCGGGCTAAAGCCAGCTAGTGAGTACGCGTCTTCAGAGGAGTTCTTGAAGGCAGCGAACGCGGCTATTGATCAGTACAATAACGGCGACACTCAGTCAGCTCTTGGCGTTATGTCTGGTGCTGGAGGTTTTACTGGCGGCACAGTGCTCGACGATCAAGGGCGACCGGTTATAACCAGGGTTAAGAACGCTCAATTTTGGGACAGCGCAACAATCCTGGCAGCCCAGGCATATGCTGGAGGAATGGATGCTTTTTATGAAAAATCGCCCACAGATCAGCTAAGGCTGACGCAGAAAGTTATTGACGAGCACGCCAACCTTCCGGCTCTACGAAGGGCGCTAGAGGAACAGGTGCTCGATCAGAAGCGAGAAGCACACTTCACTGATGTTGTTACGACTGGTCTGGGCCTTGAAAATAATGAGTCTATGCGGGCCGCTGCGATTAGCAATTCTCCGTTCTATGCAGGCAATGATGGCAGCCCTGCCTTCAATCCGAATGTGCTTAAAGGCAACCAGAGCATAGCACTTCAGAACAACTTGGCCAACATGAATGATCTTTATCACTCTATGTACCAGAACCACAAGGCGTGGTTGTTTGCCAAAACAAGTACAGGTGCGCCTGTCTCAGAAGACCGGAAACTAGAGTACGTAAATGCCATGAAGCAAGCAGAAGAGAGCATCCACAGGCACGGCGATGCTATAGATCAAATGCTATCTGGGACTGGAGCGCCCAAGGGTGTAGGTAAAAGTATAGCAGATTGGTACTCAGAGAACTATCGCAACCCTGGCCAGGGTCTTACGTTCATTCCACCCACACATCCCGCCGCGCCAGGCGAGGGCGGTATGGAAGGCATACCTGTTACTGAAACGCCTGCTGCTGAAACGCCTGCTCCTGAAGCTGAAGCTGGTGCTCCTGAAGCTGAAGCTGCAACACCTGTTCCTGGTGGCTCGCGTGGCAGAAAAGCTCAGCAGCATGCAGAAGAATCTGACGCGCGGCAGGTTGAAATTAGCCCGTATCCTTGGGCGAGAATAGCGGATGCAGGAGAAAAGCAATCCGCTATGGTACTACGCCAAAGAGAGTTGCTGGATGTGCAAAGATCTAAGCGCACGCCAGAACAAACTGAAGAACTCCGCAAGCTGAACCGTGAGTTGCGGTAATGAGCCCTGCCGCTTCCGTTCCAATCTTTAGATAAGAACAAAAATGCCCGACGATTTCAAATACACATCTAGAGTAGAAGGTAGGTACTTCAGTCCTGTTGAGGGTGAAAATCAACAGGTACAGATGTATTCTACTCGCGATCCTGCCAAGTCAGACGATGACAACTGGCAAGAGGAGCAGCTTGCCAGCAGGCAGCACCAGCTAGATCAACTTCGTGCAAGGCGTGAGATCTCCGAGGAGCAGTACGGCAGCGCAATGGCCGGAAGGCCTGACAGGAGCCTGTGGGATAAAGTTGCTCAGTTTAAGGATCCGTCAGAAGAAATGATGGGTACGTGGTTCCAGCCAGTCATTGACACGCTGTCCACTCCGCTGTACGCTATGACAGCTCTCGCGTATGGAGCGCAGGGCGCTAAGATTGCAGATGAGAACGCGTTTGAAGTAGTGCCTGGACTCAAGCTGGGATTCTCCACGGAAGAGTTCAAGAAGTCGTGGAGCGAGAGGCGCACCTTCGGCACCATGGCGCATAATGATTTCGATATGCCGTGGATTGCAGGCTTAGCGGCAGACATTGCACTAGACCCGCTTACGTATATGACGTTTGGCGTGACGGCTGGGTTAAAAGTAGGCGTCAAAGCTGCCGGTCTTTCTGCCGGAAGGGCTCCTGTAGGAATAGCTAAATCGCTGGCGAGAAAAGACGATGCTGTTCTGACACTGAACAGGCACGGGCAGGATTTATACCATCTCGCAGCTAGAAAGATGAGCCCAGACTTCGACACGGCGCTGCGGCAACAGAACATGCAGAACATTGCACGCGGCAGGGCAACAGGAGAAGCTACGCTTATTGAAGCAGAAAGGCTGCGCGAGCTTCACGGCGACATTGGCACGTATATGGTAAACAACTATGACGAGCTTGTGTCGGAACTGTACGGCAGCCGTAGTGCGCTAAGTAAGGCTGCCAGATACCCAGGGTATAAGTCCAGAGAGCTTGTAGAGTCTCAGTTCAGCTTGGGCAGAACTGCTGACGACATGTTTGAAGAAACCGCGTCTGCCGCGCATAGACAGATTGGCTTCGGAGAAGCTAAGGGAAAGTTTGTTTCAGGTATTATTGGCGTAGGCATCGGTGGCGGAATCGCTGGCATGGCTGGCGATGTAGCTTCTATTGTAGGTGCCGGCCTTGGTGGAACCGCTGGCTGGAAGCTGGCTCAGTCTTCTCATGCCGCTGGCATTGGCCGCCTAACATCCAAGGTCCACGGCGTAGACGCTTCCATCAGGACCGCTTGGTTCAGGCAACAAGACCTGGCCAAGCGCGAGCTGACCGAGTTTGGACAAAAGTTAGAATCTCACTTCGAGGGTGTAACTCCTGCCGAGAGGAATGCAGTTACATATATACTTGAAGGTGCAGACGAAGCAAGCGTAAAGATGGATTCTACTGGCAGGATCATATCTGCCCTGAATGGTACAGAATATGTTAGCGACAATGTAGTCAATGCAGCGAACAGGGTCAAAGAAGAGTTCGCTGATATTCTTAGACTTGAGCAGGAAGCCGGGCTTAAAGTAGAGAGCCTGGAGAAATACATCTCTCGTGTATACAAAGATCCAAACGCACAAAAGCTGGCATCGACAAGAGTTAGGGATCACAAAGGCATACCGGCTGGTGCCAGGGGCGGGTCAAATCTTGGGCCGCAATCGTTCGAGATGCACAGGTCTATAGCCACCATCGAAGACCATTTGGAACATGTTGGCTCAGGGTTTATTGAAACAGATGCTATGCTTATTCTCAACAGGAGAAAGGCCGCTTCTGTTAAGATGATTAACCAAGAGGCTTTCTTTAAGGTACTCAAAGACACGGCGGGAATGCCAGCCGCACTAATCTTTGACGCTACTAAGAACGCTAAGCCGAACGCAATGTCTCTTAAGGCGCTGCTAAAGAATCAGTCGGCAGCGAACGCCAGGCTGTATCAGTATGACGACTACTTTGGCGAGACGGATTCTTTGGCTCAGAAGCTAGGGTTCTCAATCGACATCTCCGCTCCAGGTATAGCTGCCGACGCAGCTACAGCAGCTAAGTCAAACATCAGGCTAATGGATTACCTGACTAAATCTTTCGACGAAAGAATTGCGTCAGGTGCAGCCGCTAACAGCTTCGCTAAAGCATCTAAGCAGGCCAGCGCCACGTTCGTTTACAAGTCCAAAGGCAAGACGCCTGCCAGCGTAGACGGGAATGTTCTTCTTAGGAGAATATCTGAAGGAGACGACACGCTTGAAACTATAAGAGAGCTTCTACAGGTCGGGCACATGAACATGCGCGACATTCAGTCATTTACCAGGAGCTTGGACGACTGGTCTAGAAAGAACTTTGAAGCGCCGCTGGCCGTCCTGGTGCCCAACTACATGGACAACCTTAAAGCGTCTATGAAAAGGAACCCCAAGTTCGGGTGGCGTAGCGGCGCGCAGCTCCGCTCAAAGACTGCGGCCCCTCTAGATAATCTTCTCAAAGATCTACGCAAAGAAGTAAAGGGTCGCGGCTACGAGGGCCAGCTACCGAAGCAGATTGTAGATCGGGCTAAGCATATAAGAATGCGCCTTAGTGACTTCACCGATACTATTCCGGCGGCGTCTAACCCAGAGAGATATAAAGAGTTGCAGAACCTTGCTACGACTCTCGGGGTCCACGGCAATCACCTTAACGAAGTTTCTTACGCTCTTACAGGGATTAAGGATATATCAAAGCTCACAGTTAGGGAGCTTGATAGGCTGACGGATTATCTTGGCTTCCATTCACGGTCCTACTTGGAGAAGGCCAAACGAGAAGGCAGCAAAGATTTTGACTTGGTTAGGAAATCTCTCTTCGGTGAAGAGATGGAGAAGATTACCTTCACCAACAGAGAGGCTCCGAAGTTCGGAAAGCTAGCAGACATCCTCAAGTCTCGTGCGCGAGAAGAAGGTTCCCTCCTTGCTACTGCCACTAAGAAGCTGCGTGTGTGGCAGATCGATAAGCAGATCGATCAGGCAAACAGGCACATAGACTATCTGTCTGACAGAATCACAGACCACGCTAACCGAGTATCTGCCAGCGGCAGCGGCGTTGCCAGCATTAAAGCTACTGCGCATGTGGCTGCTATGTCTAAGAGGCTGCAAAAGCTGAAGGACGATCTCGCTGATTTTAACACTCTCAGGGCTAAGGTTCTTAAAGAGCCAGAGTCCCCTCTAGATCCAAAGAGTGCGGGCCGCAAGTACATGGGCAGAGAGGAGATGATGGAGGCGAACGCAGGCTCTCTATCAGAAAAAGAGCTGGACATGTACAGCAAGCGGTTCGCCTTCGAGAGAAGGACACACACGGTCGCGCACGTTGCCGGTAAGGGCGGCACAGACCAGCTCAGGAAGACTAGGCGGGCAGTCAAGCAGAAGGTTGGCGCTCTAGAGAAGAACGTTAAAGATGCAACAGAGAAGCTGCTTAAAGCGCAAGACGAGCTTCGTAAAGTTAAGGCTAAGGCAGACGACGTGCTGGCTGGCACTAAAGTGGTTGATCCAGAAGGCAGCCCTGCTGTTGTTTACAGGGGCGAGCGTGTAGCGGATATGGGCGAAAGCACTAGCGGCGCGTTTGGCCCTGGGATATACTTTACAGAAGATTCAGGTAAGGCAGCTAGGTATGCAGGGATCCGTGGTGGAGCGGACGCCAAGACCGCTGGCGCTTCAATCAGGCCCGCGTATCTTCGTATGGAAAACCCCGTTGACAGCTCAAAGCCGCCGCCAGAGGAGCTTAGGGCGGCCCTGGTTGAGAGGCTTGGAAAAGATATTACAGAGGCAGAAGCACGAGTTAGGCCGGACGGGATCAAAGTATTCGGTGAAAAAGATCTTAGCAGAGCCAGAGAGGTTCTAGAGCTTCTATCGGACGGCCCCAAACTTTCTAAATGGGTTGAAGCTGACAACGCTAAACATCCAAACTCGCCTGGGTGGGTAAATCTTTTCGCCGGTCAATCATGGATGGTTGCTGACGAGACGAAGAACATTATCACCGACACTGCAATACATGAAACGATCCGAACAATGGGCTACGACGGCATTATCGGCAAGAGTGTTATGAAGCCGTTCGAGGCTGAATACGTTGTTTTCAGCAAAGATCAAGTAATCTCAAAGTTCGATGCCTCAGCCGATAAGGCCAAAGCGGTGGCCACAGAAGCGGCAGAAAAGACACGAGAAGCCGCACACAAATCACTGGTGGTAGCAGAGGGTAGATTTGGTAGGTATATGAAGTCCCTGCAAGACGGTAAGATAGAGCTTATCGGTAACGGGAAGTACCGCGTAAAAGAGACTGACGAGATCTTTGACATTATTTCTTTCAAGGACAAGCGCACAGATAAGTTTAAGTTTGTTGGCGAGTACAGTGAAGATCTTGAGAAGGCTATCATTTCTGATAATATCCTGCACGGAAGAACACATGTCGATTCATTCCGTAGCGTTACATCTAGCCAACTACCTGTTGAATATGCCGGGCCTAGAACAAGCTCGTACTATGTGTCTGAAAGTATAGCCTCGCTTGTCAGGCAGATTAACCAGCCGCTATATGACAGTCAGTATAAGGCGATCAATACCTTCTGGAAAGGCTACGACCAGATGGTGCAGTTCTTTAAGATCCCCATGCTTGCTATGTGGGGCGCGACATGGCAACGCAACGCCATTGGCAATGTGACCCAGGGCGTTCTAAGGGCCGGGATGAGCTTGTTCCATCCAGAGAACTTCAGGGACATGAGCAGGATTTGGCGGTACGCCATGGCTCAGTCTAAGGTTGGTAGCTGGAAAGGCGTCTCGCCAGAAAAGATCAAAAAACTTGGCCGGATGGAGATCAAAGCTCTTGGAGACAATCACAGAGGCAGGCCAACTACAGTAGCGGAACTTTACAACGAGATGGGGCAACGTGGAGTTCTGTCAGGCATGTGGACAGATGAGATTGATCAGACATTCTCAACTACACAAGGCCCTCTAGGCAAATACCTTGTGTCTAAGCTGCCTGAAAATATGCAGGCAGAGGCCGCCGCGAGAATGCCAGGCGCAGCAATGGGTGGCGCAATCGGCGCAGGCATAGGCGGCCCGTTCGTAGGCCTGCCGGTAGGTATGGCGATTGGTGCGCTGCTGGGGAACCACGCAGCCAAGATGAATTGGGCTTTCAAGGCTGGAGAGGCTGTATCTGAAATGCCAACACGTGTGATGCTTGGCTTGTCAGTATACAAAGAAACTGGCAGCCTTATGGCAATGGGTGACGATGTAAGGTTCTACCTGCACGATTACTCTAACCTGTCTACGTTTGAAAAGAAGTATCTTCGTAGGGCGATGCCGTTCTACAACTTCTTTAAGATGGCCACAAGAACAGTCGGTACAGCGGCGTTCGAGGAACCTGCTAGAGTTATGCTGCCGCATAAGATATTCACAAATCAGAATATGGCAGGCACGATGAACCCGTTTGGTTCACCGCAAGACAACCCTATTATGCCGGAAGAGTACCCAGACTATCAGCACGATCAGTTGAAGTTTATGGGCAGGGAGATTATTGACGAAAAGACAGGGGAGCTTGCTCCGTGGATTAAGGCTGGGTTCGCATTGCCGATGCAGGAAGTTGGTCACATGTTTGATGCAGTAATGCCTGGCGGCAAATCAGGCGTTGCTATGGTTTCTCGCGGCCCGTTTGTTGTCAGCAGCATGATCGAGTATGCCTTCAATTACGACACATTCAGGCTTGGTAAAATCAAGCCGGATCTGCCAGGCGAAAGGACTAAATGGACTAATGGCAAACCATTCAAGGGTGCCCCTGATTGGATGAAAGAGCTTATAGATTATCAAACCTACGATAATGGAACATCATCTGTAGATCCGACTGTTGCATGGTTGCTTGGCGAGACAAATGTTTCCCGCTTTACAAACATTGCCAAGCAAGTCTGGAAGGCCGACGAGGAAGAAGCAAAGAACTTTAACTACAGGGCTCTCTCAAAAGCAGTCATGGCATGGACGCACTACAGGTACGACCCTGAAACTCAGACGTACTGGAGCAACAAAGCTAAGATTGACAAGATGGAAGAGCTGCTTGCTGGCATCGGCAGGCTTAAGTCATACAGACAAACTTACGTTGTTGACCCAGAAACAGGAAAGAGCGTTAAGCGAACACGAAGCCAAGGCTCTGCACCTATCCCCTTCACATTGCCAGATCCGATCATTGTTAAATAGGAGAGCCGGACATGGGACTAATTCATTCACAACTACTAACCGTTACAACCGGTGTGTCCAGTACACTTACACGGTTCAAGTTTCAAGGTGATTATGGACAACAGGGAACCATTAACAGTCTGGAGCTTAATTTTGATACTCTCGCTGGTGGTGCTAATTCAATCGCTAAGCTGACACTAAGCTGGGTCAATGCAGACAGCCGGTATCTGGTAAACAAAGAGACCACGCTTACGTTGGACATTGACGCCGACACAGCCACTACCGGCTCTTACGAACTGTCTGTTAACAAAGAGTTCAATGGGATCCCAGCGGGAGCCACAGGTATCTGGCTTGGCGTTGCGCTTAATGCAGGCACGGCTAACCTTAACGCTTTCCTGCATGTACGAGGGCACGCATAATGGGCGCTCGTAGATGGAGAAGAGCCACAATAGGTAAGCAGTGGGGTGTTTCCTCTGCCCCAGCAATACCTGTAGCTGATGCAGGTGCGGATCAGGCATGCGACGGTAGGCCGACGATTACTCTTGATGGTAGTGGCTCTGAGGCTGGAGCTACGTTCGCCTGGCTGCTTACGAATCCGTCTGGCGACAATGTTACGAGTCTATTGTCATCGTCTACAGCACGGTCTCCTACATTCAAACCACAAGATATTCCCGGTCTGTACTCTGCAAAGGTTGCAGTAACAAAGGGCGGCCTTACATCCCATGACTCGTGCAATGTCACGGTCGGTATCTACGGCGGGCAGTTCATACGCCTGGTTCAAAGCGAAGCGGACAGCACATATGATTCTGGTAACTACACTAGTACGGCCTGGGGTGATACCGATGGTTGGACGACTATGGTTCTTGGCGCCAAGTCTGGCTCCATCTTAAACCCCACCGATTCCCAGGTTAAATGGTTTACATCGAGTGTCACAGATTGGGATAAGATTCAGACAGTAGAGTTCCGCATTACGTTTAAGCATGACTTTGTTCAGCCCGTGTCTGGGCGTCAATGCTACGCGGGTATTATTCTTAGCCCGACTAACAACCCGGCAGATGGCGGGCTTGTTCACGTTGCGTTCCGCACTGACGATAGCACACCTATGGATGCATCTCGGATCTCTCAAAGAGCCGGAACTCAAAGCTGGTCTTGGGGATCTACGGCGACTGGCGCTGATACCATGTACGGCGCGCTTACTGTCCGGCTTGGCGTTGGCCGCATTGTGCAGGTACAGACGGGTAAATGGCTGAGCAGCACTGACGGGTCGTTCAACTCTGAAATCTGGTCGTCTGTTGGTCTTAACCTGGACGGGTTCCCGCTACACATTGGCATGTTTGTAGGCCGAGCAGCCGTGAATGTTGACGACCAAACTATGAAGTTCAAAGTTTATTACAGAGTTAACCTGAAGGAAGATCTATAATGGCTACTGCGTCAATCGTGTTTTTTACACAGGCCGGAGACAGGGGGCCTGTTGTCTGGATCGACAATCGTGGCAGTGAGTCTTCTTTGGAGACAGATCTTGATGAAGCGTTCAATACGTTCACACCTGATCTTTCTAAGCCAGGCCGCATCGCAGGACAAATCCTATCATGGTACGAAGTGAATAAATCTACCGTGAAGGCGGAATGTAGGATAGAGGCAGATTGGGATTCTTCTACGCATATCAATATGGATTGCGCGGCACCGGACGGATCTGGCAGACCTTCTGCAAAGACACTGATCCCTGCAAGCGGCGATGAAACAGATTTCGTCTACGGCGGATAAAATGACTGAGTGGGAACTTTCTGTGGCGCTTGCCGCGCTGTGGCTTCCAGTCACAGCGTCAATAATTGGCATGGCGCTAAAGTTTGGATCGCTTACAAACTCAGTTCAGCAAATGAAAGAACAAATGGCACAAGATTCAGAGACGCTAAATGATATAGTAATAAGAGTCACTAAGATAGAGGTACTTGTAGATGGACAAATTAAAAAGCCGTAAGTTTTGGTTCGCGCTCATTGGTGCGTTGCTTCCGATCATAGCACAACTCCTTACTGACAGCGTAGAGCTTGGAGAAGCACTAACACTGTCAGCAGGAATCATTGTTGCTTACATCTGGGGACAGGCATACACAGATGGTCAAAGCCAGGTGTCGGGAGACTAACTTTGTTTGTTTGGATCACCAGACAGCATAGACATTAGTTCCGCAGGACTCCGGTAGGTTTTCTGCGGAGGCGCTGCTTCGCCAAAGTCCTCTGGGATGCTGGCGAGCGGCGTTTTTTTGTTTAGCCCGAAGTCAGGTGTCTCGTTCCCAAGAAACGCCGCTTCACTTGGAGTCAGGTGCCTAGCTGGCCCGTCTCTACTTATAACCACTGTACTAATCATATGCTTTAGTTGTTGTGGCAGCTTGTCTTTGAACTTAACTCGGTGCTGCACCTTGACTCTTGCTAGCTTCTCAGCTATTTTAGTTTTGTCACTACTGTCCAGACCTTCCCATGTCTCTGTTATATATGCAGCGACCTCTGTAGTTAGAACCTGCTTCACTGGCTCAGCGTCGTCGTTTAGTTTGTATGGAAGATTCTTGTTCACCTCGGCAGTTTTCAGTAGCGTCGTTAGCGGGTTCTCTTCAGCGACGGCTATAGGCTGGGGGTCATGGGCTGGCCTCTCGACGCCCTCTGTCCCTGGGGCTTCTCTCGGGGTGCCCTGGGCTGGCTGAGCCGCTAGACCGAGGCTGGCGGCTGGCTCAGGGGCCTCTATGGCTGGTCCCTGAGCCGTTAATGGCAGCAGCCCTTGCCCTACCGGGGCCGGCTCTGGCTGGCTGGCGATCAGCGTTCCAGATACGGCCTTGGTCGCGGCTGTCATCAGGTCGCTAAGCACCGTGGCGCTATTGTTTTTGATGTTCTTTAGTTGCTCCTCGTTAGCGAAGAAACTAATTCCAGTGCCAACAATTTCAAATACATTGCGGCCATTAAGCTCACCGAGCAGACTAACTTTGATCAGCATTTTTTAATCCAAATAGTTTGATTAGTAGTAATGAAGATAGAAACGTGCAGTCAATTATATTAAAACTCCTGCCCTCCCTTGTAACTGTTTTCTCGCCGGCCTTGATCCAAGTGCCCTTGGCTCTATATGTGAACGGCGAATCTGCCTTAACCCAATAGTATTCATCCTCTTCTTTATTCCATACACAGTACAGCCCTATTCCACCTGCCCTTATTATATCCCGTAGATGTAGTTGCTGCGCCTCTGTTGGCCTGCCTCTCCACATCTTGCATTCAATGGCAACGAATGTTCCATGTATGCAGGCTATAATATCAGGCACTCCCGGTGCTGAGTATCTGTCGCCGTGTATCTTTAGCGAATAAACAAACTGCCCTGGTAGAAGAAACTGTAAACTCATTCTCAGCTTCTTCTGTAGCAGCGACTCTTTCTGTGTCTTAGCCAAAGAGTCCTCCCTTAACCCGCTTGGTTTCAGCTTCAAGATCAAAGTTTGCTATTATCAGTTCATCGCGCTCACCTCTTCTTTCCTTTGTTTTGCCAACAGTATAGTTTACACTCCTGTTGACACAGTGAAACTTCTTGCCGTACAGTTCATATAACCTATCAGTAGATGAGTTTGTCTGGATAAACTTGTTGCCGTTGTCATCTATCTCGCAGCATTTTTCGTACAGCTTCTCATGCATGTCCCAGCCAAACCCCAAGTCTTTTCCGTTGGCGGATCTGTAGCCCTCTGTCTGATCATACGGAGGGTCCATGTAAAAGAACACGCCGTCATGGTAGACAGTCTGGTCAAGCTCTTTGTTGCAAACATTTATCAGATGGAATGCGTCATCGTTTCTCATGTCAACATGCTTGAGCCGCTTGGCTACCTGCTCGAACTTGCCCTTGTCTGCCGTTAATCTTGCCGGGCTAGTCACGCTGCCTGCATATCCGCGACCAATACCGTTAAATGTGAGCCTGGCAACGACGTAGAAAGCTGCGGCTCTTTGCAGTCCTGTAAGTTCTCCGGCCTTAAGCTGGTCCCTGAAAGAATACATCAACTCTTTGGAGGTAGGCATTGCGTTTACCATGTCGGCTAGCTTGTCTGGCCAGAACGTAACATACCTGAAGAAGTTAATAACCTCTGCGTCAGCATCGTTGATGATCTCGATCTTTGATGTAGACCTTTTCCAAAGCAATACCTTGAATGATCCGCCGAAGGGTTCAACATAAGTGTGATGCTTTGGAAATCGCTCGACAAGCCAGCCGCGTAGCTTGCTCTTAGCTCCGAGCCTGGGGATAACAGAATCTAATTGCTCGTGTGACCACGCCTTCTGTTCTTCTGTTATTCCTGGTGCCCAGGGAAACTCCCATACAGTAGTAGACTCCTCGCGCTTTACCCAGGCTGCCTCTTTTAGAGCGGCAGCGATAGCCGCTTCATCTCCAGCAGGTGCTCCAGCGAACCATCTGAAGTCGCTTTCCTCCACTGGTCGTATGTCGGCATCATCGCTTTCTTCTGCTTCCCGTGGTAGCTGATCAGATCCATTATCCACCCCTTGTACTTGTCTTGCAGTATCGGCTTTATCCAGCATGGGTGGCACAGGAATATCCCGCCGTCCATGTTCATCATCACCACGTTCTGCCTGCTGCACCTCTTGCACTTTCTGTGCAGTTCTTGGTGGGACAGGTAGTAGCCCTTCTTGTCTATCTTCGTGCTTGTTTGTAGTGGAACTTTGTACGCTGTTAGCAGGCTGTATGTCTCCTCCATTTTCACAACTATCTTCGTTGGCTCCGCTGGCTTCGGGAGCAGGCTGTACGTTTCTTTTATTACGAGGCGGAAAGAGTGTGTCAAAGAGGTCATCCATTTTCCTTCCGTTTGTTTACATATTCTGATATTAGTTCTGGCAGCTCATCCTCTACCGGCACAAAGAAACTTCCATGCCTTCTGACAAGACAGTATTCTAGCTGAGCAAGAAACTTAAACTTAGCAGCATTGACGTTGCCAAAGATAAAGTTAAGATCCTCTTGCCCCCACCTGTCTGACGTTGAGAGAATACGTAGCTTGCGCCAATCGTCTACGGCGTCGAATAGTTCTATAATATCATCTGGAAGAACGCCGGCCTTAACAGATGCGTTGCGGATATAGCCACCATATACAGAAGTATACAGGCTGTGTGCTACATCTATGTGTTCGTTCTTTGCAATGACGCCGCCGGTATCTTTATCGTAGCTGTAACACATAGACGCAATGGCTATTGCTACCCTGCCAACCTTGAACTTCGCCTCTGCCGGCGCGATAAGTGACAGCTTTCCTAGTTCGTCTGACAATTTCTGTGAGATTCTCAGCAGATACTTGGGGTCTTCAAACCTAATCGTGTCTTTGTTGAGAGCCCACGTCCACTTCAGGTGGTACCGCGCAAGTTCTCTCACGTATCTGTGCTCTACCTCTGGTGCATGGAAACTATTTAGTATAGTCTTATCTCTGACGGTCTTGGCAGCGAAGAGGAAATCAATACGCGCCAGGTCTTGCGGAGTTCCTACCACTTCAATCGCAGCATCTAGAGGTGTTGCGTATGCGGCCAGCTTCTTTCTGCCTCGTGGGTTGCACAGTGTTAGGTATCTGACAAACGCCTTAGTCTTTCTGACACCGGAGTTAGTAATTCTTTCTGCAATACCAGAAGACTTTTGATTTGTCAGTCCACCCATAACCTCATAGCTTAACTTATTGTACTCGTCGAGTATAACAACGCCGCCGTGGCTGGTAGGTATAAGGCCCCACGTAAACACACGGCTGGAACCTATGTCTGCGTTGCCTCCAATGAGACCCACGAACGTAGTGTTAGCGCCACAGTCTGCGTATCTGCCTGCACCAAAGTGAACGGTCAAGTCCTTTGCCATAGTTGACTTACCTACCCGTGTCGGACCTAGTATCATTACTTCCGGGCACACCTTGTGGCATAGGTACTGTCCTATCTTAAACTGGAACGGCATGAACCAGCTCATCCACTCCACCATTATCATTGTATTCTGGCCGTACTTGTAGAGAACATGGTCTCTCAGGTCACGCACCGTGCGCCATATGACCTCGCTGTGTGTAGCACAGTCAGTCCATAAGGCTGTGCGTAGTTCCTCGTGCTTCTCGTGGCTAAACTTATACGAGAACACGTCACCGTCGAGCGGGTCTGCACCAGTGGCAGCCATGGTAAACTTATTATCCCGTGGGTCGCCTACTATTTTGCCCCTAGCCCTGTACGCTACGTTCTCCTTGATTGTCTCACCACCAGATATGTAGTATATCCTGTGATGCCTGTATACAGATTCGCTGAAGTCCTCGTTAATGTCCACGGTGGGAACAGTGACCAGCTTCTCTACTGTAGCGTATTTGATTTTCAGCTTAGGCTTTCCGCAACTTGAAGGTATACCTATTCTCATCTTGACTTCTTTCTGTAGCCGAGACTTCTGCATTCCTGTTAGGTCAACCACGCTTTCGGAGCTAAGGGTTTCTTTGCGTGAGAACCCACATGCCGGCAGGACACAAGACTTGCACTTAGGTATTGCGCTGGCCTGCCCCGCTTTACATGTAGCTTCTACACTTGTGGGCACAGCATATGGCGTGTCGCCCCTGCCCGATATGAGAACCGGAACGTGTACGTAACTGTTTAGCCTTGCCCCTTCCGTCAAACCAGTAAACGATATTGCTTTGTATACAATCTCCTTGCTAGAATCAACTACCTTTTCCTTTACTATCTCACGCTCTATCTTCTCCCATGTAATAGCAGCAAGGGCTTCGATGTTCCAGTCGTTGATCTTTAGGTAGTCTGTTATATCACCGCTGCTTGGCAGCCCTTCTTTCGGCAGGCTACCAACAGATACATTCGTGCCATTATTGGCGAGAACTTTAGCAACGTTCATGGCTCCGCGCACGCCGGCATCGTCAATGTCATATACTACCTTGACATTCCTGCCCACGAATAGATCTATTAGATCATTTGCGTAGCTGCCTTCTCCGCATGTGAAGGTAACCGCGTTGAACCCTAGCTGTGTAAGCAGTAGTGCTTTGAGTTCACCACCGACAATCCAAATGTCTCCATCTTTATCTAGGTTCTGCATTGGATAAATGTATACGGAGTTGTGCCCTCGCACACCTATCACCTTGCCGCCGCCTTTATCCCATACTGCCTTCCAGCCTCCGGTGTCGCCTGGGTTGCGAACCTCTGCCGGCCTTCTATTTACAGACTCCTCTCCTTTATGCCAGCTACAATGGTAGCGCATAATGTCATGCTTCCTGACGTTGATTAGTTCGTCAGGGGTAAGAGACTCCTTGTCAACCCATAGCCTCTTGACTGGAACTGGAATGAACAGCCTAGTTGACTGCATAGACCAGCCCAGCCCCCAATTACTTATGGTTGTTTGAGACAGCCCATAGTTAGACTTCAACCATTCCAGTATGAACGCACCCTTCTTTGAGAATATGTCCTTCGATGGTGAAAAGATAATCTGCTTAGACTTGCGCTTGCCTATTATCTCTCGCTTCTTTGTCTTGTGCTTTCTGCCAGAAGACTTAGCAACTGACACCGACGCCTCTACATCTATGCCGTACTTGCGGCAGAAGTAAAGCAGCACCTCCCCGAACCTATCTGTCGGCAGGCCCTTAACATCCATATACATCTGGAAGAAGTCACCGCGCACGTTACATGTGTGGCACTTAAAGTATCCGTTGGGACCTATGGTCAGTGATGCATTGTTGTCGTCGTTTGCATGCGCTTCCTTTCTGTAGCATTTATACCTCTTGCCTCCCTGCGCTCTACCAAGAAGATCAGACGTTTCTTGTTTAAGGTCTATGGTATCTAGAAGGCGCTGCTTGTCTATTGCCATAAGTTCCAGACCTCCCCCATAAACACGGGGATGTTGAACTTATCTTCGTACTTCTTAGCGTATCTCTTTGCGTCGGCGTGCATCATGTTCTCGTGCAGCGCCAGAACTGTTAGAGCATCTGAGTCTTTGAAGTTATTGAAAACAAACTCAAGCTCATACTCAGTCACCTCGGTCACAAACTTTATCTTGTTGGATCCGATTAAAGTTTGCAGCCTCTCTATAAACTTAGCCGACATTGTACCAGATATAATAAAGATCATTTTTTCTCCATAAGGTTGAACATAAAATCTTGCATAGCTCTTATGTCTACTTTCCAATCTTCCCTGCCTGCGTCTTTAACTGTGCATGGTCCCTTCCTTGTATAGTATTTGTCTCCTACTTTTTCTACTCTGATTTGTGTGAAGTAAGCAACTGGCCCCCTATCATCTCGCGGCCACAGCCTAGCGTTAGCCGCTGCAATCCATAGGTAAGGGAGAAACGCAGACATACTTCCATAGACAGAACCATCTGCGTCCATGATACAGAAGTACATGCCCTTGTCGTCGTGCGCTATGTGTATGCTCAGCTCTGCTTCTTCATCGAAAAATGTGTCGTAAGTTTTCAGGGACAGGGCATATTCTATTTGCTTCGTTGAGAGCATCGTTTACCTCGCAGTTTTCTGCGTGTCCTCTGTGAACGAACTGGCGACAGCACACGCATTGCATGTGATCGTCTCTGTGGTACTTGCGAAGAAGGTTAATAAGTTTAACCTCTAAGTTAGTTGCGTGCATCTATCCGCCTGGTGTGCCGCGCCCTTGCTTGCGCTAGGGCGCGGCTGGTTTAGGTCCACCCATGTTCCTAGAAAGGAACATCCGATACTGTAAACGATTCACCTTGCTCGTTCAGTTCGATTGTAGTATTAGCAGCCGCGACTTCTGCTCTGTCCTCAGTGAACAGTGAGATTACCTTGTCCCTATCTGCCTTGAGTGACAGCAGCACATCCTTCTCAGGATACCCTGCAAGCTCGGCATCCAGCACGCTCCACTGAATGCTACCGTTCTCCTTAAGCTCAGCGCCGAGGTTCCATACAATCCTGCTAAGAGGAATGTTTCTGCTGACTGCGGCAGTAGCCATTTTACGTACAGTCTTAATACTGGTAGCACTAAGGTTCATCAGCACGATAGGAGAGGACGGGTCATACGAGAAGATCCCGATGCTGTCACCAGTAGGCAGGCGCACCTGCTGAGTCTCGTCAACGATACGCAGCGCAAGGATCCTGCCTTCCTTGCATGCCTTGCCTGCATCTCCAGGCGTACCGTCCCATAGGCCGGTGCTTCCGAAGTTGCTGAACCTGCACTCGGCACAGTGGACGTTCACTTGCTGGTCTTCTGACAACTCCTCGCTAGCATACGGCGACGGTAGTTCCTCGTTGCCGCTAACAATCCATCGACCTACACCAAGATCATTATTGCGGTTGAAGGTGGACACCTTGACCACGCCCGTACTGCATACAGGAATGTTGGCATCCTCGCCACCTTGTCCTTCTGGCTGCCACAAGGTTCTGCGTGCCCCACACCACACCACAATAGCGGTGACTCGACGGCGTGTGAAGATAGTATCTTCACCAAGGGTACACTTCATGTCTTTAGTGCCGTCTCTCGGCAGCACCATACGAGGCATCAGCTCTAGAGGATTAACCTCGCCAGCAAGTTCTTCTATCTCGTCCGACGCACCGTTGGTAAGCGATGCGATGTAGTTCTCATCATACTTTACAATATCAGTATCAGACATTATTCATAGTCTCCATCAGAGTGTGTAGTTCTTCCGCATCCAGTTCGGCTAGTCTTTCCTGAATGCTTCTCCTTATTGTGTCTAGGTTGTCTCCGTAGGTAAAGGTTGAAACATAAATGCTAACGTTGATTGGCAAATCATCTGCCCCTGCCTCGTCGTTCACCAGCTCTACTATTGCTGTCCTCATACTATCTACTAACTTCTCCTGATTAATGTTGTTTACTTCTCCTTCGTGCTTGACCACTATCTTAGCTGTTGCTTTCAGGACTGACTCTGCTTCAAATACTGCCATGTGTTGCTCCTTATTTTACTCGCACGAGTCTATGAAAACCGATGGATCAAACTCCTTGTCAACATCTAGGCATTCAGCAATGGCGTTCCTGTACTTTGCTGGCCAGTCCTGTAGGGCGTAGCCCCACAGGATCAGCAGCCTGCTTGCCTGCTTTGACGTTCTATCTCTCGACGCTTCCGACCCTTTATTTTCAGGCACCACTCACCTCCTTATTTTAGATAGTCTGGTACATACGTGCTGTCCTGATCGCCCAAGCATTCGTTCGAGAACGGACACTTAGGACAACTGATCTTTCCAAAGACATTAGGATAAGCCCTAAGATTTATCTTCGCCATGATCATTTGCAGCCACATGTGCAGGTCTTCCTCGTACCTACGCACCGCCTTGTGGCTGCATGCTGACGTTACGATAGGAATGCCCCGAGCCCTGCCAGCTTTCGCACCACTCAGGTACGGTATTAGATTGGCTGGGTATATGATAGAGTACTGTGTAATGTCTTCAATCTTTGCAACGTGCTTGCTGCGCACAGCAAGCCAGTGGTAGTGGCTCATCTGTGGGTGGAACTTTACCTGGTCACTTGTCATACTCTGCTTGGTAATTCCTTTGCCGGCAAGCAACCTGCCCCACATGCCAGAAGTTTTGTAGTCTGCGATAGCCAGATTGCCGTCCCTGGTTTTCATCAGGAGATCTAGCGTGCCAACGTGCGGCCCGTATAAGTCCTCGTATCGTAGCTTCAGTTCGCTGCGCACAATCTCGAAGCCAGCCACCACCTTGATAAACTGGAATGTATCCTGTGCAATCTCACCTAGTGTCTTGCCACAGAACGCATCGCGACGTGTAAACTCTACACACCATGAGCTAATGTCAGCCGGCGTGGCTTCGTATGTGTCGTTAGGGTGCAGCATCATCACGTCTCTGAACATATCTTCCCAGAAGGTATTGGTCAGTGTGTCGTTTGACCATTGCTTCGAGCAATCGTTGTTAAAGCAATCCTCCATCGCAAGGTGGAAGACAGAACCAAGCAGCATGTAGTTGCTTGCCTTGCGTGATACTCCAGTCACTCTGTCATTTACGTTGTAGAAGAACTTAGCAGGGCACTCTCGGTATCTTGCTAGGTCGGTGTAGTGTATCTCATCTAGTGGATACCTTACTACGCTTGATGTAGTTGTACTCATGGGCACATACCATTGCTAGAAGTTGTTGTGGTAGATTCGCGTTGCTTGAGTTTGTGTATCTGTTCATGCTTCTGATTATCATCTTACGGTACATCCTTGTGCCCCACCTCTCTCTTGATAGAAACCATTTACCAAGGTTGTCCAGGTACATATCAAGTTGTGCAGCGGAGTCAATCGAACGTTTCAGTAGAGAGTAGAGCACAGTTAGTTGTACTTCGTCAAGTGCTTTGAAGTTTAGATACAAGTCCCTGTCGAACTTCTCACTCGTCGGCGCTGACTTATGCGGCATCGCTGTCGTCCAGCTTTTCCTTACTGCCTGGACTGTCAGCTCCCATGCTAGCGACGACGTTCGCGATAGAGAGTGCGTGTCTTGTTGCATTGGCATCATCTTTGTTGCCCTCCAGTTTGTTGATAAGCAATGTTGCAGTCAAAGGCAACTGCAACTTCTCTGCTTCTTTCACCTTTATGCTATTAACAGTGGCGAGATACCTAGCCGCTGCTTTCTTAATGTCTTTCTCTGTCAGCTTCTTAGGTGGCGGCGGTAGGTTCAACTGGTACCTAGCCTCGTAGTCAGCAGCATCGAAGAAGTCATCTAGTTCCTGCTTCTCTGTCAGGTCCATCTCGTCGAATGGATTAACGTATCCGTTCCTCTCAGCATCCTTGAGCAACGTGGCCTGAACTTTATTCTTACCACGCAGCGCCTTGACAATCTGCATCTCAATACTGCCCTGGACTGCCAAGATGTATACCATTGTAGCGATGGACTTCTGGGTAACAGGGTCGGTGCCTACTGCCCTGTCCTGCGATTGCTTCCAAGAACCTAGCGACCAGCTTGGCTGCATATACACGATGGATGGATAGGTACCCATCCCTTTCTTGACCGCTTCGATTCTGTTTAGCGTGATCCCTCTGGCCTGCATTGTCTTACAGATGAAGACTCTAACTTGCCCGCTATTGAACATCTTAATCTGTCGCTGTCGTTCTTCCGGGCTAAACGTCTGGCCTTTCAGCGCCCTCGTGCTTGCGTACTTAATGCCCTCACTGTCGAGCATCTCCTTAAGCCTGTCTTCTGACTCACTGAACTCACAGTAGCAGATGAGTGGCTGGCCAGGGTTCCCCTTCAGGAATGTCCTAACCCATACTGCCTTGGGGTCTAGCTGGTGCCTTCGTCGTTTATATTCTCCGCTCTCCGGCACTACTTCGTACTTGTCATACCCTGCTGCTGCCTCTCTCAAGTGACCGTATGTCACGAGGATGCAGTTCTTCACCAACTGAATGTCACCGGAGTCCTCGACTTGGTACCCGTCGATGATTCTCTTGGTGCTCTTGAACATTTCTTCTGTCGGTGGAAGGGCGATGTACCTAAAGTTCTTATCCTTGCCGGCGAACTGATCGCCCTCGCTTCGGATGTACCTCATTGCCGAGCCGGCGAGGAACAACTCGAATGCCTGAACCATATTCTTCTTAAGATACAGGCGTCTGTCGTCACCGACGAACATAAACTTATCAAAGAATCTCTCAATGCTTGAGCCAAAGGTAACACCTCTGTCTACCGCAAACTGTTGCGGCCATATATCAGCAGGCCCTTGCTCCATCGGTGTACCGTTAAGTGCAAAGACGAACTCAGGGTGCTCGCACAAGTCGATAGCCGCCCTGGTTCTCTGTGCCTGGAAGTTCTTGATAGCAGATGTTTCATCCATCACCACCATGATAGACTCCATGTCCCACGTTGCCTGCATTAGAGGCAACCTGTTCCGTAGAGATTCGTAGCTAATGATGTAAGCATCGTACTCGTCATCGTCGAACGCTAGCGTGTCTTCATCTTTTCCGTTGTCGCATGCGTAGATGTTGAACCCCTGCTTCTCTAGCTCGCCGTACCATGGGTCGTACATGTTAGTGACCGGACAGACGACGACTAGCCTATCAATGAGCCCTTCTATCAGCGCCCTCTTGGCTAGGGCTATACCTACCAGGGTCTTGCCGAGCCTCATGTCTAGCCACAGCCCTAGGCGCTTGTACTTCCATGCTACCTCAGCGCATATCTTCTGGTGTGAGTACAGCCTGTACCCTGCGTTGATGTAGCTGTTCCAGTGCTCGCCTATCTTTGATACTTTCGGAGTGAAGGGCCAGTCATCCTCCTCTGTGTACGAGTACCTGTGTAGGTTCTTGTCATCATACAGCCTGGTCTTCAGTCTCCATTGGAAACTCTGAGCGATGATGCCTTGCTTCTCTCTGAGTTCGCGGATCATCTTCCATGCTTCCAGCTTGATCTCCATCGGCTGATCTGTATCTTCAATGATAGCTACCAGGTTCGGATGCGTTGCCGGTGCTATGTGCTTCTGGCCAAAGTTGCCGAGGGTAATCGTAGCCTTATGGTTCGCACCCTCGAATATCTTTTTGAACTCAGTGACTCTACCGTCAAGGTTCGTCAGCCACTTACCACCTACAATCTGTCCTTTGTTCAGGGCAAGGTGGCACGTCCACTTGTTGTTTCCTAGCGGTACAAGTTCTCCTGCCTCTCTCGTGCGCTGCTTCATGTCAGGGAACGTAGTCGCTGGCCAGTGGCGCATCGTTACTTTCTTAACTTTGTCTAACTGAGTAGTATAGTATGTGTAGCTATACCCTGCCTGCGTTACCGGAGAGCAGTCCTTCAGGTCAGACATACCCTGGGCGTGGTATTGGTAGTTGAAGGGGAACTCTACCCTGAAGAAGTGCGAGGTTACTGATACAATCTTGGCTCGCAGCACCTTAGTCAGTTCGGCGTGGATAACTTCTCTCCAGCCAACCATACCCATCGCCTCGAACCATCGCCAGCCCAACGTGAACAGTCTTGGGTTGTCGCAGATGATCCGCTCTACGTCTTCTGGAGTTAGATCCTCTTTGGTGCTGTTGTACCAGCGAGTGTTCTTAATCTCATTAAGAAGTTCCGCTGCCTTGATCTTGTCTACTGCCTCTGTGTGTACGTGGAACCTAGCGGCCACGTCTTCGTCCGACTTGTGATGCTCGCATATACCACGAGTGTGTGACCTCCTCCGGCATAGAATGCAAAGTGCCATGTGTCTACCTCTGTTGTTGAAGAACCCTTGCGGGTATTATCAGGGCTGTGCCCATATTGGAAGCTCGATACTATACGTGATAGCATACTCTCTGCAAGTATCTATACCAAGAACCGGCGGCTCTCTGTCGTGTGATACTGCATCGCTTGATAGTACAAAGTGCCACACTTTCAGAAGCGTAGCTCTATCCTTTGTGACTTTCATCTTAGTCGGGTTCACTGAGAGGCACGCTTGCTTGGCGCGCATGTCTCTCACTTCCGCCAGTAGTTTGTTCGTCATGTACAGTGTCGGCGCTAGCTTGTACTCTATCTTCCTGATACGAGTGCGTAGCTGGTGCGACATGACCGACAGCTTTTGTTCACGTTCTGCCAGGGACAGCCTCGTGTCCGCATATACTGAACGTGGGTCGGGCACGTACTCTTCCCGTTGCGGAGAGCGAACTCCACAGTGCCAGAAGGTGGGTTGCGTGCCTTCGATGCCGGTACCAACTGCGGTACCGCATACTGAACAAGTGTATTCTTGCATTACGTTCTCAATGTGAAGAACCCAGCGTCGTATCCGAGGCAGGGTATTATGAGTGGGGTCGGTCAGTTTTGAGAGGCGCAACTTGACCAGGTAGCGCGGCCGGGGCAGGCCAGATGCTTATCAGGCCCCGTTCTCTGGTGCTGTCTCGGGTGCTGTCTCGGGTGCGACCTCTTCCTTCTTAGGGGCCGTGCCGTTCTTGCTGGGCGCATTGTGATCAATACGCATAACAAGAGAGAGTGGGCATTCCTTTCCAGACTGAGCGTGCTTGTACTTCGCAACACGCACGCCGAGGTTCGCCTTGCCAGTAGCGCGGAAGAACTCATCCACGGTATCCAGCCCTGCTGCCTCTGGATGCTTGGCCTGCACTGCCTCGCGGTTCTCAGTCCACCATTGCTGGAGGGCCAAGTATGCCGCGGGGAACATCTCGTCGCGCACCTGATTGTACCACGCCTTCTGACGTGCAGGTGTCTTGGAGATCTTGCAGGTGTCACGAACCGCAGACTTCTCTACGGCTCCAGTCTGCACCAGCATTCCCACAAGGGCCAGGATTTGTTCCGGTCCTTGCCCGACAAGCATGCTGTACATGCCATGCATTTCTGCATTGGCTGCAAGCTGCTTCAGCATTCCGAAGTACATCGGATTGGTATTGGCCTGATCAACATGAGAAGCAAAGACGCTCTCAGCAATTTGGCCGGATTCAACACGGCTGAAAAACAGAAGGTCTTTCAGCTCAGCGGATACACTATCGTAATTGCCAGTAATAGGCATAACGGGTTCCTTTCGTTTGGTTTGCTGTCATTGGTTGTTAGCCTATATAGACTAACGGATTGACCAGGATCGGTCAAGGTTTTTCTTTGATCTATTTTCCTTAGTCATTACGGGGTGTTACACCTCCCTTGCCGGCTCGATCCATCTCGGCGTAGAAGGCAGGCCCATAGGTCACACTGTATACCCTATCTGCCTGCCTGATTGCGTTCAGGTCTGCCACTGTTAGCTGCCTGTATAGTTCATGCTCGTCTCCCTGCCAGTTGACGTGATCGAAGGTCGCATGTAGAAAGTCTATCATGTTAGCCGCTTCGGTAAATGTTTTCGGTGCCATTCTGACCGTCATATCTCCTTCGCCACGGAAGTCTATCGTGTGGTGTACTACCTGATAGTACCCTGCACGCTTCCTGATCCGCAGCCCCTTCAACGGGGGCGCGTAGCTTTTCTCGTTCATGCTATCCTCCATAGCAGTTGACAACCGCTGCTATAATAACGGCGATTGGTATTAGCACTATCAGTATGTCTATGTCTTTCATTTCAACACCGGCATGCAGCGTGTGACTACCACTAACGTGCCCTCTCTGCCAGTGCCAACAAGAATGTCAGTATCACGTGCGAAGCAGAAGGAGATCTCCTCCTCCGTGGCTGTCTCTACTAAGAGCCAACCGTTCTCTGACTGGTCAACGGTGCCAATGACACCGATGAGAATGTGTAGTAGTGCGTTCATTAGTCACCTTCTCTTAGTAAGAACCATAGCCCAAACTTGTCTGATTCTGTCACCACCTCTTCCAGCTCGTATCGGTTCTCAGGTTGCAGGTTGCGTAGGTGTTCGAGTTCAGCCGTAGCCTCGTCGTGCTCCATAGGCTGCTCAGGTTCCGTGACTGCTGGGATCCATGCTCGGATCCTGTATCGTTTGTTCATTCTTCCTCCCGTTGTGCAGAGATCGCTGCCTCCGCTGGTGATACTGTTCCGTTGCGAACCATGCTGCCTAACACTTGAGCTAACGCGCCACCGATAACCATCGGTATCAGGTCTTCGAGTAGGCCCATGCTGTCAGCCAGTTGCAGGATTGTCTCCTTACTGAAGGTCTCGTCGCCTTCTCTGAGTGTCTCGCCTCTGTACATCATCGCCAGCCCGTCAAGTTCCGCTTGTCTTTTGTTCATTCTTCCTCCCATAGATTCCACTGTGGGATCTGTGGTAGTTTCTTGTGCTCCCATGCCTCTGCACCGTCGTACTCTTTACGTTCCAGCCAACTCCCATCGGCTAGCCACACTGTGCCGAAGAGATACTGTGTGCCGTAGCCACTGTCGTAGTCTACATTCAATGCACGGGAGAACTCTCTCCACTCATCAGGTGTATAGCCCTCGTAGAGCGTAGCATCTACCTTTGCTGGGGACTCGTTACTGTATTGTGAGCAATACAGTGTCCAATCGCTCGACAGCATACGTATGCGTGCTGCTTTGATGAGCTGGCGTAGCCCGCTATGCGCGCACGTTCCTGGGCGTTGGTCGTATGGTACCGCCTCGGATACTGACGACATTAGTTCGCTGAATGCGTTTGTAATATCCATCTATGCCTCCATTAGTAAACCCTGCCTTCCAGGGTTCGGTTAAACTCTGCGAGTAGTCTATTGTTCCATCTATGTCTCCCTGTCTGGTGGTAGTTCCTCGTGCTCCAGGCACGCTAACGCCTTGCCTACCTTGTATGCGTTGTCGAACTGGATAGCATCCAGTGACGTGGCTGAGCGCACCTCTTGTAGTGCGTCGTAGAGGGTAAGGTACGTGTCGTCCGGGTCGCCGGTTAGGTGTGCCTTATACAAGGCGGATACAAGGCGTATTATCCTTGTAGTTTCGAGGAGGAAATCAGCCATCTATGCCTCCTGTTGTAGTGCTGGGTGTCCTTCTTCTACGACGTAGATTGAAAAGTGTACGCAATCGTTGGGTACTGACAACTCGAACAGGTCTCGGTACTGGAATACATTGACGTGCTTAGTGTCGCCACGTGCTGCAACCCAATCGAGGACTTGCGCATGGTCTTCAGGTCTACAGCACCATGCTACCCAGCTCTCTCCGTTCCGTGCCTTGCCCCATCCTGACATGAACGTATCGTGTGCCAGAATCGCCATGGTGTGCGTCTGGTAGTGCTGCGCTTCCATTCGGTTCTCTACTTCTACTCGTCTGCCGTCGATGTTTTCCAGCATTATCTCTCCTCCATGCATTCGTTGTACTCGTGCTGACACAGAACGTGCTCGTGCATCTCGTCTTCAATGTCCTGCCAACGTTTCTCCAGTAGTTCTATCACTGTGCCGTGCACTGTGTCAAGGTCGAACGTTAGGCCATCCATAAAGTTCTTAACAGTTTCCCGCCGTGCTTGGGTGACGGCGTAGTCCGCGTCTTTCATTCGGTACGCTGTGCCGTCGTTCTGTGCCAGCAGTAGAAGTTCAGACAGCAGGTCTTGCTGTCTTGCTGTTAGGTCTTTCATTTTAGTACCCCGCCTTTTCTGCTTCGTAGTCTCGTTGTGTTGTGTTCTCTTCCTGCCAGTCAGGTAGGAGAAATGGTGCGTTGTCTTCGTCCTCTCGGTACTTGTATGGAACATGTACCGCGAGCCTATCAGGCTGGCAGTACTGTACACGTTTAGTGTACATCTTACCGTCGCAGTCCCGAGAACTCGACTCTTGTTCACTGGTTACTACCCCTGTTTCGGGGTCAAGCGTGAAGCACTGGTATTCAAACGAGTACCCTTCATCGGTCGGACCTCCGTAGTCCCAGTCGATTTCCGGTTCATCGGTAGTCAGGTGGACGAACCGGTAGTGATCACGGTCCCATACGTAGAACTTTGCGTCTTTCATTCTTCCTCCTCGGACAGTGGAAGTGTGGTGGTTAGTTCGTTAGTGGCCACAAAGAGGATAAACTCTGACACCTCGTCTGGTGTCAGCCATCCGTCTACCTGTCCTCCGTCCTGAAAGACGTGCATATCACCCTCGGAGTTCCACGCGGCTACCTCGGCTGTCTTGGAAGACCACACAGCCCGGATCATTGGGGCGGTCACCGACGCTTTGTACCTCGCTTCGCAGTAGTTCGTAGGCCCCCACTGAACGGAAACTGTATTCCCGTTGGCGAAGGTGATAGCGAATCCTTTGTTCGCGCTCGTGCTTAGCTTCGCATCATTAGTCATGCTGTCTCCGTCGTAGTGTTCCTACAGTATAGCCGTTGGCCCTTGCTGATGATGTAGCAGGTTCCGTGATTGCTGTGGCAGGTTTCGTGCCAGTAACAGTACACTCGGTAGAGCCTGTCGTTGTACCGAGTTTTATATTGGGTTGTCAGCTTCGAACCGTAGCCCGATGCCGTTTGCCTTTCCCCTTTCAGGTGATAGTGCAGCGGGAAGTACTCAAGTACCCCGTTGTCTATGTATCGCCTCACTCGCTCTTCGTTCATGGTTCCTCCTATGGAACTACCAGTGTGAGTGCTACGGTAACATACCCTGCCATTACTATCCAGCAAAGTATATCAAATAGGTCTACTTTCATTCTTCTACCTCCGTGCATTGGCTGCACTTGCAGGGGTGCGTGATCTTGACTTGCTTGATGCTACGGTAGTTCCCGTAGCCAACATCCAGCCACAGATATTGGCAGTCCGGTCCGTGTACCTTCGAGGTTCCGTACCATGCCTCCGCGATTACATCGTGTGCGAAGGGGATGAACTCGCCAGGCATGTAGCAGGTAAGCTCATCTACACCGCCCCATTGGGCGGTTTCGCTCTGAACACCGTTGTGATACTCGTACCGCCGGATAGCTACCGTGTCGGGACGGTAGCACTCGCGACTTTTGACGAGCACGAGTGCGAACCGCGCTACCGGATCTTTACGGTGCGCGTTGATGTCTCGCACCAACTCGTTGATGTTTACTAACAGGTCGCTGTTATACATGCGTTCGTCCCTTTGTTTACGGTTCGGATACCCGTGGGTTGACGGGTCAACAGCGGCCCCTGTGATTTCAAGGACTTAGCTATCAGTGTGATCTCCAGAATTGGAGAGGACCCCTTTTTAACCTATCGTGATAATAGAGAATATCTATTGATCTCTATAGGTTAGTTAGTTTATCCCGTTTTTTGGACCAACCGACCTAACCTGGTTTCGAGGGTAGCCCTTGCGACCCCCTTGGAAGGGGTCTAACAGGCTACCCAGCCCCTCGGTAGGGTCGGTTGGGGTATCCGTTGGGATAAGAGCGCAACCCCCCGGTATCAGGCATGTCTGCCTGTTTACCTCGCGACCCTCGATTTTATGGGGTCGCTGTCTGTGAGATCCACAGTCGGGGGTAACCCCCCGAGATTACTATCGCAGTCCCATGGCCTTCCTGGCCATGTCTCGCAGGTTGCCAGCCCACTGGCCTCGCAACCTAACGGTCAGAAGAACGCCCTTTCGACGTGCCTGAACCACGGCCACTCGTTCGAGTGGCGTCTCCCACTTTACGGAGAACCGCACCTTGGGGGTCTGGGTTTTACCCCATGCCCGGATCCGGGTAAGCTGTTTCTTGTCACTGTCCGTCAATGACGGGCGCTGCTTGCGCTGCTTGAGCCGGTAGTTACCAGCTACGTCAAGAGTGCGCCCCGTGGAACCACCTATCGGTTGTGGCTCTCGACTACGAGCGCCCCCACGTCTACCGTGCCCTATCGGGCGTGTGCGTCGTCTTCGCATTATTACCCCACGATGAACCACGTCGGCGGAATAGCCGACGGGGTACCCCGTGGGGTGGACCTTTGGTGCACGTTATCGGCCGACGCTGACATTCCCCGGATCATTGACTCCCCTGTCGATTGTCTCGACTCAGGGAACCTACACTATGGATTAGTCCGTTCGTCTTCCTATGCTGCTGCCGCAGCATGTCCCGAGTGGCGCTCTAGTTGCTATTACCACTCGGCGTGCTCTTTCAGTGCGATCGGAGGTCCGATCCTACCTCGCACTGTGGCTATACGTGACCTGTCTTCAAGTTCGGTCACTACAATCTCCGCCAGTAGCCGGTTGCGCGGCAGCGTAAGATTTAGCCTATGTTATCAATTTCACAACGAACGGCCCCTTCTCATTGGCCGGCACTTGATTGCACCATGCGGTCGTCAACCGCTATAGCGCACGGATCTGCTTTATCGCCTACTGCGCGGATTTTTATCCCTGCCACGTCGAGACGTGACTCCCCGGCTAATTTCAGTCACCGGCCTACGGCTCCCTTATTACTTTCAGGCCACTTTGGCCATACGGGGACACAGCTTATTAAGACTGTTCTACCCCTTTGCATACGGATTTCGTATTTTGCAGATCTTCATTGATCTTTTGATATGGGTGCGGACAAGCCGCGTTGAATGTTTCGCTACTTCCTCCTCGGTTGGAGCGTTTCGGATTTTCCAGGGCCGGGGGATCCGACCGATGAGCTACAGTAAGGTGGTTTGATTTTGGATTGCAAGAAATCTTTTTCGCCAGGTCTGAGAATTATCAACGATATTCTGCGAAACGGTAGGAAGAACCTACTTTTTCGAGA
>Ga0114898_1000417_pt1 | contig 33756 bp, 39 predicted proteins | sample Malvired_Geostar_FD_83496 | JGI IMG/M metagenome (GOLD analysis project Ga0114898, IMG submission 83496) | Marine viral communities from the Global Malaspina Expedition - Malaspina viral metaG DeepMed_Geostar | ecosystem: Environmental > Aquatic > Marine > Oceanic | place: Mediterranean Sea...
CGCCCGGCGTATCCTCGATCAGCGCGATGCCATGCGGCCCGATCAGCGCCCCGATGAAGAGATAGCCGAGAACCGTACTCGCGCGAAACCAGTGGAACAAAGGCATCACGGCGACGGCAGCGATCAGGAAGACGATGACCTCCTTGAGGTAGGGAACATGGATGCCCCCCGCCACCGCCTCCACGGCCGCTCCCGCACTCAGAACCCCATTTTCCACAGTCACCTCGTCTCTCGCCTGTTCATCGGCAGAGTAACGCAAAAAATTGCGGCGATGCGGGGAATCCCGCAGGATTCTTGCCATATACCGCTCTCCACCCTATATGCCTTTGGCAAGGGACCGGGGGTGGGCCCAGAAAACCAGGAAGGCCTGCATCGATATGCGGACAGGAAGCCGTATAACCCGCAGCGATAAATCGTGCTCCCTCGCCAGCGGCGCGGCCCACGAAAATACCGCCGGTGCTGCAAATGCCTGACATGTCCTGGTTCTATCTCGCGGGCGGGCTCGTCCTGCTCATCGTCAGTGGCGACTTCCTTGTCCGCGGCGCCACCGCCCTTGCTGCGCGCTACGGCCTCTCCCCGCTTCTCATCGCGCTCACCATCGTTGCCTTCGGCACCTCCGCGCCGGAACTTCTCGTCTCCGTGCGCGCGGCTCTTTCCGGCGCTCCCGGCCTCGCGCTTGGCAATGTCGTCGGCAGCAACATCGCGAACATCCTGCTGATCCTCGGCCTTCCCGCCCTGATCATGCCCATTGCCTGTGTGGGCCGCACCGTGCCGCACAACATGCTCATCATGATGGCGGCGAGCGTGCTCCTCATCGTGCTCTGTTTTATCGGCCCTCTCGGCTTCTGGCAGGGCATTCTCCTTCTGTCCCTGCTCGCCGCCTATCTCGTCTATTCGGGCTGGGATGCACGCATGAACCCGCATTCTCCCTCGCCCCTTGCCGCCGCCGAAGACGCCACGCTCTCCGCCCCCGGCGCACCTTGCGATGCCTTCGCGCAGCCCGATATCGATACGCATGACCTCCCGCATGGCGACCTGCCCACGGAAAACCTCTCGCGCCGCGCCATTGCGCTGAAACTCCTGATCGGCCTCATCGGCCTGCCCATCGGTGCGCGCTTCGTTGTCGATGGCGGCACGGAAATCGCGCAGGTCTTTGGCGTCTCCGATGCCGTGATCGGCCTCTCCCTGATTGCCGTCGGCACCTCGCTGCCCGAGCTCGCGACATCGCTCATGGCCGTCTTCCGCCGCAATGACGATGTAGTGGTGGGCAACATCATCGGCAGCAACATCATGAACATCCTCGCCATTCTCGGCGTGACCTCGCTGATCGCCCCGCTGCCCGTCTCGCCGGACTTCCTGACCTTCCATCTCTGGGTGATGCTCGGCTCCATTGTCATGCTGCTGCCCTTCACCATGACGGGCGGGAAAGTCGGACGCGGAGCGGGCATCTTTTTCCTTCTGGCCTATGGTGCCTATCTCTATGCCATGTTCTCCCTCGGCCACGCGCCCGGCGTTCTTTGAGCGTTCTTTGAGCGTTCTTTGAGCGTTCTTTGAGCAATCTTTGAGCATCATCTGAGAGATACGGATTTGAGCGACAGGAAAACCGCATTCGTAACGGGAGCCGCGCGCCGCATCGGACGTTCGATCGCGCTTGCGCTCGCCGAAGAGGGCTGGTCCATCGCCCTTCATCATCACAGCTCGACGGAAGATGCCGCGGCCGTCGTGAAGGAAATCGAGGCGCTGGGCAGCAAGGCCCTCGCCCTCAATGCCGATCTCGTAAAGCCTGGTGCCGCGGGCGATCTCATCTCCCGTGCGCGCGAAGCGTTCGGTCCCGTCTCGCTACTCGTCAACAACGCCTCGCTTTTCGAGCGAGACGATGTGCAGGACATGACGGCGGAAAGCTGGGCCGCGCATATGGACACCAATCTGCGCGCACCCGCCTTTCTCTCGCAGGCCCTCGCCGCCCAACTGCCGGAAGGAACGCCTGGTAATATCGTGAACATCATCGACCAGCGCGTCTGGGCTCCGACACCGCATTTTTTCTCCTATACGATCAGCAAGATGGCGCTCTGGGACATGACGCAGGTCATGGCTCGGTCCCTCGCGCCCCATATCCGCGTAAATGCCATCGGCCCCGGCCCGGCGCTGGCCAATCCGCGTCAGTCGGCGGCTGATTTCGAAAAGCAGACAAGAGCCACGATTCTCGGGCGCGGCACCACGCCGGGCGAGATTTGCGCTGCGGTTCGGTTTATTCTCGCCTCGCCTTCCATGACCGGGCAGATGATTGCACTCGACGGCGGCCAGCACCTCGCCTGGGAAACGCCGGACGTTGTCATCCCCGAGTAGAGCGCGAACAGGGACAGTTGAATGAGCCAGCCGGATAATATTGCACCTCTGAAGATCGCGAACGCCGAACGCGCAATCCGCCACGTATTCATCCGCGACCTGCTGCTCGATGCGCATATCGGTGTCTACAAGCACGAAAAGGGCGGCACCCAGCCGGTTCGCGTCAATGTTGACCTCACCGTGACCGAAGTCGCGCATGCCGACAGTCTCGATAACGTCGTCTGCTACAAGACCGTGGTGGACCAGATCAAGGCGATCGTCGCCGAGGGCCACCTGAACCTCGTCGAGACGCTGGCTGAACGCATCGCCGGGTCATGTCTGGAAGATGCAAGGGTGCGCGTGGCGCGGGTCCGTGTGGAAAAGCTCGCCGCTATCCCGGAAGCCGTCAGCGTCGGCGTCGAGATCGAGCGCCTGCGCCATCATTCCTGAAGCCGCAAGGTCGCGAAAAACCGGCAACAAAATCAACAGTTTGGCCGGCCCAAACGCCGCACACGGAAGGTTTGTGCACAGTACTCCATATAGCCTGGCCCTCTTGATAGAGGTGAAGGCGTGACGCCTGTATCGGTTGCAACCGGGTTCCATAGGTCAAAAAAACCCATATGTTTCAACGTCTTAAAACGAGGCCGGTTTTAGTCCGGTGTCACAAATCCTAATTATTACAAGACGTTGACAGTTGGAGGCCGTATCGGACCCCAACTCTTTCAACAAACTTATCCACAGGCTGGGCAACATGTTCCTGCCCCACCCCGGCAGGACGCTCACGGGAAACCGCGAAATCGGTAGCGGTGTTATACAGATCACATGAACGAGACCGACGAGACATCCGGCGGGGCGCCCGATTCCGGCCCCCATTCCAGCTCCGGGGCACCCGCCCCCGGTCCGTCCGGTGCTGCGCTGATCGCCGAAAAGGTCAAGCTCCTGCCCGACAGTCCGGGCGTCTACCGCATGTACGATGCCAAGGGCGAACTCCTCTATGTAGGCAAGGCCCGCAGCCTGAAGAAGCGCGTCGCGAGCTATACCAAGCTCGCCGGCCATTCCAACCGCATTGCCCGCATGATCGCCACCACGGCGCAGATGGAGTTCATCTCTACCGCTACCGAGACGGATGCACTCCTCCTCGAAGCCAATCTCATCAAACGGCTGAAGCCCCGCTACAACGTGCTGATGCGGGACGACAAGTCGTTTCCCTACATCCTGCTAACCGGTGATCACCCCTTTCCGCAGGTCGTGAAGCATCGCGGTTCCCGTGCACGGCCCGGCGATTATTTCGGCCCCTTCGCCAGCGCAGGCGCCGTCACCGCCACATTGAATGCGCTCCAGAAAGCGTTCCTGCTCCGCTCCTGCTCCGACAGCGTCTTCGAGAGCCGCACCCGGCCTTGCCTCCTCTTCCAGATCAAGCGTTGCAGCGCGCCTTGCACGGGAGAAATCGACGAGGCCGGATATGCCGAACTCCTGAGCGAAGCGCGCGCCTTCCTGAAAGGACGCAGCCGCAAGACCCAGCAGCAGCTTGCCGCCTTGATGGACCAGGCATCCGCCGATCTGGATTTCGAGCGCGCCGCAATCTATCGCGACCGCATTCGCGCCCTCACCCAGATACAGCAGCATCAGGGCATCAATCCGCAGACCGTCGCCGAGGCGGATGTTTTCGCCGCCTGGTCGGAGGGCGGCCAGACCTGTGTGCAGGTCTTCTTTTTTCGTGCCGGGCAGAACTGGGGCAACCGCGCCTATTTTCCGCGTCACGACAAGGAACTCTCCATCGAGGAGGTGCTCGACGCCTTCCTCGCGCAATTCTATGAGGACAGGCCGCCGCCGCGCATGGTGCTTCTGAGCCATGAAGTGCCGGGAAAGGCCCTCCTTGCCGAGGCGCTTACCATTCGCGGCGGACGGAAGATCGCCGTCGGCGTTCCCCGGCGCGGCGAGAAGCGCGAACTGATCGACCATGCGCTGACCAATGCCCGTGAGGCACTGGGCCGCCGCCTCGCCGAAAGCTCCACCCAGCGCAAGCTTCTCGAAGGCGTTGCCGAAGCCTTCGGCCTCGAACAGCCGCCCTCCCGCATCGAGGTTTACGACAACAGCCACATCTCGGGCACGAAGCCGGTTGGCGGCATGATCGTCGCGGGCCCCGAAGGCTTCATGAAAAACCAGTACCGGAAGTTCAACATCAAGGGCGAGAACATAGAGCCCGGCGACGACTACGCCATGATGCGTGAGGTGCTGACCCGCCGCTTCACCCGCCTCATCAAGGAAAGCGGAACCACGCCGGATGGCGGCTCTCAGTGGCCAGACCTCATCCTGATCGACGGCGGTGCCGGGCAGTTGAAAGTCGCGCTCGACGTGCTGAACGAACTCGGTATCACCAATGTGACGGCAGTAGGCGTCGCCAAGGGGCCCGAGCGGGATGCGGGCCGCGAGCGCTTCTTCATGGCGGGCCGTGCCGATTTCATGATGGAACCGCGCAACCCGGTCCTCTACTACCTCCAGCGCCTGCGCGACGAGGCACACCGTTACGCCATTGGCAGCCACCGCGCCCGCCGCTCGAAGGCCATCGGCGTCAATCCGCTGGATGAGGTTCCCGGCGTCGGGCCCGGCCGCAAACGGGCTTTGTTGCAGCATTTCGGTTCCGCCCGCGCCGTCGCTCGCGCCGGTCTTTCCGATCTCGAAGCCGTGGACGGTATCAGCGCCAGGGTTGCGCGTGCCATTTACGATCACTTTCACGGAAACCCGGACGGATGACCGCCGGATGATCGTCCGAGTGCAACTAGTGACGGGACAGCCGGTTTAGGGGATCGCACGTCCTTGAATGTGCTTCTTCCCCTCGCGACATCGCCGTGAGGGATGCTAAGCTGGCATGAGCAAACTGGAGCTGACTGCGCATGGCGACCAATTTACCGAACCTGTTGACCTATTTCCGCATCGCATTGGTGCCCGCCATTGTCGTGTGTTTCTACATTCCGGGCGACGCTGCGCACTGGACGGCGCTTGCGCTCTTCATCATCGCGGCCATTACCGATTTCTTCGACGGCTATATCGCCCGCGCATGGGAGCAGCAATCCAATCTCGGGCGCATGCTGGACCCGATTGCCGACAAGCTGCTTGTTGCCGTGGTGCTGATCGCACTCACCTGGCAGGACGTCATCGCGGGTTTCTCGCTCTGGGCGGCGATCATCATTCTGTGCCGAGAAATTCTCGTGTCGGGCTTGCGCGAGTTCCTTGCCGAGCTGCGCGTCAGCGTACCCGTGACGCAACTTGCAAAATGGAAGACGGCGATTCAGATGGTTGCCCTCGGCTTTCTGCTTGCCGGACCCGCCGCCGACAAGATCGTGCCCGGAACCATCGAGACCGGGATCACGCTCCTCTGGGCAGCCGCCATCCTGACCCTCTACACTGGCATCGATTATTTCCGCGCAGGCGTTAAACACCTCGGCGACGACAAGCCGGAAAAGACACCGCCAGCGCCGACGACGGCGGCTGCCGCAGAACGGGACGGCCGGATGTGAGACTGCTCTATTTCGCTTGGGTGAAACAGAAAGCCGGCATCTCGCAAGAAGATGTGACGCTGCCCGGCGAAGTGCGCGATGTCTCCGGCGTCATCTCATGGCTGAAGACGCGCGGCGAAGGATACGAGGCCGCCTTCGCGGACCTTTCCGTCATCCGCTGCGCCGTCGACCAGGAACATGGCGATTTCGACACCTCCGTTCAGGGTGCCACCGAGATCGCCTTCTTTCCTCCCGTCACCGGCGGCTGATCCGATGATCCGTGTCCAGGCCGAAGACTTCGACATCGGCACCGAGGTCGCCGCACTGACGAAAGGCCGCACCGATATCGGGGCGCTCGTCACCTTCTCCGGCCTCGTGCGCGATGCAAATGACGGCACCGTCGCCTCGATGGAGCTGGAACATTATCCCGGCATGACCGAGAAGGAACTTGCCCGCATCGAGCAGGAAGCCAACGAGCGATGGCCGCTTCAGGCAAGCCTCATCATCCACCGCGTCGGCAAGCTCATGCCCGGGGATAACATCGTCCTCGTCGTCACCGCCTCCCCTCACCGTCAGGCCGCCTTCGAAGCAGCCTCGTTTTTGATGGATTACTTGAAGACCCGCGCACCCTTCTGGAAACGCGAGGATAAGAATGGCGAAGCGCATTGGGTCGATGCCCGGGAGAGCGATGGCGACGCGGCCGCCAAATGGGATTTGTGACGGTTTCATGACGTTTCGATGACAGTCGGGCCTGTTTATCCCCGTTTTCTGCTCTCGATCCATCCGCCAGCCAGCAAAAAGGGCGGCCCGAAGACCGCCCTTTATTGCCCTCGCCCTTGGCGAAAAAGCTTAGCCGTTCGCAGCCTTGGCGTGCGTCTGATGCGCATGAACCGCGGCAATATAGTCTTCATGCAGAATATTCGAAATCTCGCCCGGCGTGTACTTGTGCGGACCGATCTCGCCAACCGGTGTCACCTCCGCAGCAGTACCCGTAATGAAGCATTCCGAAAAATCGGGAAGCTCTTCCGGCTTGATGTGCCGTTCAATCACCTCGTAGCCACGCGCCTTCGCAAGTCCGATCACGGTCTGGCGCGTAATGCCGTTGAGGAAACAGTCGGGCGTCGGTGTATGAATGACGCCATCCTTGACGAAGAAGATGTTTGCGCCCGTAGCTTCCGCGACATAGCCGCGATAGTCGTACATCAGCGCGTCGGCGTACCCCTTGTTCTCGGCCGCATGCTTCGAGATCGTGCAGATCATGTAAAGGCCGGCAGCCTTTGACATTGAAGGCGCGGTTTCCGGCGACGGACGCTTGTACTGCGCGATGTCGAGACGGATACCGGTCTTGCGTTGCTCGGGGTCGAAATAGGAAGGCCATTCCCACGCGGCGACGGCGAAATTGATCTTGTTCTTCTGTGCACTGACGCCCATCATTTCGCTGCCGCGCCACGCCACCGGACGGAGATAGCCGTCGGTCAGCCCCTGCGCCCGCACGGCGGCGATGCACGCTTCGTCGATCTCTTCGACGCTATAGGGAATCTTGAAACCGAGAATGTCGGCCGACTTGATCAGCCGTTCCGAATGTTCACGCAGCTTGAAAATTTCACCGCCATACATCCGGCACCCTTCGAACACGCAGCTTGCATAATGCAGCCCGTGCGTGAGCACATGCACCTTGGCATCCGCCCAGGGAAGAAGCTCTCCATTGAACCAGATGAAGCCGTCGCGTTTGTCGAAGGGAATTTCTGCCATGACCCTGATTTCCTGGTGTATTTCCGAAGCTCCCGAACAGGCCACTTGGCGTACCGGAACTCACGGGGCCCTTTCACGAGAGAATTTGCCGAAGACAGCTTTCTCGGGCGAACATCCTTATATTGGTCGGCAGATTCGATCTGCCCATCTTGGACGCCCATTCTGTCTCATGCAGTTTGCAAGAGGTAGCATTTAGCGGAAAATATGTCAATATGACTGACATAAAATGGTGACACCTGTGAAATCGCGCGGAAAAGCGCCGCTCACCCGCCCCTTCACAGAGGCGGACCGCCTGACCGAGGCGATAGAGCTGTTGTTCTTCGCCTATCGGGACTTCACCAGCGACCCTGACGAAATTCTCACTCAATATGATTTTGGCCGCGCTCATCATCGCGTGGTTCATTTCGTGGGCCGCAATCCCGGCATCACCGTCGCGGAACTCCTTAACATTTTGAGGATCACGAAGCAGAGCCTCGCCCGCGTATTGAAGCAATTGATCGAGCGTGGCTTTATCGAGCAGGAAACGGGCAAACAGGACCGGCGGCAGCGGCTTCTATATCTCACGGCATCCGGCCGCGAGCTTGAGGAGCGCCTGGCGGCACCGCAGCGCAGTCGCGTTGCGGCTGCGTTCGCAAAGGCCGGCCCCAGCGCAGAGGATGCGTGGCGAACGATCATGCTTCAGCTTGTAAACGACGAAGACAGGCCCGAAGTGGAACGCCGTATCGCCAGAGCCGCGAGTGGACAGCGCTGACATGGGCAGCGGAGAACGCATGGCACACGCCGACGACACGACAAGGGTAAACCGCCAGGAGGGCACGAAGATCGCGCCCGCCGATGACGCGCCGCATATCCTGATCGTCGACGATGACAGACGTATCCGTGAGCTTCTGAAGCGCTATCTCTCAGACAGTGGCTACCGCGTAACCACGGCTGAACACGCTGCGGAAGCACGAGCAAGGCTTCAAGGCATGTCTTTCGACCTTCTCGTCCTCGACGTGATGATGCCGGGCGAAAGCGGTCTCGATCTCACGCGCGATCTTCGCCATACGTCCAATGTTCCCATCCTCATGCTGACGGCGCGCGGCGAAGCGAGCGACCGCATCGACGGCCTGGAACGTGGTGTGGACGATTACCTCGCAAAGCCCTTCGAGCCACGCGAACTTCTACTTCGGATCGGCACCATCCTTCGCCGCACTCAGGCGCCGGGCATGCGCAAACATGACGAACTTTCGCTCGGCCCCTGCCGTTTCAACGTCACACGCGGCGAACTATGGCACGGCGACCGTCCGATCCGGCTGACCACGCGCGAAGTACAGCTCATGCGCATTTTCGCCGCAAATCCCGGAAAGCCTCTTTCACGTCTGGACCTTTGCGATAATGAAGCGGCCGAGCGCTCGATCGACGTCCAGATCAATCGTCTGCGCCGAAAACTGGAAGCCGACCCGAAGAATCCGCTCTACCTGCAAACTGTGCGTGGTGAAGGCTACGCACTCATGCCGGATTGACCCCACGATGACCGAAACAAGGACCGGCGAACATGCAGGCGCTCCGCCTCCACGCGAAGAAAGCCATTTGCGTGTGCATCCGTTTCTGTTGCTCAAGAGGGCAATGCCGCGCGGACTCTACTGGCGTTCACTGATCATCATCGTCGCGCCGATGGTGCTGCTCCAGTTCGTCGTCACCTACGTCTTTCTGGAACGGCACTGGCAACTCGTAACCGAGCGGCTTTCCGCAAAAACGGTCGCCGAAATCGCTCTGTTACTGAGCGACTATCAGGAAAACCCAACACCGGAACGGGCAACACGCATTTCAGCCCGAGCCGGGCATGATCTGGGGCTGCCTGTCGCCTTCCTCGATGGAGAGGAACTTCCTGAAACGCCTTCCTCGACGTCAGGCTTGCTCGCGGATTCGCTGAACGACGAATTGCGCAGACGTATCACCCGCCCATACTGGATCAACACCGCGAACTACACTGAATATGTCGACATCCGTATCGCCTATGACGGAGGGGTGATGCGTGTGCTGACCCCCGCCTCGCATGTATATGCGTCCAACTCGCATATCTTCCTTGTCTGGATGTTCAGCACTTCGATTGTGCTGCTTGTCGTTGCACTTCTTTTTCTGAGAAACCAGATCCGCCCCATCGAAAGACTGGCAGAAGCAGCCGAATCCTTCGGCATGGGTCGCGATGTTGCAAACTACAGGCCTCAGGGCGCATCGGAAGTGAGACGCGCCGCCCAGGCCTTCATGGAAATGCGTGCACGAATTGAACGCCAGATCGAGCAACGCACCGCCATGCTCGCCGGTGTCAGCCATGACCTGCGCACCCCACTGACGCGCTTCAAGCTGCAGCTTGCTATGCTCGGCGACAGCCCGGAATTCATCGAGCTTCGCGAAGACGTCGCCGAGATGGAACGTATGCTCGGCGACTATCTCGAATTCGCGCGCGGCCATCAGGGCGAAGCATCGGAAGAAACGGATCTCGGTGAACTGATCGAGGAAGTACGCGACGATAGTCATCGCAAGGGGCACGATGTCCGCCTTGAATTCCATGGCGACCTGACCTTGCCGCTCCGCCGCAATGCCTTCAAACGTTGCCTGACGAACGTCATCGACAACGCCGGAAAATATGCAGAACACGTATGGGTTACAGCTATCCGGGATGCGGAAACGGACGGTGGTGGCGGCAGCATAGATATCCTTGTGGATGACGATGGTGAAGGCATCCCAGAGGAGCAACTCGAAGAAGTTTTCCGGCCTTTCTACCGGCTCGACGCCGCCCGCAACCTCGACAAGGGCGGCACCGGCCTCGGCCTCGCCATTGCACGCGATATTGCCCGCGGGCATGGCGGCGACATCACCCTTTCTCGCAGTCCTATGGGCGGCCTGCGCGCCATAATCCATCTGCCTGTCTAATCAGGTCAGCAATATTGCCCTTTATGACGGCACTGCATTAGACTTCCTTCCCAATCGACAGGGAGGAACGCCGATGGATCTACCCTCAATGGTCGCAGCCTGGCGGGCCGCATGGCAGAGCCTCGATCCGGATCGAGTGGCGGCGCTCTATGCCTCCGGCGCGACGCATATGAGCAATGCCGTCGTGAAGCGTATGAACCGCCCTGACGGAATTTTGACCGGCCCGGCGGAAATCCGCGCTTACGCCGCAGCGGTCGCAAAGCAGATCGGAAGCTTCCGGGCGGACATAACCAATGTCATTGCAAACGAGGAGACCGATGGCGGATCCGCCGCTGTCGAATACCGGCGCATCATAGATGGCAACGAGAGACAACAAATGCGGGTCGTTGAGATACTCGAATGGCGGGACGGCAAAATCACCGCTTGCCGGGTCTTCCATTTCTGAAAGCTGTCAGGCAGCGTCTTCTTTCGCGCCAGCTTGACGGCCACCCGGGCAGAAGCGGCAGAGACGGTCCAGCAACGCCGAACCATCGCGCAGCCTCCGGTCGAGTTCGGCCATCGTCTTCGATTGATCATCGTCATCCACAAGCCAGACACGAAACGCCGCCGCCCATATGAAGGCCAGACCGCGAACACGCATGGCACCCACGATGCCCGAAGAATCAATCCCTGCAGCCTCCAGCATCCAGCCCATCGACTGAAGGAGAGGCCGGGCGAGGGGCGCAGCCGCCAGAGGGTCGCGCCTGAGATCGGCGGAGATGCGCTTGAGCGCCTCCCTGTCCGCCGACAAAGCATCGAACCGCATCATCAGCACATCGAAGAGCCGGTCCCGCGCCGTCTCGTCAGAGACATCCTCCGCCGACACCTTTTGCAGCACCCGCTCATCGATCCGTCGCCCATAGGCATTGAGAATGCCGGCCTTGGAAGAAAAGCTCTTCGAAAGATCGGACAGGCTCACCTTCGCCGCTTTCGCGATATCGGCGAGCGAAAGTCCGCTCCAGCCGCGCGACGCTGCAAGCCTGAGCGCGGCATTGACGATTTTCTCTTCGGGATCGAACTTCTTTGCCATCTGGCGCCTCCTGCCCGCATAACATAGGCAGTCATGCCGCCTCTGGCGAGGCAGCTACTTGCCGAGCTCTCGCGCCCGGTCCCGCGCGGCAAGCGCGGCCCTGCGCATCAGTGGCGAAAGACCGCCCTCGCCCATCAGAACGTCGAGCGCGGCCGCTGTCGTCCCGCCTGGAGAGGTGACGTTGGTACGGAGTTCGGACGCAGATTCTTCCATCCGATGCAGCATCTCTCCCGAACCGCTCACCGTCTCCCGCGCAAGCTTCATGGCAAGATCGGCATCAAGGCCCAGCGCCTCACCCGCAGCAGCCAGACATTCCACCATGTAGAAAACATATGCCGGGCCGCTACCCGATACAGCCGTGACCGCATCGATCAGCGCCTCGTTTTCAACCCAGCCAACTTCACCTACGGCCGCAAGAAGATCGTCGGCAAGCGCCTTCTGTTCCGGCGTCACACGCGTATTGGCGCAAGCGACTGTGATCCCGCGCCCGATGGCGGCAGGCGTATTCGGCATTGAGCGAACGGCATGCACTTCGGCGCCCAGCAGTTCCTGAAGACGATGCAGCCCCATGCCTGCCGCAATCGAAAGGAAAACCGTCTCGGGAGAGACAAGCGGCGCAAGCTCCGGCAGCACAGCAGTCATGGCCTGCGGCTTCACGGCAAGCAGCACCAGCGCAGGACGCTTCGCAGCGATCTTGGCTATAGGGGAGTTGAGCGACAAGCCTTTTGAAGTGAGCCGTTCGATATCGGCTGAGGGCGCCGGATCGCGTATATCGACCAACGAAGGCGAAAGCCCTTTCCTCAACCAGCCGTCGAGCAGCGCACCGCCCATCTTGCCCGCGCCCACCAGGACGAGCGGACGTTCGAATGAAAATGTCATGTCTGAAACCGTCGCTTGCAGAAACTGTATGGAATAGCGCGCTTGTTCAGGCGCGCCCCTGCGTCTCGAACATGGCGGCGGTAATCGCTTCTTCGGCCGACTTGCCCGCCCACATGACGAATTGCAGCGCGGGATAATACCGCTCGCAAGCCTCTACGGCGAGCCGCAGCAGCGCCTCGCATTGCTCGGGTGTTGCTGCCGCTCCGCCGCAAAGCAGCAGACTGTTGCGATAGAGCACGACGCCATCATCGGACCAGATATCGAAATGGCCGGACCAGAGTTGTTCGTTGATGAGTGTCAGGAGATGGCGGACCACAGGACGCTTTTCCGGCGGCACCCGCAGATCGAGCGTACAGGCGACATGAAGCCCGGAAATATCGTTCCGCCAGTTGAGTGAAAGCTGGTAGTCGCGCCATTCCCCGACGACACAGATATTCAGCTCGTCCTCATGGCTCCGTTCAAAGAACCAGTCACGAACCTGCGCGACTTGTTCGAGCAGATCGAGGGGATTGCCGTCGAATTCTTCGGCCTCGGCGACAGAGCCTGACATTCGTTACCCCGCTCGGGCTACCCTTCCCGGTGACCGGACCCGGACCTGTCCTCCGGACTATATATGGTAGGTACCCCATCCTGAAACACCAGACAACGGTGCCCGATGCATTGAGTCGGCGCAACCCTCCCTGATGAAAGGGGCGTGGATAACAACAGGGAATCTGTGGAAAGCATGCCCCGCTCAACCGAGAGGCGAGGTGTCGCCTTCAGGGCCGGGAGCTGTCGGATCCTCACCGGAATCATCGGCCTTTTTGGTGCTCTTCCTGGCTTTCGGTGTGGCTTTGGAAGCTTTCGCCTCCAGCGCCTCGATTCGCGCCCGGAGTGCCTCGTTTTCTTCGCGCGCCAGTTGTGCCATGGCGCGAACAGCCTCGAACTCCTCGCGCGTCACAAGGTCCATGTCCGCAATAAGCCGCTCCGCCTGACCACGCAGCACCGTCTCGACTTCCTGGCGCACACCCTGCGCTGCGCCGGCAGCATTGGTGAAAAGACGGCCAAGTTCGTCAAAGATACGGTTTTGAGTCTGGGTCATCGGGAAACTCCGCTTGCGGCTTCAAGATAAGAAGATAGCGCTTCGCCCGCGAAAAGCGAATCCACAACCTGCGGCAGAGCGCCGCTTTCCTTGACATGAACTGCACGGGAGCGAAACTGGCGCCCATCGGTGGGGCGGCTGTACGCCCCGAGCTTCAAACTGGCGTCCCATGCCCTTTCCTGACATCGACCCCATACTGATCGAGATTGGCCCTTTCGCGATCCGCTGGTATGCGCTCGCCTATATTGCGGGGCTAGTACTTGGCTGGCGCTACATTATCGCGCTCGCAGAAACCCCGCGGCTCTGGAACGGGCCCGCCCCGGTCACCCGCACCGACGCCGACGACATGCTGCTTTGGGCAGCGCTCGGCGTCATTGTCGGCGGACGTATTGGCTATGTGCTGATCTACAATCCCGCCTATTTTGCAGCACATCCGGTAGAGATATTCTATGTCTGGCAAGGCGGCATGAGCTTTCACGGGGGTGCCTTTGGCGTCCTCGTTGCAATGTTGCTCTTTGCGCGCGCACGCAGCATTTCGTTTCTACCGCTTCTCGATCTCGTCAGCGCCGCCGTCCCTATCGGCATCTTCTTCGGTCGCATCGCCAACTTCATCAATTCGGAACTCTGGGGCCGCGTAACGGATGCGCCCTGGGGCATCGTCTTTCCGAATGGCGGGCCGCTCCCGCGTCATCCAAGCCAGCTCTACGAAGCGGCACTCGAAGGCCTTCTTCTCTTTGTCGTGCTGCGCCTGGCGACGCATCGCTTCGAGGCTCTGAAAAAGCCGGGCGTGGTGATGGGCGCTTTCATTTGCGGTTACGGGCTTGCCCGCACCACGGTTGAGTTTTTCCGGGAGCCCGACCAGCAAATTGGTTACCTGTTTGGCGGCTGGTTCACCATGGGCATGTTGCTGTCCATTCCGATGGCGCTTATCGGCGCGGCGTTGGCCTGGTATTTCGCCACGCGTTCGAGCAAGCCTGCCGCCGCAGCAAAGCGGAAATGACGGCCACCGCTCTCACGCATCATATCGCCCGGCTGATCGAGGAGACGGGGCCGATCCCGCTTTCCCACTACATTGCGCTGGCCCTTGGCCATCCCGAGCATGGCTACTACATGACGCGCGATCCGCTCGGCGCGAAGGGTGACTTCATCACCGCGCCGGAAATCAGCCAGATGTTCGGTGAACTCATCGGCCTGTGGCTTGCCGAGCAATGGCTCCAGCAAGGAGCACCGAAACTTTTCGCGCTTGCCGAACTCGGCCCCGGCCGAGGAACACTGATGTCCGACCTCCTGCGCGCAATCCGCAGCGTGCCAGGCATGGCCGATGCGGCAGAGGTGCATTTCGTTGAAACGAGCCCCTCCTTGCGCGAGGAACAGAAAGCCCGTGTTCCCAACGCCACCTGGCATGAACGGATCGATACGCTGCCGCAATTACCGCTTTTTCTGGTCGCCAACGAGTTTTTTGATGCCCTTCCCGTGACGCAATACCAGCGCGCGGAGCGTGGCTGGTGCGAGCGCTATGTCGGCCTTGAAGGAGATCGTTTCGTACCCGTGCTTGCGCCTGTACCTCTCGCAAGCGACGCCCTTCTTCCGGCGGCTATGCAAAACGCAGCCGAAGGTGAGATCGCTGAAATCTCGCCTGCGAGCACGGCAATCGCGGAAGAAATCGCATCCCGCGTTGCATCGAGGCAAGGCGCAGCTCTCTTTATCGACTACGGTCACCCGAGAAGCGCGCCAGGAGATACTCTCCAGGCAATGAGAAATCACGCTTATGCCGATCCCTTCGATGCACCCGGCACCGCCGACATTACAACCCATGTCGATTTCGAAATGCTGTCTCGCGCGGTTGAGGCAGGCGGGGCGGAAGCCCATGGCCCGGTCGAACAGGGCGCGTTCCTGATCGCGCTCGGCATCGAGGGGCGAAGGGAAGCCCTCATGCGCAATGCGACCCTTTCGCAAAGAACGGATATAGCGAAAGCTGCGCAGAGGTTGACCGCACCAGACGAGATGGGCAGCCTTTTCAAGGTGCTGGGGATCACCCCGCGCGGCAGTATCCTGCCCGCCGGTTTCGCTTGAAGGAAGTTGTCATGTTGAAGGCGAAGCCTTTCGAGGTTCTTTCCCATGTGCGCCATGGCTTTTTCACGCGCGAAGGCGGTGTGTCGAAGGGCATCTATGCGTCGCTGAATTGCGGCTACGGTTCGAATGACGACAAGGAATGCGTGCGCGAGAACCGTGCGCGCGTGGCGAGCAAGCTGAGCGTCGAACCGGAAAAGCTGCTGACGGTTTATCAGATGCATAGTCCCAATGTGGTCACGGTGACGCAACCCTGGGAGCCGGATGGCGCACCACAGGCAGACGCAATGGTGACGAAGGAGGCAGGCATGGCGCTCGGCATCCTGACCGCCGACTGCGCACCGGTCCTCTTTGCCGACAACAAGGCGCATGTGATCGGCGCGGCACACGCAGGCTGGAAAGGCGCCATAGGCGGCGTCCTCGAAGCAACCATCGAGGCAATGATCGGTCTTGGCGCCGAGCGCAATCGGATTGTCGCTGCCATTGGCCCCTGCATCTCAAAAGATGCCTACGAGGTGGGCGCCGAATTCCGCGATCGTTTTCTCGATGCGGATGGCGCAAACGCCAAGTGGTTCTCTGCCTCCGAAAACGACGGTCATTTCATGTTCGACCTGCCCGGCTATGTCGAAGAACGGCTTGAAGCGGCCGATATCGGGACAATCGCCCTGGTTGGCCGCTGCACCTATCGGGAGCAGAAGCGTTTCTTTTCATACCGCCGCACAACGCATCGCAAGGAAAAGGACTACGGGCGTCAGATTTCAGCCTTGATGCTCAGGGACTGACAGCGCAGCCGATATTTTCCCGAATCACGTTAAACTCCGCCCGAATGACGCGCCACGGGGCAGCGGGAGCGGGACGGACCGGCAAGTGCAGGCGGCAAGCAACGGAGCCAGCGGCAACTGGAAACAAGCAAGCGTGCGACGGCTACGGGTCGGCGCGGCCATCGCTATTCTTGCCGTCGCAGCCTGCGTCGACGATGCCGCATCGGACAAGGCTGCATCCCGCGACACCCCTCTTTCAACGGAAAAGCAACAGGCGGCCACGTCAGCAGGTCCGAAAGTCGAAATATCTGCATTGAGCGGCGTACCGCCGACTGAAGCCAATCTCTTTTCGGCCATGCTGAAAGAGGAAGCGCTGCGGACGACCCTGCCGGCTAGCGCAAGCGAGGGCGTCCCCGCTTTCGACGTGACCGGCGCCATGGCAGCAGGCGAGCGCGATGACGGCACATATATCGTCGCGGTTGTGGATATCACCAATACGAAAGGCTTGCGCCTTGAACGCGTGGTCAGCGACACGCTCCTGCCCGAGCGCGGCAAAGCCGGCAACGCGTGGGACTCCGTTGGAAACGACGATCTAAGGCGTTTGGCCTCCACGACGGCCAGCAAGATCGCCGCCTGGTATGCGGGCACATTTGCGGCGGGCCAGACGATGGCGGAAAATACCGCGACCGATCCCGTTGTGACCGGCAGCATCGCAGCAACGGCGCCAGACAGAGGGGCTGCGCCTCGTTTTTCTCCGCCTCATTTTAATGTGGTGGTCGGCCCCGCACCCGGCGATGGCGCCACATCCCTGCCCCTCGCGCTTGAGGGAGCGCTCAACCGGCGGATGCCCACAGCGACATGGATTACCGGCGGCCCCTACCGGGTCGATGGCAGCATTGTCACAGCCTCACGCAGTGACGGACTGACCGACGTCTCGATCCGCTGGATTATCAAAACCGAAGACGGCGCGCTTCTTGGCGAGGTGGAACAGCGCAATGCTCTCGACGCCTCAAAGATCGCAAGCCGGTGGGAAGACGTGGCCAAGGCCGCCGCCGACGCCGCGGCCGAAGGCGTGATGGGTGTGCTTCAAGGGCCGCCCTTCCCCGTGGCATCGAACTCATGAGCGCTGCGACGCTCGAAAAACAGGCAATTTCCAAAGCGTGGTTTGCATGTTTACAGGGGGTGGACCCCTTGTTAAAACCCGCACGCGCCGTTACCGGATCGTCATGTCCGCGCGGCGATTTCAAATAGGGCATGGGCGCTCGCCCTAGGGCGGGTCTCAAGTGTGATGGCAGGGGTCACGGAATGAAACTCGTATCGGGCAATTCCAACAGGGCTCTTGCCGAAGCCATTGCAGCCTATCTGAACCTGCCCCTCACAAAATCCGTCGTGCGCCGCTTCGCCGACATGGAAGTCTTCGTTGAAATTCAGGAAAACGTCCGCGGCGAGGACGTCTTCGTGATCCAGTCGACCTCCTACCCCGCCAATGACCACCTGATGGAAACGCTCATCATCATCGATGCGCTGAGACGCGCTTCCGCGCGGCGCATCACGGCGGTGATCCCCTATTTCGGCTATGCGCGACAGGATCGCAAACCCGGCGCCCGCACTCCTATCTCGGCGAAGCTCGTCGCCAATCTGACGGTGACGGCCGGCGCGGACCGCGTTCTCACGCTTGATCTCCATGCCGGCCAGATCCAGGGCTTCTTCGATATACCGACCGACAACCTCTTTGCAGCCCCCGTGCTGACCCGCGATATCGAGCAGCACTATAAAACAAGCAACGGCGTCATGGTCGTCTCGCCCGATGTTGGCGGCGTTGTGCGTGCGCGTGCCATTGCCAAACGCATCGGCGCCGATCTCGCTATCGTCGACAAGCGCCGCGAACGGGCGGGCGAATCCGAAGTCATGAACATCATTGGCGACGTGAGCGGCCGCTCCTGCATTCTGGTCGACGACATTGTCGACAGCGCGGGCACGCTCTGCAACGCTGCCGAGGCACTGCTCAAGGCCGGAGCAACAGAAGTCTCCGCCTATGTAACGCATGGTGTGCTCTCGGGCGGCGCGGTGGCCCGCGTGTCGGCCTCACAGCTGAAAGAGCTCGTCATCACGGATTCGATCCAGGCCACCGAGGCTGTCCGCGTCAGCCACAATATCCGGGTGGTCTCCATCGCGCCGCTGATCGGCGAGGCGATGCGCCGGACCGCCGAGGAACGCTCGGTTTCGAGCCTGTTCGACTGACGGCACATTCCCCCTCCCCGGCCCTCGCCGGTTGAGTTTTCAAGGACTTGGCGCTATAAGGCGCGCAATCCCGCACTTCCACACCCCTGGAGGAGACTTGCGGGCCATTTGCGCGGGCCTCCAAGGCCCCGTTTTCATTGGAGAATTTGCTATGGCCGAGACACACATGCTCGCAGCCGAGGCACGCGAAAAAGGCAGCAAGGGGGCTGTCCGTTCGCTCCGCCGCGAAGGCCGCGTCCCCGCCGTTATCTATGGTGAGAAAAAGACCCCCGAGCTCATCCATGTGAGCTACAAGGAGATCAACGCGCTTTACCAGACCGGCACCTTCATGAGCCACGTGCTCGATGTCGAGATCGGCGGCAAGAAGGAACGCGTCATTCCTCGTGACGTACAGTTCGAGCCGGTGCGCGACTTCATCATCCATGTCGATTTCCTGCGTCTCGGCAAGAATGCAACCATCGTGGTGAACGTGCCCGTGCACTTCCACAACCACGACGCATCGCCCGGCATCAAGGGCGGCGGTGTGCTCAACATCGTGCGTCACGAACTCGAACTCTCCTGCCCCGCCGATGCGATCCCCGAACAGATCGACATCGACCTCAAGGGCTACGAGATGGGCGACTCGATCCACATCTCCGCCTTGACGCTGCCCGCCAAGGTGACGCCGACGATCACGGATCGGGACTTCACCATCGCGACCATCGCCGCGCCTGCCGCCGTCGTTTCCGCAGACAATGAAGCCAAGGCGGAAGACAAGGCTGAAGGCGATTCCGAGGAAGCAGGCGAAGCAGGCTCTTCCGAAAAGGAAGACTGATCTTCGTTGCCTGAAAGGAGGCGGCGATGATCCTGCTCGTCGGTCTTGGAAATCCGGGCGCGAAATACGAACGGAACAGGCACAATGTCGGATTCATGGCGGCGGACGCGATCGTTCGCCGCCATTCCTTTTCGCCGCCCCGCGCACGCTTTCAGGGCATCGTCTCGGAAGGCATGTTCGACGGCGAGAAGGTGATCGTGCTGAAGCCCACGACCTACATGAACGAAAGCGGGCGTGCCGTTGGCGAGGCCATGCGCTTCTACAAGCTCACCCCGGCGGACGTCGTCGTCTTCTATGACGAACTTGACCTCGAACCCGGCAAGGTCCGCATCAAGACAGGCGGCGGTGCGGCTGGCCATAACGGCATCCGCTCCATCGCCTCGCATATCGGACCCGACTTCCGCCGTGTACGGATCGGGATCGGCCACCCGGGCGCGAAGGATCGCGTTCTCGGTTACGTACTCGGCGACTTCGCCAAGGCAGACACGACATGGGTAGAGCCCATGCTCGACGCGATGGCGGACGCGGCCCCCCTTCTCGCCGAAGGCAAGGACGCGACATTCGCGAACAAGGTGCATCTCGCGCTCAATCCCGAGCCCGCGAAGAAGCCGAAGACAGAAGACAAGAAGTAGAACGGAGAGACCGAGGTCATGGGATTCAAATGCGGCATCGTCGGATTGCCCAATGTCGGCAAGTCCACTCTTTTCAACGCGCTGACGCAGACAGCGAGCGCGCAGGCCGCGAACTATCCATTCTGCACCATCGAGCCGAATGTCGGCGAAGTGGCGGTGCCCGACCCGCGCCTCGACAAGCTTGCGGCCACGGCAGGCAGCAAGGAAATCATCCCGACCCGGCTGACCTTCGTCGACATCGCGGTCCTCGTGAAAGGCGCATCGAAGGGCGAAGGCCTCGGCAACCAGTTCCTCGCCAATATTCGCGAAGTCGACGCTGTCGCTTATGTGCTGCGCTGCTTCGTCGATGACGACATCACCCATGTCGAAAACCGCATAGACCCGCTGGCCGACGCCGAGATCGTCGAGACGGAGCTGATGCTTGCCGACCTCGAAAGCCTTGAGAAGCGCGTCGTCGCGCAGGAGAAAAAGGCAAAGGGCGGCGACAAGGAAGCAAAGCAGCAGATCGAACTGATGAACATCGCGCTCGCCTATCTGCGCGAAGGAAAGCCCGCCCGCATCGCGACGGTGGAAGGCAAGATTTCCGACGATGACATGAAGGCCTGGGAAGGACTGAATCTCCTCACCTCGAAGCCTGTGCTCTATGTGTGCAACGTGGAAGAAGCCTCCGCCGCGACGGGCAACGAATATTCCAGGGCAGCCGAAGCCCGCGCGAACGCCGAAGGCGCGCAATGGGTGGTCATCTCCGCTCGCATCGAGGAAGAGGTAGCGCAGCTCCCCGAAGACGAGCGCGCCGAATATCTCGAAACGCTGGGCCTCGAAGAGCCCGGCCTGGCGCGCCTGATCCGCGTCGGCTACACGCTGCTCGACCTCATCACCTATTTCACGGTGGGACCGAAGGAGACACGCGCATGGACCATCACACGCGGCACACGCGCGCCCGCCGCCGCAGGCGTCATTCACACGGACTTTGAAAAGGGTTTCATCCGTGCAGAGACGATCGCCTATGATGATTATGTAAATCTTGGCGGCGAACAAGGCGCAAAGGACGCGGGCAAGATGCGTCTCGAAGGCAAGGATTACGTGGTTCATGACGGCGACGTGATGCATTTCCGCTTCGCGAATTGAGGAGACGAAACGGCATCTCGCCACGCCTCTCAGGGGGTGGGGACAAGTTTCTCGGAATGCGCAAACCGGGGATAAACAGGCCCGACTGTCATTGAAACGTCATAATAACGTCACAAATGGCGACGTCGGAAATTTAAGAGGAATTAGTCCCCGCTTTCGAGGGACAGGCCGGACAGCGCCCACGGGTCGCGGAATAAATAACCCCCGGTTTCGGGCCATACGTGCGAGAGGACGAATGGGTACGAGAGAGCCAAAATTCTACTGGGAAGATTTCCCCGTCGGCGAGACTGTCGAATTCGGGGAGAAGCACGTTACCAAGGAAGAAATCCTCGAATTCGCAAGCGAGTTCGACCCCCAGCCCTTTCACCTCGACGAGGAAGCGGCAAAGCAGTCGATCCTTGGCGGGCTCTGCGCAAGCGGCTGGCACTCCTGCGCCATGATGATGCGCATGATGTGCGACGGCTACATCCTCGAAAGCGCATCGCTCGGCGCACCCGGTGTCGATGAAGTCAGATGGCGCAAGCCCGTCTATGTGGGCGACATGCTCCGTCTACGGAGAACTTGCACCGAGCGTCGCCCCTCGAAAAGCCGCCCGGAAATGGGCCTCACCAGATTCCACATCGAAATGCTGAATCAGAAGGACGAGGCCGTACTGACCTCGGACGGCTGGGCGATGTATGGCAGGCGCTATCCGGGCCAACCGGTGGAGGAGTGATACATGCCCTGGTTTGAAGACATAAAAATCGGCACGCGCATGGAGCTGGGCAGCTACACCTTCACGGCAGACGAGATCATCGCCTTCGCGAAGAAATACGATCCGCAATATTTCCATATCGATGCAGAAGCGGCGAAACACGGACCCTTTGGTGCGCTGACGGCGAGCGGCTGGCACACCACCTCGACCTGGATGAAGCTGATGATCGCGAAGCGCCGGGCAACGCCCGAACCGGCCGACGAGAACGGTTGCAAGCCCCCGGCGGGCGGGCCCTCCCCCGGCTTCCTTGAGATGAAATGGCCAAACCCGGTGCGCGCGGGCGACACAATCAGCTATTCCGCCGAGGTGATCGAAAAACTCGATATGCGAAGCCGTCCCGGATGGGGCATCGTAAGAAGCCTCAATATTGGCGTGAACCAGCACGGTGAAACCGTGTTGAGCTTCATCGGACAAGGCCTGATCGAGAAGCGCGTTCCAGGAAGCGCATAACGAAGACAGGGAGGAACGGGATGGCACGCAAGGGCAAGGAAATCACACTGAAGAGCGGCGACGGCGCCGACATCCTCTGCTACCACGCGAAAGCGGAAGGGACACGGAAGGGCGGTCTCGTCCTCATCATGGAAATCTTCGGCGTCACCGCGCATATCAAGGATCTGTGCGACGACTATGCCGCGCGCGGCTATGACGTGCTTTCGCCGCAGCTCTACGACCGGCAGGTGAAAGACTTTCAGGCAACCTATTCCCAGGAAGACATTCAGGAATCGCTGAAGCTGCGCGCCGATAATCCTTACGAGAATACCGTGCTCGACGTGCAGATGTGCATCGACAAGCTGCGCGCCGATGGCGCGAAAAAGGTCTTCATCACCGGCTATTGCTATGGCGGCTCGGTGAGCTGGGTGGCGGCCTGCCGCGCGAAGGGGCTTGACGCAGCGTCTTGCTACTATGGCGGCGCGATCAAGCAGTTCATTGATGAGAGCCCGAAATGCCCGACCATCTGCCATTTTGGTGAGAAGGATCACGGCATCCCGATGGAAGACGTGCGCGAAATCGAAAAGGCGCACCCCGAGGTGAAGGTCTATGTCTATGATGCGGATCATGGCTTCAACTCGGACCGGCGCAACAATTACGACAGGGCGGCAGCCGAGCTGGCACTGGAACGGACACTGGCGCTGTTCGAGGGGGCTTGAACGATACGACCTCTCCGCAAAGTGAGGACGCCATGAGCGACGCCCCGGAACAGACGGCCTATGATTTCATCTTCGAAAGTCTCAAGGGCGGGCCCATGCCGCTGGAGGACTTTGCGGGACGCCCGCTTCTCATCGTCAACACGGCGTCGAAATGCGGCTTCACCCCGCAATACAAGGAGCTGGAAGCGCTCTGGCAGAAATATGCCGAGAAAGGCCTCGTCGTGATCGGCGTGCCATCCAATGACTTTTCCAATCAGGAGCCGGGCAACGCAGCGGAGATCGCCAATTTTTGCGAGATCAATTACGGCGTCGATTTTCCGCTGACGGAAAAGGTACATGTGAAGGGACGTGAGGCACATCCCCTCTTCCAGTGGCTCGCGAAACAGGGCGGCATCCTCTCGAAGCCCCGCTGGAATTTCTACAAATATGTGATCGGGCGCGACGGAAAACTCGTCGGCTGGTTCGCCAGCACGACGACGCCGGGCTCTGCGAAGGTGGAAAAGGCGATCAGGAAGGCGTTGGGGGATTAGGCCCCCTCACCCCTTCCGCCCGTAATTCCTGAACTTCTCGACATTCCGCGCCATCTCCTCGTCGGAAAGAAGCTCCGGCTCTCCGAGTTGCAGCGCGCGCCAGTATTGAGCGGAAAGCGTCTCGACCTCATGCGCGAGATGGAGTGCCTCCTCGACCGTGGCGCCGAAGGCGATCTGGCCGTGATGCGCGAGGAGGCAGGCGCGCCGCCCCTCAAGCGCGGCGACGGCATGGGCGGCCAGTTCCGCCGTGCCGAAGGTGGCGTATGGCGCGCAACGGATGTTATTTCCACCCACAATGGCGACCATGTAGTGGAAAGGCGGGATTTCGCGTTTCATCACGGCAAGCGCGGTCGCGAAATCGGAATGCGCATGAACGACGCCGCCGGTTTGCGGGTTCGCCTCATAGATCGCGCAATGCATGTGCCATTCGGAAGAAGGCGGAAACGGGCCGGAAAGAACGCGCCCGTCCAGCGCGATCTCTGCAAGGTCGCCGGGCAGAAGGTCTGTATAGGCAACGCCCGAAGGCGTGATGAAGATGCTGTCGCCCAGACGCGCCGACACATTGCCGGACATGTTGGGCGAAAGACCGCTGGAAGCGAGGTCGAGCGCGGCGTCGATGACGCGCTGTCGAAGCCAGGCTTCCTCCGCATCAGGCATTTTTATTTCCGGCTTTCTTCTCGGGGTAAAGCGAGAGAAGCCCCTCGCGGCTGGCAGGCGCGACACCCCGCTCCGTGATCAGGCCCGTGACAAACCTCGCGGGCGTGACGTCGAAACCGTAATTGACGGCGGCGCTGCCCGGCGCGGAGATTTCGACGGTGACGATATCGCCCTTATCCGTGCGGCCCGTCATATGCGTGACCTCGCGGGGGGAGCGCTGCTCGATCTCGATTTCCCTCACGCCATCCTTCAGCGTCCAGTCGATCGTCGTATGCGGGAGCGCGACATAGAAGGGAACGCCGTTGGCATCCGCGGCGAGCGCCTTCAGATAGGTGCCGATCTTGTTTGCGACATCGCCTGTGGAGGTCGTGCGGTCGGTGCCGACGATGCACATGTCGACAAGTCCGTGCTGCATCAGATGCCCGCCGGCATTGTCCGGCACAATGGTATGCGGCACCCCATGACGGCCAAGCTCGAAGGCGGTGAGCGACGCGCCCTGATTGCGCGGCCGCGTCTCGTCCACCCAGACATGAACCGGAAGCCCCGCATCATGCGCCATGTAGATCGGCGCGAGCGCCGTGCCCCAATCGACGCAGGCGAGCCAGCCCGCATTGCAATGGGTGAGGATGTTGACCGTCTCGCCGGGCTTCGCCTCGGCAATGCCCCGAACGATGCGAAGCCCGTTCTCGCCGATCTTCCGGCAGGTCTCCACATCCTCGTCGCAAAGCCGCGCAGCCTCAGCATAGGCCGCCTCAACGCGCGCATTGCCGCCCGCCGAGCGAACGGCGTCCCGCATCGCATCGAGCGACCATTTGAGATTGACCGCCGTCGGCCGCGTTGCGAGCAGCATGTCATAGGTGCGGTCGAGGTTCTCGTCCGACGCATCCTCGCGCAGCGCCATGCAGAGACCATAGGCGGCGGTGGCACCGATCAGCGGCGCGCCGCGCACCAGCATGTCCTTGATCGCGCGCGCCGCGTCCTCCGCGCTGCGCAAGGGTGCGACGGCAAATTCATGTGGCAGCTGCGTCTGGTCGATGATCTCTACCGACCAGCCTTCATTCGCGACCCAGATGGTGCGGTAATGCGTGCCGTCGATTTTCATGTCGCCTCCTCGACAGGATGAGCGTCAGTGCCCCTCGAAGGAACAGAGCGAAAGCACCTCGATGTCGAGGCCTTCAAGCCGCTGGCGGCCGCCAAGTTCCGGCAGCTCGATGACGAAGCTCGACGCGGTGACATTGCCGCCCGCGCGCCCGATCAGCTTCACGGCAGCTTCCGCCGTGCCGCCCGTGGCGATGAGATCGTCGATCAGGAGAATCCGGTCGCCATCCTTCACGGCGTCACTGTGGATTTCGACCGTGTCGGTCCCGTATTCGAGGTCGTATTCCTGGGCAATCACGTCATGGGGCAGCTTGCCCTTCTTGCGGACAGGAATGAAACCGAGACCGAGCTGATGGGCGACCGCGCCGCCCAGAATGAAGCCGCGCGCCTCGATGCCCGCGACGGCGCTGAACGTCGCGCCCGCATGAAGCGCGACCAGCGCATCGACGGCGCCGCGAAACCCTTCCGGGTCGGAAAGCAGAGTCGTGATATCGCGAAAAAAAATACCCGCCGCCGGATAGTCCGGGATGGTGCGGATGAAAGTCTTGATGTCCATGTCGTTCCCCAGGAATCAGGATGCGCCAAGCACGCGGCCGGCAACGGCATCGAGCTTCTTCACGGTTTCGGGATTGCGCTTTTCGGGCGCGGTAATGAGAGCCGTATCGAGCACGCGATCGAAGCCCTGCGGCGAGGGTTCGCGCTCAGGCCCGAAACTCTCCGCGACGGAGCGGATGAGCGCGCGCGCATTGCCCGCGTTCTGCTCCAGCACGCGCACGACATCGGCGACTTCCACATGGGCGTGGGTAGGATGCCAGCAATCGTAATCGGTCACCATCGCGACGGTCGCGTAGCAGATCTCCGCCTCGCGGGCGAGCTTCGCCTCGGGCATGTTGGTCATGCCGATGACCGAGCAGCCCCAGGAGCGATAGAGATTGCTCTCGGCCAGCGTCGAGAATTGCGGGCCTTCCATGACGAGATAGGTGCCGCCGCGCACGTAAGATATGTCGTTCGCCTTGCAGGCAGCTTCCATATGGTCGCCAAGGCGCGGGCAGACGGGATGCGCCATCGAAACATGGGCGACGAAGCCCTCGCCGAAGAAGCTCTTCTCACGCGCGAAGGTGCGGTCGATGAACTGGTCGACAATGACGAAGGAACCGGGCGGCAGCTCTTCCTTGAGGGAGCCGACGGCGGAGACCGAGATGATGTCGGTGACGCCGGCCCGCTTCATCGCGTCGATATTGGCGCGGTAATTGATGGTGGTCGGCGAATGCGGATGGCCGCGGCCGTGGCGCGGCAGGAAAACCATCTCCACGGATTTTCCATCGCCAACAGGCAGCTCACCGAAGTGAAGATCGTCGGAGGGTTCGCCCCAGGGGCTTTCCACACTTTCCCAGCGCTCGTTCTTGAGGCCGGGAAACTCGTAGACGCCGCTGCCGCCAATGACGCCGAGAACCGTCTTCGTCATGCCAATGCTCTCCACTCGATGCGCAAAATTCGCGAGACACTAACAAAACAATCGGACAGCGGCATGAAAAAAGGGCTCCCGGAGGAACCCTTTTCCCGCATCCATGCGTATGCCGATCAGTGCTGGTCGGCCCAGACCTTGCGCATCGCGAAATAAAGGATGCCGCTCAGGAGCACGAGATAGATCAGCACCTGGAAGCCCATGCGGTGACGCTGTTCCAGCTTCGGCTCGGCGGCCCACATCATGAAGTGGGAAACGTCGCGCGACATCTGCTCGACGGTGTTCGGCGTACCGTCCTCATAATCGACCTGACCGTCCGACAGCGGCGGCGGCATGGCGATCATGTGGCCCGGAAAATACTTGTTGTAGTAGCCGGTCGTGAGTTCGAAATCCTCCGGCGCTTCCTCATAGCCCACGAGAACGGAGTGGAGGTAATCCACACCGCCCGCACGCGACTTGGCGATGAGCGAAAGATCCGGCGGCGCGGCGCCGAGCGAGGCGGCTGCGGCTTCCGGGTTCGGATAGGGCGAGGGAAACGGATCCTTGCCTTCGCCCGGCCGCTCGAACATGTCGCCATTGGCATCCGGTCCGTCTTCAACCGTGATTTCGGCGGCAAGCGCTTTCACCTGGCCTTCGGAAAATTCCGGTCCGCCCGGCTCGCCGAGATTGCGGAAATGCACAAACTCCATCGAATGGCAGACCGCACAGACTTCCTTGTAGACCTTGTAGCCACGGCGCAGCGCGTCGCGGTCATAGGTGCCAAAGACGCCTTCGAACGACCATTGCAGGTCGATCGGTGCAACCTCCCCCTCGGCGGCCTTTGCAGGCATACCGGAGAAGAGGGAGAAACCGATCGCGGCAATAGCGGCCAGCGGCACGGCGCGAGAAATGCTTTTCATTGCTGTTTTCATTTTCCCGTTCCCCCTCAGCTCGTGGCCTGATCCTGCCGCGTTCCGGGCAATACCGAATCCGCGATGCTGGCAGGTAGCGGCTTCGGTTTCTCCACCAGCCCGAGAACAGGCAGGAGAACGATGAAGTGCGCGAAGTAATAGATGGTCAGGATGCGCGAGAGGTCCGTGACATCGAAACCGCCATCGCCCACATGGATCAGGATCTTGTCCGGTGTCTGGCCACCGCAATAGCCAAGACCGAGGCAAACCGCCACGAAGATCCAGAAGAACTGCTTGTAGAGCGGACGGAACCGGGCCGAACGAACCTTGGACGTGTCGAGCCAGGGCAGCACGAACAGGATCGCGATGGCACCGAACATCAAGATGACGCCGCCAAGCTTGTCCGGCACCGCGCGCAGGATCGCGTAGAAGGGCAAGAGATACCATTCCGGCACGATATGCGCGGGCGTCTTGAGCGGGTTGGCGATCTCGTAATTGTCCGGCTCGCCGAGCCCGTTCGGGTTGTAGAAGACGAAATAGGCGAACAGGATCAGGAACAGCACCATGCCGAAGCCGTCCTTGATCGTCGCATAAGGCGTGAAGGGAACAGTGTCCTTCTTCGGGTCTTTCACCTCGATGCCCGCCGGATTGCCCTGCCCCGTCACATGCAGCGCCCAGACGTGGAGAACCACGACGCCGGCAATGAGGAACGGGAAGAGGTAATGCAGCGAGAAGAAGCGGTTGAGCGTCGGATCGCCGACAGAGAAACCGCCCCAGAGCCAGGTGCGCAGCGCTTCGCCGACAACCGGGATCGCACCGAACAGGTTGGTGATAACGGTGGCGCCCCAGAAGCTCATCTGGCCCCAGGGAAGCACATAGCCGAAGAAGGCCGTCGCCATCATCAGGAGGTAGATGAGCACGCCGAGAATCCACAGCACTTCGCGCGGCGCCTTGTAGGAGCCGTAGTAAAGACCGCGGAACATGTGGATATAGACGGCGATGAAGAACATCGACGCGCCGTTCGCATGAACGTAGCGGATGAGCCAGCCGTAATTCACATCGCGCATGATGTGCTCGACGCTCGCGAAGGCGAGTTCCGTCGTCGGCACATAGTGCATGGCGAGCACGATGCCGGTGACGATCTGCACCGCGAGGCAGAGCGACAGGATGGCGCCGAAGGTCCACCAGTAGTTCAGGTTCTTCGGCGTCGGATAATCGACGAAACTGTCATTGACGAGCCGCAGGACCGGCAGGCGGGCATCGAGCCAGCGCGTAAAACCGTTTGCGGGTGTGTAGGTGCTTTCACCGCTCATTGTCTGGCGCCCCCTCAGCCGATCTTGATCTTGGTGTCGGAAACGAACTCGTAGGGCGGCACTTCCAGGTTCAGCGGCGCCGGGCCTTTGCGAATACGGCCGGATGTGTCGTAGACCGAGCCGTGGCACGGGCAGAAGTAGCCGTCATACTCGCCCTTGTAGGAAAGCGGCACGCAACCGAGATGGGTGCAGATGCCGATGACGACGAGCCACTGACGTTCAAGCTCGCCACCCGGCCCCGTCCTCACGCGCTCATCGTCGGTCTGCGGATCGGGAAGCGAAGCGACATCGACGCTGTCAGCTTCCGCAATCTCTTCTTCCGAGCGATGACGCACGAAGACCGGCTTGCCGCGCCACTTGAAGGTGGTCTCCTGGCCAACCGGAATGTTGGAAATGTCGACTTCGATCGAAGCGAGTGCCAGGACGGAAGCGTCCGGGTTCATCTGGTCGATCAGCGGCCAAACGGCGGACGCGACGCCGACAGCGGCGAGCGAACCAGTCGCCACATACAGGAAATCGCGCCGTGTCGGCTCGTCCGCGTGGATTTCTGCCACGGTTCAGGTCTCCTCGTTGAATAGATCGAACGCCACGTGCCGCTTGGGAAAGCGGCTCCCCTAGACGGGGCTCCCCCAGCGTGGAAGAGCACGGCGTAGCATCGCACACACCCGGAACATGGTTTTAAAAGCGACGAATCCCCCGCTTTCGCCCCATGCATTGCGTGGTTTTGTGGCATCCAATCCGCACATTGTCCAGTCCCGCCAACCCTGTGGCAGGATGACGCATCGCCGCACCTCTCCTCCGTTCGCGAACGGCATGGCAGAGACAGTGCCACCTGTCCCGGACCGAAAGCCCCTTTCATGCGCCTTGCCCTCTATGAACCGGACATTCCGCCCAATGCCGGCACGCTGATCCGTCTCGGCGCCTGTCTCGATGTACCCGTCGATATCATCGAACCCTGCGGTTTTCCGTGGGGCGACCGCGACCTGAAGCGTGCAGCCATGGATTACGGCGGGCTCGGAGAGGTGATACGGCATGCTTCTTGGGAGTCATTCTTAACAAGCAAGCCGCCCGAGGCACGGATTGTCCTGCTCACGACCAAGACACAAACGCGTTTTCTCGATTTCGCTTATCGCCCCTCCGACATTCTGCTGGTCGGACGGGAAAGCGCCGGCGTGCCCGGCCATGTGCATGAGGCGGCGGATGCGCGTGTGACCATCCCCATGATGCCGCCCGCCCGCTCGCTCAACGTGGCGCTGGCCGCCTCGATGGTGATCTCGGAAGCACTGCGTCAGACAAACACCTTCCCGCCGCCCCCTTCCGGCGGCTAAACAGGGACGGCGCAGGAACCCGCAGATAACGAAAAGAAGAGAAGATGACCGAGGACAAGACCACCGCAGCCACAACCGAAGAGCGCAAGACGCGCGCGGAAAGCTGGTTTCGCGAGCTGCGCGATCTGATCTGCGCCGAGTTCGAGAAGATCGAGGACGAGCTGACCGGTCCCCTGTCGGACCGGCCCGCCGGACGCTTCGAGCGCACGCCCTGGAAGCGCGGCGATGGCCAAAAAAACACTGAAGGAGCAGACGAAGGCGGCGGCGAAATGTCGGTCATGCATGGCCGCGTCTTCGAGAAGGTCGGCGTCCACATCTCGACTGTGCATGGCGAATTTTCGGAAGACTTCCGCAAGCAGATGCAGGGCGCGGAGGAAGACCCGCGCTTCTGGGCAAGCGGTATTTCGCTGATCGCCCATATGCAGAACCCGCGTGTGCCCGCCGTGCACATGAATACGCGCCACGTCTACACGACGAAAAGCTGGTTCGGCGGCGGCGGGGATCTCACCCCCGTGCTCGATGTGCAGCGGCGCGAGGATCATCCTGATACGGTAGATTTCCACGCAGCCTACAAGCGCGCCTGCGACCGCCACGACCCCACCTACTACCCGAAGTTCAAACAATGGTGCGACGAATATTTCTTCCTGCCACATCGCAACGAACCGCGCGGCACGGGCGGCATCTTCTACGACCATCACAATTCGGGTGACTGGGAAAAGGATTTTGCCTTCACACAGGATGTGGGCCGCGCCTTTCTCGAAATCTATCCCGAGCTGGTGCGCCGTCACATGAACGAGACGTGGACGGAAGAAGAGCGCGAGGAACAGCTCGTGCGGCGCGGGCGCTATGTCGAGTTCAACCTGCTCTACGATCGCGGCACGGTGTTCGGCCTCAAGACGGGCGGCAATGTGAACTCGATCCTGTCGTCCATGCCGCCCATGGTGAAGTGGCCCTGAACACTATTCCGTCATAGCCAGCGACTGAAAGGAGCGAAGCAATCCAAGGGCCGCTTGCTCCGTGCCTACCCGTTCTGGATTGCTCCGTCGCATCTGCGATGCTCCTCGCAATGACGACCGAGGTTTGAGGCACGAATGGCAAAAGGCGAGACAGCGGCGCAGCGCTTCGTGCGGCTGAACGGGATTGCGGGCACGTTCCGCGAGATCGGCGTGCCGAAGGACAGGAAGACCTCCGCGCTCGATATGGCGGCGGCGAGCGGCATCGATCCGGCGCGGCTCTTCAAGACGCTGATCGTGGAAACGGCGGAGGGAAAGCTCGCCGTCGCCATCGTGCCCGCCTCGCGCGACCTCGACCGCAAGGCGCTGGCGCGCGAACTCGGCAGCAAGCGCGTCGACCTCGCGCCGAAGGACAAGGCGGTGAAAACAAGCGGCTACGCGATGGGCGCCTGCAGCCCGCTCGGCCAGAAGAAGAAGCTCCCGGCCTTCATCGACGAAAGCGCGAAGGGATTCGAGACGGTGTTCGTGTCCGGCGGTGCTTACGGGCTGGAACTCGAGATTGCGCCCGCGGAACTGGCGCGTGCTGCGGAAGCGGAATTTGCGGCGATTTCACATGAGGTGGAATGAGGCATTCTCCTCACCCAAGGATGTCATCCCGGGATTTATTCCCGGGACCCAATCCACATCTCCGCAAGACCAAACGCCAATGGGTCCCGGCAACAAGTGCCGGGATGACACCTATGGTTTTGGGAAAGCTCTGCCTAAACCGCCTTCGAGTGCCGCGCTTCCCCCTGCCCGAGATATTCATCGAACACCGCGCAGACAGCGCGCACCAGCGGCCGGCCCTTTTCCGTCACGGTGAGGCGGTGACCGTCGCGCATCACGATCCCGTCCGCTTCGAGCGCGGAGAGACGCGTGAGTTCCTCATCGAACGTATCGGCGGCGACATCATGCATCAGTGCGATCTCGTCCAGATCGACGCCCATGTCGCACATGAGCCGTTCGATCACATCGCGTCGCAGCTTGTCCTTGCCGCTCACCGCAATGCCGCGCGTGATCGGAAAGCGCCCCGCGCGCACCGTCTCCTTGTAGCGCTCGATGGCGAGTTCGTTCGCGGCATAGCCTTGCGGCAGCGCGCCGATGGCGGACGCGCCGAGGCCAATCAGCACCGGCGCGGCATCCGTCGTATAGCCCTGGAAGTTGCGGTGGAGCGCGCCCTTCTCATGCGCCTTCGCCATCGCGTCGTCCGGCAGCGCGAAATGATCGAGCCCGACGGAGACATAGCCATGACGCTCCAGCCGCTCCGCCGCCGCCTCATATTGCGCCCAGCGCTCGGCAAGGCCGGGGAGCGACGCCTCGGGGATGAGCTTCTGATGCGGCTTCATCCACGGCACATGCGCATAGCCGAACAGCGCAATACGCGCCGGGCGAAGCGCCGCCGCCTTGTCCACCGTATCGAGCAGCGTCTCGACCGTCTGGTAAGGAAGCCCGTAGCAGAGATCCATGTTGATCGCGGAAACGCCATGCGCGCGCAGCCACGAGATCACGCGCGCCGTCACATCATAAGGCTGGATGCGATTGATCGCCTTCTGCACACGCGCATCGAAATCCTGCACCCCGATGGAGGCACGGCTGACGCCCGCCTTCGCCATCGCGGCGACATAGGCCTCGTCCGCCGTGCGCGGATCAAGTTCGACCGCGATGTCGGCATCAAGCGTGACATTGTAATATTCGCGCAGGATCGCAAGCGTCTGCGCGAGGTCTTGCGGCTTCAGGAGCGTCGGGCTGCCCCCGCCGAAATGGATATGATCGACCTTCATGCGTGAAGGGAGCGCATGGGCAACGAGCCGCGCCTCCGCCAGCAGCGCATCGAGATAATCCGCGACCGGCGCATATTTTCGCGTCGCCTTGGTGTGACAGCCGCAGAACCAGCACATCTCCGCGCAATAGGCGATGTGAAGATAGAGCGAGAGGCCGAGCGAAGGGTCGAGCCGGGAGAGCCAGCGCGCATAAGTATCGCCATCGACCGCGGGCGAGAAATGCGGGGCCGTCGGGTAGGAGGTGTATCTCGGCACGCGCAGGTCGTACCGCTCGATGAAATCCTGTCGCATGGGAAAAGGCTAGGCGCGCAGAGGGGCTTCGCCTATTCGCGTAAATGTCGCAGGGAAATTTGTCGCAGCCTCAGTAGACTGTCGCCTGAACCACCGCCTTCAAGCGTTCGATGATCGAAAATTCATCATCGATGAAATCGCTGTCGATCCACCACTCCTCGACCTCCTTCCGCACACGGCCGATTTCCGGTCCTTCGGGCACGCCGGCCGCCTTGATCATTTCGCCGGTGAGCGGCAGTTCGGGCTTTTCCCAGCTATCGGCCATGGCGAGCATGGCGCGCCACTGAAAGGCATTGTGCCCGCGCCGGTCGTCAGCCCAGCCGAGCGAGACGCGATCCTTGAAG
>Ga0114898_1000420_pt1 | contig 33474 bp, 27 predicted proteins | sample Malvired_Geostar_FD_83496 | JGI IMG/M metagenome (GOLD analysis project Ga0114898, IMG submission 83496) | Marine viral communities from the Global Malaspina Expedition - Malaspina viral metaG DeepMed_Geostar | ecosystem: Environmental > Aquatic > Marine > Oceanic | place: Mediterranean Sea...
CGCCAATATCCAGAGCGGCGGCGGGGCGATCCTCGAGGGCCGCACCTTCACCGACTGCTTCATCGAGGGGCCGGCGGTGATGCTGGTGCTCGAAGGCACCCATTTCGAGGGCGTCAATTTCGGCCCCACCGGCGGCGACCTGCGCAACATCCTGTTCCGCCCGATGAGCGGCCAGCGGGCCATCGGCGCCGTTCCGGTGCGCAACTGCACCTTCCGGAACTGCCAGTTCCACACCCTCGGCATCACCGGGAGCGACGACCTGCTGCAGATGCTGGTCGACCAGGTCGCGACCGCCGGATAGCCACAGACCGAATTCGAGAGACTGAAGCCATGACCGACCAGACGCCCGCCCCCGCCGGGGACATGTCCGCCGAAGAGGCCGCCGGCCGCGCCCTGGTGGCCCGGACCACCTTCGAGAAGGAGGCCGTCTGGCTGCCCTCGCTCGCCGTCCAGCACTGGAACGCGGGCGAGATGGCCATCGACGGCAAGACCTTCACCGACTGCGTCATCGAGGGCCCGGCGGTGATGGCCGTGATGAACGGCACCGGCTTCGAAAGCTGCGCCATGGGCACGACGGCGGACATCCGGACCCTGCTGTATCGCCCGCTCAGCCAGACGAAAATGGCCGGGCTGGTCGGCGTGTCCAACTGCCGCTTCATCCGCTGCCGTTTCGTCCAGGTCGGTTTCACCGGCTCCGACGCGGTGCTGGAAGAGTTGCTGGGCGGGGTCAAATCCCTGTCGGAACTGGCGGCCGGCGCGGCGGAGCCGTCGGCGTGAAATTCACCCTCTCCTGGCTGAAGGAGCATCTCGAGACGGACGCCGAAGTGGCGGACGTCGCCGAGGCCATGACCATGGCCGGGCTCGAGGTCGAAGAGGTCCACGATCCGGTCGCGGCCCTGGCGCCCTTCACTGTGGCGCGGATCGTCTCGGCCGAGCGCCATCCCAACGCCGACCGGCTGCAGGTCTGCCAGGTCGACACCGTCGACGGCATGAAGGAAATCGTCTGCGGCGCGCCCAATGCGCGGGCCGGCCTGACCACCATCTACGCCCCCATCGGCGCCTATGTGCCGGGGCTCGACGTGACACTGGTCGAGAAGCCGGTGCGTGGCGTGGTCTCGAACGGCATGCTGTGCTCGGCCTCCGAGCTGGAGATGGCCGACGAGAGCGACGGCATCCTCGAACTGGCCGACGACCTGACCGTCGGGACCCCGGCCGCCGGCGTGTTCGGGGCCGAGCCGGTCATCGATTTCGAAGTCACCCCCAACCGGCCCGACTGGCTCGGCGTCGCCGGCATCGCCCGCGACCTCGCCGCGGCGAGTCTGGGCCAGCTCCAGACGCCGGCCATCCAGCCCGTGCCCGGAACCTTCCCGTCACCGGTCACGGTGCGCATCGAGGCGCCGGAGATGTGCCCGGTCTTCGCCGGCCGGCTGATCCGGGGCGTCAGGAACGGCCCGTCGCCCGCATGGCTTCAGCACCGGCTGACCGCCATCGGCCTGCGCTCCATCAACCGGCTGGTCGATGTCACCAACCTGATCGCCTACGACCGCTGCCGGCCCCTGCACGTCTACGACGCCGCCAAACTGGTCGGGTCGGAGATCGTCGTGCGCGGCGGCCAGGTCTCCGAAGGCGCCGAGCACATCGCCGCCGGCACGCACGAGCATCTCATCGCCCTGGACGGCAAGACCTACACCGTCGATCCGACCATGTGCGTCATCGCCGACGCCGCCGGCGAGCGGCCCATCGGCCTCGGCGGCGTCATGGGCGGCGAGTCCACCGGCTGTTCGGACGAGACCACGGACGTCTTCGTCGAATGCGCCTGGTTCGATCCGCTGGTGACGGCCCAGACCGGCCGGACCCTGGCCCTGAACTCCGACGCCCAGTACCGGTTCGCGCGCGGGGTCGACCCGGCCTCGGTGGTTCCGGGTCTGGAACTGGCGACGAAGCTGATCCTCGACCTGTGCGGCGGCGAGCCGTCGGAGATCGTGGTGGCGGGGCAGGCGCCGGCCAATCCGGCCGCCTTCGCCTTCGACCCCGCCCGCGTCGGGGCCCTGACCGGCCTGTCGCTCGACGACGACCGCATCGCCGAAATCCTCACCCGGCTCGGCTTCGAGATCGCGCGCGGAACCCCGTGGACCGTGACCCCGCCGTCGTGGCGTCGCGACGTCGAGGGCCCGGCCGATCTGGTCGAGGAGGTGGCCCGCATCGAGGGCTATGGCGAACTGCCGTCGACCCCGCTCCCCGATCTCGGCGCCCCGTCGAAGGGGGTGCTCAACGCCCGTCAGGCGCGGGTCCGCGCCGCCCGTCGGGCGCTGGCCGCCATGGGCTACGCCGAGGCCGTCACCTGGTCCTTCACCAAGCGGTCGACCGCGGCCCTGTTCGGCGGCGGCGATGAGCGGCTGGTGGTCGAGAACCCGATCGCGGCCGACCTCGACTGCATGCGGCCCTCGGCCCTGCCCAATCTGATCGAGGCGGCGGCGCGCAACGCCGACCGCGGCCATCCGAACGCCGCCCTGTTCGAGATCGGTCCCATCTATCTGGACGACAGCCCGACCGGCCAGCGCACCGTCATCGCCGGCCTCGTGGCCCCCCGTTCGCCGCGCCACTGGGGCGGCGCGGCCGAGGACGCCCTGTTCGCGCTGAAGGGTGACCTGATGGCCCTGCTCGACGAGCTCGGGGCCCCGACGGCGTCGCTGCAGCTGGTCCAGGGTCAGAACCGCGACTGGTGGCACCCCGGCCGCTCGGCCCGCCTCCAGCTCGGTCCCAAGAACGTCATGGCCGAGTTCGGCGCCCTGCACCCGCGCGTGCTCAAGGCGCTGGACGCCGACGGCCCGATGCTGGCCTTCGAGATCGTTCTGGACGCCGTGCCTGAACCGCGCGGCAAGGCCACCAAGGCGCGCGGCGCGGCCTCGCTGGCCCCGCTGATGCCGCTGACCCGCGACTTCGCCTTCGTGGTCGAGGACGGCAAGGCCACCGGCGACCTCGTCCGCGCCGTCGCCGGCGCCGACAAGGCCCTGATCGCCGAGGTCCGGGTGTTTGACGTCTACCGCGGCGCCGGCGTGGCCGAGGGCATGAAATCGGTGGCGCTCGAGGTGGTCATCCAGCCGCGCGAGTCGACCCTGACCGAGGCCGAGATCGAAGCGCTGTCGGCGAAGGTCGTTGCGGCGGCGGGCAAGGCGGGCGGGAGCCTTCGGGCGTAGAGCTCCGGTCCCGCCTTCTCCCGGATCATGGCTGAGCGATCAGCCCGGAGATCCACGCTTCCAGCGCCGCCGTGTCGGCCATGGAGCCCGGGAAGGTCTGCGCCGGCGTGAACGGTCCGATGTCCGCGTCCTCGCCGATGACGACCTTCTGCAGCGTGCTGAAGTTGGTCAGGCCGGACGGCAGGACGATCTCGCGCACCTCCATATAGCGGGTCGCCGCATTGGTCGCCTCGCCGACGTGCAGGGCGCCCAGGGTTCGAAGGTCGCGCACCATCAGCAGGCAGGAGCTGAAGCAGGCGTGATCGGTGATGACGACGACCTGGCCCGTGTAGGCCGGCGCAGGCGCCGGCGCGGGATTGGCCTCCGGCTCGCGCGGCGCGCAGTCCGGAATCGGCTCGTCAAACGGCCGGCCCTCGGCGACCGCCCGGTCGATATCGTCGGCCAGGCTCTCGTAGTACCGGGCCGTCTGGGGATCCTGCGCCCGGGCGGCGAAGGCGCGCACATGGGCCGCGTTACCGGGCGAGGCCCGCCACAGGGCCGCGCAGGCCGAGCCGCCACGCAGCCGCGCCGCCGTATGGTCCGCGCCGTAGATGGCGTCCGCCAGCCGGCGTCCGTGACGGGTGTCGCCGCCGCCGTTGCCGCGCAGATCGATCACCAGGGCCGGGCTGTCCCGCCACTCGTCGGACCGGGCCTCGACACTGTCCACGACGGCGGCGGCGTCGTTCGACAGCCGCTCCATCGAAATCCACCAGCGATCGCCGCTTCGGCGGAGGCCGAAGCCGGCTCTCGCCCCGCCGGCGGCCGCGTTCAGCGCCTCGCCGAGGCGGGACGTCTCGACCGGCCGCCACGCCAGAGCGACCTCGACCGGGCCGGTGGGCGTCTCGAATGCGCAGGTCCGGGGGCGCGACAGGAAGGGGTTGCCGTCATCGACGAAGATGAAGCCGCCGTTGGAGATATACTGAGCCTCGACCTGGGCGGACACGCGGAAGGCCAGCCGGGCGGCCGCCACGGCCGCGGCGTCCTCCCCGTCGCACGAGACGAGGCGGGCGCCGACGAGGCCCTGGTCCTCGCCGTCCTGTGCTCCTACCACCCATGTCCCGCCCCGGCGGGTCATCACGATCCCGGCCCAGCTGTAGGGCACGCCCCTCAGCCTCGGCGTCGACCAGACGTGCTCGTCGCCGAACCCGGTGGCGAAGCCGGCGAGAACGGCGCTGTAGCCGAGATAGCTGTCGACGGCGGCGATCCGGTCCCGGGCCACCGCGTAGCCCTCGCGCAGCCGGCTCCGGAAGGCGTCGTCGCCGAGCTCAGGGACGGCCCCGGGGTGGTTGTCGAGGATCAGGGCATGCGCCGCGTCCAGGTCGGCCTGCGCCAGCCGCCGCCAAGCGTCCGCCGACTCCGGCGTCTGCGCCTGGGCCACGCTGGCGGTCAGGGCGACGGCCACGCCGGCGGCCAGACCATGGATCAACCTGTTCATGCTTCCTGCCCCTGTCGATGCAACCGGCCGCCTCCTAACGGCTCCGCTTCCGTTGTCACGTTAAAGCGCTGTCATCCGCCGCGCCACGCCGTGTGCGGGGGCCACCCCGTCCCGCCCGGCAACCTCCCGTTAACCTTGCCGCCGCAAGGCTGACTCAAAGACCGGTGACGGTGTGGTCAAGCGTCCGCGCGAGTCGGACGGACCGTCCCCGCCTTCGGAGCCAGAGCCATGCATCGCCGCCAGCTGATCCTTTCCGGTCTCGCCGCCACCGCCGGCGCCTCGGGCCTGTCGGCCTGCGCCACCGCGCCCGCGTCCGACCCCAACTATCCGATCCGCTCCGACCAGCAGGCCCCGGCCTACACCGCCGAGGAGCTGATCGCCGCCGGCTCGCGCGAACTGGGAATCGCCGCCGAGGCCATCGGGGCCGCCATCGAGCGCGTCTTCGCCGACCAGGGCGACCGTCCGACCGCCTATGTCGCGGGCGAGGAAGCGGCCGGGGCCGCCGGCGTCGGCCTCCGCTACGGCCGCGGCGCCCTGCACATGAAGGACCTGTCGGCCTCGCAGGAGGTGTTCTGGCAGGGCATTTCGATCGGCTGGGACGTCGGCGGCAACGCCAGCCGGGTCTTCACCCTGGTCTACGGCCTCTACCATCCCGACATGATCTACCGCCGCTACCCCGGCGTGGAGGGCTCGGCCTATCTGGTCGGCGGCGTCGGCGTGAACTACCAGGCCGCCGACGGCATCGTGCTGGCCCCGATCCGCACCGGCGTCGGCCTGCGCCTCGGCGCCAACGTCGGCACCATGGCCTACAGCCGGCAGCGCAACCTGCTGCCGTTCTGATCCCCTCCACCGTCACCCTCGGGCTTGACCCGAGGGCCAGACGTGGGTGCGAGTCGTGCGTCGGGGGCGGCCCCGCGACGGCTCCCGCGCCCCTTCCACTGAGCACCGGACCGTCTGATCCTCGGGTCAAGCCCGAGGATGACGCGGGGAGATTGCGCCCGGGTTCTGCACCAGCCGCAACAGCGTCCCGTCCGGGTCCACCAGATAGCCGATCCTGAGGCCGGAGTGCTCCAGCGCCGGAGCCCGGAGGCGCGGAAAGCCGGCTGACTGCTCGGGAACCCCGGCCGCCCGACAGGCCCCGGTGAAGGCGTCGGCGTCGTCGAGGCGCAGGCAACAGCTGAACGAGCTCGTCAGCGGGTCGAGGTCCGGATACGGGAAGAACTCCAGCGTCAGCCCGCCGCGCTTCAGGATCATCCAGCCGCCGTCCTTCCACGTCGGCTCGAACCCGAGTCCGGCGTAGAAGCGGGCCGTCGCGTCGAAGTCCCGCGAGGGAAGATTGGGCGTGGCGTGGTCGGTCATGTTCGCTCTCCGGGCGGCATCCTGCCACGGTGGGGGCGGGCGCCGCCAGCGGCTGTAGCGGGTGTCGCGGATGTCGCCCCTGTCGCGGGCCGCGATGTCGCGGATGTAGCGCCCGAAATGTATTGGCCCGATGTCGGCTATGTATCGGACCCGGCGAGCATCGCCTCCAGCCCCTCGCGCCAGGTCGGATAGCGCGGCCGCCAGCCCAGTTCGGCCTTGGCGCGGGCGTTCGAGAGGCGTTTGGAGTCCCGGTAGAAACGCCGCATGGCCTCGGACACCGACGGATCGTCCATATCGACCTCGGGCGGGCGGGGCAGGCCCAGCCGTCGGGCGGCGCCTTCCATGACCACGTCGGCGGGGGCCGGCTCGTCGTCGCACAGGGTATAGGCCGCGCCGGGCCGGGGCCGGGCCATCGAGGCGAACAGGCCGGAGACGGCGTCGTCGACATGAACGCGGTTGAACACCTGGCCCGGCTTGCGGACGATCCGGGCCGTGCCCTCGCGCAGCCGGTCCAGCGGCGAACGGCCGGGGCCGTACAGCGCCGGCAGGCGGAAGATCTGCACCGTCAGCCCCATGCCCTGTCCGGCGTCGAGCCAGTCGCGCTCGGCCCGGACCCGGCGGGCGCCCTCCAGCGAGGCGGCGTTCAGCGGATCGTCCTCGAAGGCCCAGCCGCCGGCCCGGTCGCCGTAGACCGCCGTCGAGGAGACGTAGCCGATCCAGTCGGGAAAGGCGCCGGTGCGGGTCAGGGCCGGAACCAGCCGCTTGAGGCCGGGGCAGCCGTCGCATTCGGGCGGGGCGGTGACGAGGATGGCCGTGGCGTCACGAACCGCCTCGTCCAGCGCATCGTCGTCGGCGGGCTCGAGGGCGGCGAACCCTTCGGCTCCGAGCGCCCGGCGGGTTTCGGGATCGCGGCTGGTCAGGATGGCGCGGCCGCCCCGGCGCACCGTCTCGCGCGCCGCCGCCTGGCCCAGCCAGCCGCCGCCGAAGACCAGCAGATTGAAGGGCGCGACTTCGGTCGGCATGCCTGCGATCAGGCCGAGCGGGCCTGGGCGGGCGCCGGCGCGACAACGACCGGGTCCGCCTTCAGGGCCTCGGCCCGCTTGCTGTTCCAGCTGGAGACGCAGGGCACCTTGGTCAGATCGGCGCGGTGGGCGTAGCGGCGGGCGATCTCGGTGACGTCCTGCATCAGCCCCTCGGCGAGGGTGATCGGCTTCAGTCCCAGCTCGCGGAACTGGTCGTTGGCCACCACCAGCTCGTTCTCGTCGGCTTCCTGACGCGGGTTGGGCACGTTGTGGACCTCGGCCCCCGTCATCCCGGCGACCATGGCGGCGAGGTCGCGGACCCGCCGGCTCTCGGTCATCTGGTTGAGGATCTTGACCCGGTCCCCGGCCTGCGGCGGGTTCTTCAGGGCCAGTTCGACGCAGCGGACGGTATCCTGGATGTGGATGAAGGCCCGCGTCTGGCCGCCGGTGCCGTGCACCGTCAGCGGGTAGCCGACCGCCGCCTGCATCAGGAACCGGTTCAGCACCGTGCCGTAGTCGCCGTCATAGTCGAACCGGTTGATCAGCCGCTCGTCCTGGCGGGTCTCCTCGGTCTGGGCGCCCCAGACGATGCCCTGGTGCAGGTCGGTGATCCGGACGCCGTCGTTCTTGGCGTAGAACTGGAACAGCAGGGCGTCCTGGGTCTTGGTCATGTGGTAGATCGAGCCCGGGTTCGGCGGGAACAGAATCTCCTGCTCGGCCGGGCCGAAGTCGGTGTCGACCGTGACCTTCAGATACCCTTCCGGGATGCGCAGACCCGCGGTGGTGTAGCCGTAGACCCCCATGGTCCCCAGGTGGGCCAGGTGCACATCCAGCCCACTCTCCACGATCGCCGCCAGCAGATGGTTCGTGGCGTTCAAGTTGTTGTCTACAGTATACAATTTGTGCCGCGCCGACTTCATCGAATAGGGCGCGGCGCGCTGTTCGGCGAAGTGGACGACGCTGTCCGGCTTCCAGTCGCGGATCAGGGCGACGAGGCGGTCGAACTCCTTGCCGACCGTCATGTTGACGAAGTCGATGGTCCGGCCCGAGACCTCCTTCCACGCGGCGATGCGCTCGCCCATGGTCCGGATCGGCGTCAGCGACTGGACCTCCAGCTCGTTGTCGATGTTGCGCCGGCTCAGATTGTCGACGACCAGCACGTCCCAGCCTCTCGCCGACAGGTGCAGCGCCGTCGGCCAGCCGCAGAATCCGTCGCCGCCCAGAACCAGTACGCGCATCCGTCCATCCCTCGTCATGACTGCTTCCTGCCTAGCCGATGGCGACCGTCGGTCAAAGCTTGAGCTTTCAACGCGCGAAAGTCGCCTTCGGGCTCAGGCGCGCGGGCGGGCCCGCCATTGATCCCGGCTCTGCCCCCAGCGGTCGACCCGCACGGCCTCGAACGGCGGCGGCAGCTGCGTCGGGCCGAGGTTGCGCGAGCCGAGCCGTTCGGCCAGCCGCTGCGACGGCGTGTTGTCCGGGTCGATGCAGTGGATGACCTCGGTCCAGCCCAGGGTGTCGAAGGCATAGTCGATGGCGGCTGTCGCCGCCTCGAGGCCGTAGCCCTTGCCCTGGGCGTCGGGATGAAGGCCCCAGCCCACCTCGGTTCCGGGCCAGCCCAGCGGCGTCCACGGACCGATCCGGCCCAGCCACAGCCCCGTCTCGCGCTCGATCAGCGAGAACATGGCCACGCCGGTCAGGCTCCACGCCCCGGCCATGGTCATGAAGCCGCGCCAGGCGGCCTCCGGCGGCAAGGGGCCGCCGATGAATTTCGCCGCCTCGGGATCGGCCATCATCTCGGCCCAGCGCGGAAAGTCCTCCATCGCCGGCGGGCGCAGGGTCAGGCGGGCGGTCTCGATCAAAGCCAGTACTCCTGTTCCAGTTGATAGCAGCTGCCGTCGTGGGTCAGCACGCTGGACCACAGGCCGAACCGGTCGACCCGGATCGGCGGCGACTTCAGCAGATTATGCCCGGCCATCCAGGCTCCGATGCGGTCCGGATTGGTCTGCGGCTTCAGATAGGCCAGGGTCACGTGCGGGCGGTAGTCGCGCTTCTCCATGACCACCCCCGCCCGCTCCCCGGCGGCGCGGCAGCGGCCGGCCAGCACCGACAGCCGCTCGTTCGGCTCGACCCCGGCCCACAGACTGTGGCTGCGGTGGGCGTCGCCGAAGGCCCCGACGCCCTGCAGGCTGAACTCGAACGGCCCGCCGGCGGCCGCCCGGTTCAGCTCGGCCGCCAGATCGTCGGCGCGGCGCTCCTCCATCTCGCCGTAGAAGGCGAGGGTCAGATGCAGCTGATCCCGCGTGCGCCACCTCGCGCCCGGCAGGCCCGACTGGCGCCGCTCGAGCGTGTCGGCGATGTCGTCGGGGAGCGACAGGGCGGTGAACAGCCGGATCATGCGACCGTTCGTAGCGGCTGAAACCCGACCGCCCAAGTCCGGTTTTCCTTGCGTCGCGGGAAGCCCGCCCCGATATTTGACGGGACAGCCGGGATCATCCCGGCGCACAAGGAGATCGAACTCGCGATGAGCGACTTCAACAACGGCTACGCCCGGCCGCTTCCGCAATCCGCCGACATGTCGGTGGACGCGGGTCTGCGCAGCTTCATGCTGGGCGTCTACAACAAGGTGGCGCTGGGCCTGCTGGTGTCGGCGGTCCTCGCCTATGTCACCGGCTCGGTGCCCGCGGTGCGCGACCTGCTCTTCTCCACGGCGGTCTTCCCGGACGGGGTGACCCGCCTGACCGGCATGACCATGCTGGGCATGATTGTGGCCTTCTCGCCGCTGGTGCTGATTCTCGGCTCCAACTTCGTGATGAAGAACCCCACGGCTGGCGGCGCCAGCGCGCTGTACTGGCTGATCGTCGCCCTGATCGGCGCCTCGATGGGCACGATCGTGCTGGTCTATACGGGCGCCTCGGTGGTCCAGACCTTCCTGATCACGGCGGCGGCCTTCGGCGCCCTCAGCCTGTTCGGCTACACGACCAAAAAGGACCTGTCCGGCATCGGGACCTTCCTGATCATGGGCGTGATCGGCCTGATCATCGCCATGGTGGTCAACATGTTCCTGCAAAGCAGCATGATGCAGATGATCATCAGCATCGCCGGCGTCCTGATCTTCGCCGGTCTGATCGCCTACGACACCCAGCGGCTGAAGATGACCTACTACGCCCTGGGCGGAAACCAGTCGGCGATGAGCGTGGCCACCAGCTACGGCGCGCTGAGCCTGTACATCAGCTTCATCAACATGTTCCAGTTCCTGCTGATGCTGTTCGGCGGTCGGCGTTGATGAGGGGCGCCAACGGTCGGGACGCGGTCCCGACCTGCTTGAGCGGGACGGGCCTCAACTAGCCCGAAGGGCGCCAGGCCAGACCTGAAAGGCCCCGGTGGAAACGCCGGGGCCTTTTTCTATTCCACCACGCTGAAGCGGCGGCTGTCGAAGACGCGCAGCACCTGCGGCAGTTCGCGGCCACGGCGCAGCACCACGCCGCCCTCGCCGATGACCGCCCATTGGCCCTGCTTGAGGCGCAGGGCGGGGCGTTTCTCGATCCGGTAGGCGGGGGCGTCGCCCGAGCGGCGGAAGACGGCGAACTCGGCCACGTCGCGGTGACCGGCCATGGCGTAGTCGCGCCATTCGCCCGCCGCCACCATCCGCCCATAGACCCTGAGGATCAGCTCCAGTTCGCGCCGGTCGAAGAAGACCGGGCCAGAGGCGGACTGCAGATCGGCGGCGTCGCTCATGGTCTGAAGTTAGGCGGCCCGTGCGGAAACGCCAGCTTTATGAGCCGGGTGAGCCCGCCGACCCGCGTGTCGCGAACGTCACTCGCCAAAGAAATCGCCCGGAACACGAAATAGCCGCCGTTCGGCCCATCGTCCGCCCCCTTGGGGGGCGACACCGGACCCATCGGCTCGTCGGAGTTCGGAGCGATCCCGGATCCTGAACAGCCCCCCCAGCCCCCCTGGATCACTCCATTCAAGGGCTCCGGCGGGTCGATGCTTCCTCCAAGCGAGACGCCCGCTCCGCCACCCTCCCCCCTCCGGCAGAGCGGGCGTTTTGCTGTCCGGCGTCCGGACCGGGATCAGGGCAGGACGATCTCGACCGGTTCGCCGCTCCGCATCACCGACAGAATACGCTGGCCGCTCCCGTCGAGGGCGCGGGCGAGGGCGTCCAGGTCCGCCACCGGCGTGTCGTCGACCAGACGGATCAGGTCGCCGGCCTGCAGCCCGGCGCCGGCGGCGACGGAGCCGCCCTCGACCGCATAGACCTGAAGCCCGTCGGCGCCGACGCGGGCGCTCAGCCCGCGCGCGACCACGACGTCGGACCCGATCACGACCGAGCGGTCTCCCGGGGCCTCGACGGTCAGCGTGGCCCGGCCCTCGCGACCGTCGCGCAGATAGACGACCTGGACCTCGGTTCCGGGCTGGGCGATGCCGATGGTCGCCGCCACCGTGCCCGCGTTCGAGACCGGCCGGTTCTGGATGCGGGTGACCACGTCGCCGCGCTGCAGGCCCGCCGCCTCGGCCGACGAGCCGGGGGCGACGTTTTCGACCACCGCGCCCCGCACGATGCCGAGGCCGAAGTCACGCGAGCGCTCGGCGTTGAGCGAGCCGAGGATGGCGCCTGTCGAGCCGCGCCGGACCTCGCCGACGGTGCGCAGCTGGTCGACCACATACATCAGGATGCGGCTGGGCACGGCGAAGGCGATGCCGTCGTTGCCGCCGCCGCCGCCCGACAGGATCGAGGTGTTGATGCCGATCAGCCGGCCCAGGCTGTCCAGCAGCGGTCCGCCGGAGTTGCCCGAGTTCACGGCCGCGTCGGTCTGGATGTAGTCCTCGATCCGGTCGCCCATGCCGGACCGGCCGAGGCCCGAGATGACGCCCATGGTCAGGGTCTGGTCGAGGCCGAGCGGATAGCCGACCGCGAAGGCCAGGTCGCCGGTGCGCAGCTGGTCGGAATCGACCACCTCGATCTCCGACAGGCCTGCCGCGTCGAATTTCAGCACCGCGAGATCGGTGGCCTTGTCGGTCCCGACCAGCACCGCGTCGAAGATCCGCCCGTCGGTCAGGTCGACGGTGAATTTCCGGCCGCCCTCGACCACGTGGTTGTTGGTGACGACGATCCCCTCGCGGGCGTCGATGATGGCGCCCGAGCCGCTGGAGATGGGGCGCGGCTCGTTCTCGCCCGAGCTGGGACCTTCCGACTGGCCGAGGGTGGTGACCTGCACGACGGCGGGCAGGGCCTGTTCGAGGCCTTCGGCGAAGCTGAAGACGCCGCGCCGCGCGTCGTAGGGGATGGGGCCCTGCGGCGTCGACTGGGCCGCGGCCGCGGTGGCTCCCAGCAGGGGAACCGCCATGGCCAGCGCCAGGATCGACAGGCTGTGAGCCCGATTGATGGAACGCCGCATCGCCAGTCCCCTGTAATTGGCGCGAGCCTAGCGCGAGAAACGCGCCGTGACGACAGCCCCCGGACCGGCGTCATCAACCGTCATCAATGCGCCGTGTCGTTTCAGTATCGCCCGCACGAAGGCCAGGCCCATGCCGTGGCTCTCGCGCGTCTCGCCGGAGCTGTCCGGTCGGGGCGGTTGGTCGGGCGAGAACCCGGGACCCTGGTCGGCGACGGACAGCGCCGGGCGACCGTCCCGCAATCCGGCGGTCAGGGTCACGACGCCGCCCTCGGGCGAGAATTTGACCGCGTTGTCGACCAGATTGGTCACCGCCCGCTGCAGCAGCGAGCGGACGCCCAGCACCGCCGCCGGCTCGCTCTCCACCCGGATGGAGACGCCGCGCTCGTCGGCCAGCGGCTGGTAGAGGTCGGCGGCCTGGGCGGCCAGTTCGTCCAGCCGGACGCTTTCGAACACCCAGGCCTCGCCGTCACGCAGGGCCATGGCCTCGTTCATGGAGCGGGAGATTAGCGCCAGATCCGAGCGGGCCTCGTCGATCAGCTTGCGGGCCTCGGGCGTCGCCGCCGTCGCCCGCAACCGGTCGAGCCGCACGGAGGCGCGGGCCAGCGGCGTGCGGAAGTCGTGGGCCAGCTGGTCGGCCGAGTCCCGCAGCCAGCTCAGCAGCTCGTCGAGTCGGTCCAGGGTGCGGTTCACCTGACCGGTCAGCTCGGTCAGCTCCGGCGCGAGGGCGGTCTCCGGCGCCCGCAGCGAGAAGTCCCCGACGGCGGCCCGATCCAGCGCCCGGCTGACCTCCGCCACGGCCGCCGTCAGCCGCCGGCGGGCCACGGCGGCGGCGGCCAGTCCGATGACCAGCAGCAGCAGGCCGGTCCCGATCACAGCGGCGACCGCCCATCCCCAGGCGTCGCCGGAGCGGTCGACCACCCGGCCCACGGCGATGTCGAGCGCGCCGAACGAACGCCGCACCACCACCACCTCGACCGCGCGCGAGGGACAGAGCGCGCCCGGAGCCAGCCGCACGACATGGACGTCCTCGCCCAGCCGCCCGACCCGCTCGCCCCGCGCCGTCTCCAGCGCCGCCAGACCCGCGGGCTTGCCGACCGGCGCCCGGATGAAACGCACGCCGGCGCCGCCCCGGCCGGTGCGGCAGGTCTCCTCCAGCGTGCGCGCCTCGCGGGCCGGTCCGTCCTGGAAGGCGCTGAGGAAGGCCGACAGCCAGACCGCATCGGCCTCGGTGAGCTGGTCCGCCGACAGGCTGGTTTCCGAGCCGAGCTTGGTGACCATGGCGCTGTAGTCGTCGAGCGCCGCCAGCGCCGCCTTCTCGCGCTGGTCCATGCGCACCGCCGCGCCGGTGATCAGCAGGGAGCCCGAAAGCGCCAGCGCCGCCAGCACGCCCATGGCCGCCGCCAGCTGGGTCGAGCTTCGCCGCGCCAGCCAGCCGGTCAGGCCTCTGGACAGCCGCGCCATGTCGGCCTCAGCCCGCGTCCGACAGGTCGCGGAAGATCAGGCTCTGGCTGCGCGCCGAGACGATCAGCGGATGCAGGTCCTCGCCCAGTTCCGGCGTCTGCTCCTTGAGCCGGCGGCGCAGGGCGCTGATGCGAGCGTCGATGACGTTGACGAAATTGTCGGGCAGGAATTTCCATTCCACCCAGCAGCGGTCCCACAGCATGGTCTTGGTCACCGGCTGGCCGCGCGCCGCCATCAGTTCGGCGACGATGGCGAACTCCAGCGGCGACAGGTCGATCTGCCGGCTGTCGCCCGATCCGGGGTCGAATCTCAGGGTGCGCGCCCCCGGCGACAGGCGGAACGGTCCGTTGACCAACTCGGCGCCCGCCGGCCGGGCCCGGCCCGAGGCCCGCCGCAGCTGGGCGGCGATGCGCGCCACCAGCTCCTCGTCGCCGACCGGCTTGGCCAGATAGTCGTCGGCCCCGCCCAGCAGGCCCTCGACCTTCTGCCGCTCGCCGCCGAGGGCGGTCAGCATCAGGGCCGGGGCGTCGGCCGAGCTCCCGCCGCCGGCGCGCAGCCGCTTCAGCATCTCCAGCCCGTCCATGCCGGTGGTCAGCCGGTCGAGGACCAGCACGTCATAGGGGGCGCGGGTCGCCGCCTCGAGCGCCGCCTCGCCCGCCTCGAAGCGGTCGACGGCTTCGAAGCCGGCGGCGGTCAGCCGCTCCGCGACGTGCTCCGACAGGGCGGGGTCGTCCTCGAGCAGCAGGGCGCGGCGCCCCGCGAACACGGGCCCGAGCCGGGCGAACGGATCGTCATCCCGCAGGGTCCCGTCGTCTGCCGCCATGTTCCCGTCCACGCTGATCTCCGTCCGGCGCCACGATAGGACGCCGGGGCTGGATGACAACGCCCGACGCTCGTCCTGCTCTAGGCCGAAGCGGCGGGGACCGGGGCTGACCGTTCCTGACGCCGCCCGTCCCCGCTAACGCCTCAGTGGCTGTCGCCGTGGCCGACCGTCTCGGCGGCGCCCGTCGCCCAGGCCTCTCCGCCGGCTTCCGCGAACCAGAACGGGGCGCGCGGCCGTTGCCGGGGCGCGATCTCGTTCATGCCGGAATCGTAGACCCGGCCGTTGAGCACAGTGTAGGCGACCGAGGTGGTGTTGCGGATGTTCTCCAGCGGGTTGTCGTTGAGCACCACCATGTCGGCCAGCTTGCCGGGTTCCAGCGAGCCGATGTCGCCGTCCATGCCCAGCGCCCTGGCGCCGTTCAGGGTGCCGGCGCGGATCGCCTCCAGCGGCTGCATCCCGCCCTGGGCCAGGCTCCAGACTTCCCAGTGCGCCGCCAGACCCTCGCGCTGGCCGTGGGCGCCGATCTGGACGGTGACGCCCTGCTCGGACAGACGCGTCGCCTCGCGGGCCACCGAGATGTGGTTCCACTCGTTGTCCGGCGCGGTGACCGGGCGCCGCGCCCGGGCGTCGAGAATGCGCCGCGGCACGTATTGGGTCAGGATCGGATCATTCCAGACCTCGCTCTCCTGGTACCAGTAATTCTCGCCGTAGCTGCCGCCGTAGGCGACCACGATGGTCGGGTTGTAGGCGACGTTCGTCTGGCGCCACAGCTGGTGCACGTCGTCGTACAGATTGGCCAGCGGGATGGCGTGCTCGATGGTGGTGTGGCCGTCGACGATCATCGACATGTTGTGCTGGAACAGCGAGCCGCCCTCGGGGACGACCATCATGTTCAGCTGGCGCGCCGCCTCGATGACCTGCTGGCGCTGGTCGCGGCGGGGCTGGTTGTAGCTCTTGACGCTCCACGCCCCCGCCGCCCGCATCCGGCGCAGGGTCGACAGGGCGTCGTCCAGATCGTCGATCTGGGCCGTGGTGGCCGTGGTCGCCCCGTACAGGATGGTGCCGGTCGAGAAGATGCGGGGGGCCACGACCCGGCCGGCCCGGGCCATCTCGCTATGGGCGAAGATCTCGCTGGTGTCCGCCGACGGGTTGTGGATCGTGGTCACCCCGAAGGCCAGCGAGGCGTAGTCGACCCAGCTCTGCTCCGGGATGATCTCGTCCGAGCCCATCGAGCCGTGCCAGTGGGTGTCGACCAGGCCGGGCATGATCGTCTTGCCGGTCATGTCGAGGGTCGGGATGCCTGCCGGGATGGTCATGCTGGCGGTCGAGCCGATCGACTCGATGCGGTTGCCGTCGACGACGATGATGCCGTTCTCGATGACCCCGGCCCCGTTCATGGTGATCAGCCGGGCGCCGACCAGGGCCATGCGGCCGTCGGGCTTGTCGGCCTCGACGCTGAAGCCGAGGTTGATCCCGGTCTCGTCCGGCTTGGGCAGCTCTTCCGGCGCGCCGTCGACGAAGGCGAAGGACTGGTTCAGGTCGCGCGTGAACAGCTCCGGTCCCTGCGACCAGTGCAGGCGCCGGGAATCGCCCGACCAGCTGAGCCATTCGCCGGAGTCGCGGGTGACCCGGGCCTGCGGCAGGGACTTGCCGTCGGGGCCGACGTTGATCGGCCGGCCCGCCGCCACGAAGGGCGCGACATAGGCGTTGAACCGCTCGGTCCAGCCGATCCAGTTGCCGTCGGGCGAGACGGCGAACTCCGCCGCCCAGTCCGAGGTCAGGTGGGTGCGCTCGTCCGAGCCGTCCATGTCGACCGAGATCAGGGTGCGCTTGTCGCCGTCGCGGCCGGTCAGGAACAGGCGGTCGCCGTCGGCCCCGAACTGGGGATGAGCCCCGTCCTCGGTGACCAGCACCGGCTCGCCGCCCGCCGCGGGGACGCTGTAGACGCCCGGATCGCGGCTCCACAGGCCGGTGGTCAGGAAGCCGTCGTTGGTCTTGCGGAAGACGATGGTGCGCCCGTCCGGCGAGAAGGTCGGCTCGATGTAGTGGCCGGGATTCGGGGTCACGACCCGACCGGCGCCGCCCGAGGCGGGAACCACGCGGACCGAGCCCAGCTGCTGGTCATCCCAGGTCGTGTAGACGATCGAGCGGCCGTCGCGGGACCAGTTGGGATAGAGTTCGAAATGGTCGCTCTGGCGGGTCAGGCGGCGCGCCTGTCCGGTCGGAAGATCGCGGATCCACAGATTGCCCAGGGCCTCGAACACCACCTTCGAGCCGTCCGGCGAGGGACGGGCCCAGCGCACCATCTTCACGTCGAAGCTGTCGGGCGCGACCTCGACCGGGAAGCGGACCGCGTCCTGAACCCGCCGGGTGTCGACGACATGGAAGGGAATGTCCGAGACCGTCCCGGTCGCGACCTCGACCTTCTGGATGCGTCCATCGGCCCAGAAGACGATGGAGCGGTTGTCCGGCGTCCAGCTGATCGCCGGATAAACCCCGTGAATCGCCCAGGTTTCCTGCAGGTCGCGGTCGAGGCCGGAGAAGACCGGCGTCTCCCGCCCGGACTCGATGTCCATCACATACAGCACCGACTGGTAGCGGACCCGCCGGATGAAGGCGATCGACCTGCCGTCGGGCGAGGGGGTCGGGCGGATCGAGCCGCCCGGGCCGGTGATGTAGGGATCGATGTCGCCCGTCTCGCGGTCGAGGCGGCGGATGATGTAGATCTGGCCGTTGACGTCCTTGGAGTATTCGAAGGTATTCCCCGGCGTCGCGTCGTCGCTGAAATACAGGTAGCGGCCGTCGGGCGAGAAGGCCGGTTCGCCGGTGTCCTTCTGGGGCGTGCGCCGCTCCGTCATCTGCACGCCGCCGCCGCCGGTGCGGTGGTACATCCACAGCTCGCCGGCCCCCAGCGAACGGGCCGAGGTGAAATGCTTGCGGGCCACGATGAACTGGCCGTCCGGCGTCCACTCCGGCTGGTTCAGCAGGCGGAAGGACTCCTTCGAAACCTGCAGCGGATTGGAGCCGTCGGCGTCCATGATCCAGATGTTGTCGCCGCCGGCGCGGTCCGAGGTGAAGGCGATGTGGCGGCCGTCGGGCGACCATTTCGGCTGCATGTCCCAGGCCACGCCCGAGGCGATGGCGCGCGCCTCGCCGCCCGAGATCGGCATCACATAGATGTCGCCCAGCATATCGAAGACGAGGGTCTGGCCATCGGGGCTGACATCGACGGACATCCAGGTGCCGCGGGTCACGTCGATCGGGATATCGCGCGACGGTCCTGGCGGGTTCTGCACGTCCCATTTGGCCTCTTCGGTCGAGGCGGCGGCCGGCGCGGCCTGGGGATCGGGTTGCGCCTGCGCCTCGGCCGGAGCCGGCACCGGCGGGGCCGCGATCGGGGACACGGGTTCGGGGGTCTGGGCCATCGCCGGGCAGGCGAGCGCCAGCAGTGCGGCCGTAGCCAGGAGTTCGCGCTTCATGTCTCTGATCCCCGATATCCGGACGTCTTGCGCCGACCGCCGGCTGACGCGTCCTTGTCGAGCCCGCAGTGAGCCCTGTCCGACGGCGGAAGTCCAGACGTGCGAGGCGCGTCAGGCCGCCGCGTCGTGGATGTAGTCGCGGGTCAGCGGCACGGCGTCGACGCGCTTCGAGAGCTGGATCTGGAACACCATGCAGCCGCGATGCCGGAACGCCACCTCGCTGAGGCAGAGATAGAACTCCCACATCCGGCAGAAGCGCTCGTCGTAGAGGCCGGCGATCTCTGCCCGGTTGGCCTCGAACCGCTCGCGCCACGCCTTCAGCGTCTCGGCGTAGTGCAGGCGAAGGATCTCGATGTCGGTGACCCACAGTCCGGCCCGTTCGATGGCCGGCAGTATCTCCGACAGCGCCGGGGTGTAGCCGCCGGGGAAGATGTATTTGCCGATCCACGGCTGGTTGCTGACCGAGACATGGTTCTGGCCGATGGCGTGCAGCACGGCCACGCCGTCATCGCTCAGCAGACGGGCGATGGTGTCGAAATAGGCCTGGTAGTTCGGGACGCCGACGTGCTCGAACATGCCGACCGAAACGATCCGGTCGAAGGTCCCCTCGACGTCGCGGTAGTCCTGTTTGCGGAACGCCACCCGGTCGGCCAGCCCCCGCGCTTCGGCGCGGGCCCGCGCGACGGCCAGCTGTTCGTCGGACAGGGTGACACCGGTGACCCGCGCCCCGGCGTCCTCGGCCAGGGTCATGGCCAGCCCGCCCCAGCCGCAGCCGATGTCGAGCACCGACTGTCCGGGCTCCAGCAGCAGCTTGGCCGCGAGGTGGCGTTTCTTGGCCGCCTGCGCCTCGTCAAGGCTCATGTCGGGGCGTTCGAAATAGGCGCAGGAATACTGCAGGTCGGCGTCCAGAAAGCGCCGGTAGAGGTCGAGCGACAGGTCGTAGTGATGGGCCACGTTGCGCCGGGCGGCCGACCGGTCGTTGGCCTGTTCGATGCGCCGCCACAGGCGGGCCAGCCGGCCCCGCCGGGGCGGCGGCCGAAGGGAGAGGTTGCGCCCGACGAGATCGAGCAGGTCCCAGAGGCTTCCCTTCTCGAGGACCAGGTCGCCGTCCATCCACGCCTCGCCCAGCGCCAGGCCGGGATAGAGCGCCAGCCGCCAGGCCGTGCGGTTGTTCAACAGCCTGATCCTGACCCCCTCGGCGGCCGTGGCGTCCCCAGCGCGCAGCGGCTCGCCCGAGGGCAGGACCACCGTCAACGAACCGGTGCGGATCAGACGTTTCAAAAGGCGTTCGAGCGCAACACGGGTCGGAGCCGCCAGGGGACTCCGCGGCCGGGGGCGGGCGTGCGACGGATCATGGTCGAGGACGACCGAAACCTGCGAACTCAATGCTGACCTCCACGAAGAGGTGACTGCGCCTCTGATAAGCGAAGCAGTTGGAGGACGGTTCCGGCCGGTTCAAATCCCTGCGAGTGGACGGAACAAGGCGCCGGGCCGGCTATTCGCCCTGCCATGCCGAACCGATTCGCCATTCCGCTCGCCGCGGTCAGTCTGGCCATGGTCCTTCCGGTCGCCGCCCAGACTCCGCCGGCCCGGACGCCCCCACCGGCCGGCGCTCCCGCTCTCGCTCCCGTGGCGGGGCAGAGCTTCCGGGCCGGGGCGGAGGTGCTCAGCGTCGACGGGGAGCCGCTGGGCGTGCTCGCCCGGGTGGAGACCCGGCCGGGCGGCGAGCGGATACTCCACATTCGCCGGGCTGACGGCTCGATGACCACGGCGCCGGCGGTCATGGCCTTCCGCGGCGAACGCGCGGTCGTCCTGGAGTGGACACGGGCGGAGTTCGAGTCCGGCGCCGCCATGGCCGATGCCCCGCCAGCGTCGGATCCGCCGGACCTGTAAACCGGTCGGCCCCACCCCGTCACAGTCCGAACGGCCAGGTTTCATCGGCGCCGGGACGCCGCCCGGTCGCCAGCGGCGTCACCGCGCGGGTCTCGTCGAACCAGACCCAGGCGTCGAACTGATCCGGCAGGGAACAGCCCGAATAGTGGCTCCAGCGCTCGGTCTCGGGCCGGTAGATGACGCCGATGAACCGCTCCAGCCTCGGCTCAAGCAGCCGCCGGCGCAGCGGCTCGTGGGCCCCCTCGCGCAGGTCCAGCAGGAAGCGTTCGACGCCGCTGTCGTGGGCCAGCCGCTCGTAGCTGTCGGGCCGGGACGGATTGATCCGCTTGACCTCCATCGGATCGCCCCAGTCGGAGGCGCAGGCCACCGTGCCGCCATGCGTGCCGAAGCCGATCAGGGCGGCGTCGCGGCCGAAGCGTTCCCGGCATAGCTGGCCGATATTCAGCTCCTCGCGAACCTGGCCCATCTCGGTCTTCGAGGCGTCGCCGATGTGCGAATTATGCGCCCAGACCACCGCCTTCGCGTCCGGCCCGCGCGCCTCCAGCACGGCGCAGAGGGTCTCGAACATGTGCGTGTCGCGCCGGTTCCAGCTTTCCGCCGCCCCGTAGTAGACGGCGCGGTAGTAGGCCTCGGCGTTCTTGACCAGCCGGGCGTTGGCGCTGGCGTCGAGGAAGCTGTCGCCGTCGTGGGCCGCGTATTCGAGCTGTTTCTCCAGCAGGTCGGTGAGGGTCTTCACGACGCCCCGTTCGCAGCGCGAATAGCCGCGCGTCAGGGCCATTCGGCCATAGGCCTGCGGCTCGCTGGCCCAGGGCGTCAGGCAGCCGTAGCGCTCGCGCGCCACCTGCCCCGCTTCCGGATCGACGCGGTCGAGGTATTCCAGCACGGCCTCGATCGACGCCGACAGATTGTAGAGATCCAGCCCGTGGAAACTGATCCGCGCCTCCGCCGACCGATCCTCATTCCACCCGCGCAGCCACTCGACGAAGGCCTCTACGTCGGTGTTGCGCCACATCCAGGTCGGGAAGCGCCGGAACGGCGGCTCCGCGTGTTTCGGGACGGGGCGGCGGCGCACGTAACGATCGATGCTGGCGGCGTCGGGCCAGTCCGCCTCGACCGCGACGACGCTGAAGCCGTGCCGCTCGATCAGCCGGCGCGTGATGGCGGCCCGGGCCCGGTAGAATTCCGAGGTCCCATGGCTGGCCTCGCCCAGCAGCACCACGCGGGCGTCCGCGAACCGGTCGAACAGCGCCCCGAAAGCAGGGTCGTCGATATCCGGCAGCGGCTCGGCGGCGTCCCGGATCAGCGAGGTGATCGGCGCCTCCGCCGGCGTCTTGCGAAAGCTGCGCGACTCGACCGGACGGCGCGCGGCCTCGGCGTCGGCCCAGCCCTGCTCGCCGATCAGCGGCACGAAGCGGACGCCGCCCAGATCGTCCTCCTCGAAATGGCTGGCGCTGATCCGGGTCACCCGGATCAGGCGCTGACCGCTCTCCTCGTCGCCGACCGGCATGACCAGCCGTCCGCCGAGATCGAGCTGCTCCTTCAACGCCTGGGGAACGGCGGGGGCGCCCGCCGCGGCGAGGATAGCGTCGAACGGGGCTTCCTCCGGCCAGCCGCGGGTGCCGTCGCCGGTGCGCAGTTCGACGTTGTCGTAGCCGATCTTTTGCAGCCGGCCCCGGGCCTGTTCGGTCAGCTCTTCATGGCGTTCGACGGCGAAGACCCGGGCGGCGATCCGGCTCATCACCGCCGCCGCATAGCCGGAGCCGGCGCCGATCTCGAGCACCCGGTCGCCCGGCCGGATTTCGGCCGCCTGGATCATCAGGCCGACGATGTAGGGCTGCGAGATGGTCTGGCCGGCCTCGATCGGCAGCGGCGCGTCGTCGTAGGCGAACTCCCGCAGGCTCTCGGGAACGAACGCCTCGCGGGGAACCTCCCGCATCGCCTCCAGCACATGGTCGTCGCGGACGCCCCGCCGGGCCACCTGCCGTTCGACCATCGATTCCCGGGCGGCGGTGTGATCGGTCATGGCTCAGCCTCCGCCCCGTCAACCGGCGCGGCACGGAGCGGTTCCGGCTTTTTTGCCGCGTAGCTCGAACCCGGCCCCGCCCGGCCGGTTGAACGACGAGAGGGGATGAATTCGAGCAAGGGACAATCGCCATGAACGTACGCGAATGCATGACCGCAAACCCCCGCGTCTGCGCGCCGGAAGACACCATCCGGGACGCGGCTCGCGCCATGAAGGAGATCGACGCCGGCTTCCTGCCCGTTGGCGAGAACGACCGGCTGGTGGGCATGGTCACCGACCGGGACCTGGCGGTTCGCGCCATAGCCGAGGGGATGGCGCCGGACACGCCCGTGCGGGAGGTTATGACCCGGGAGGTGCGCTACTGTTACGAGGACGACGACCTCGATGAGGTGACGGGCCAGATGAGTGATCTGCAGGTCCGCCGCCTGCCGGTCCTGAACAACGACAAGCGGTTGGTCGGTGTCATCTCGCTGGGCGACATCAGCCACGCCGACGACGACGGCGGCGCCAGGACCGCGGCGGCGCTGAGCCAGGTCACCGAACCGGGCAGTCGTCACAATCAGCACTAGCACCCGCCAGGGGACGTGAGTCGGGAGCGGAGCCGTGCAATCCGTCGCGCCGCCCGCTATCTGAAGCGCAGATCGGGCTGGAGGCGCGTGCGCGGCCGGCCCTCCGCCGCCGAGGAGCCGCCATGACCGAGACCCTGGACCTGTCCCACTGGATCAACGGCGAGAAGGTTCCGGCCGACCGGCCTTCGGAGAGCCTGAACCCCTCGGACACGCGCGATCTCGTCGCCCGCATCCCCGACGGCGGCGCGGCCGAGGTGAACGCCGCCGTGGCCGCGGCAAAGGCGGCCTTTCCGGCCTGGTCCGAAGCCTCGCCCGAGGTTCGCTCCGACATCCTCGACCGGGCCGGAACCCTGGTTATGGAGCGGCGCGAGGCGCTGGGTCGGCTGCTGTCGCGCGAGGAGGGCAAGACCCTGGCCGAGGGCATCGGCGAAACCGTCCGGGCCGGACGCATCCTGAAATATTTCGCCGGCGAGGCTCTCCGCATGCACGGCCAGAACCTCGCCTCCGTGAGGCCGGGCGTGGAGATCCAGACCTACCGCCAGCCGGTCGGCGTGTTCGGCCTGATCACGCCCTGGAATTTCCCGATCGCCATCCCGGCGTGGAAGGCGGCCCCGGCGCTGGCCTTCGGCAATACGGTGGTGATGAAACCGGCCGGACCGACCCCGGCCACGGCCGAGGCGCTGGTCGCCATCCTGCACGAGGCCGGCCTGCCGGACGGCGTGCTGAACCTTGTCATCGGCCGCGGCGGCGTCGGCCAGGCCATCGTCGACCACCCGGACGTCGAGGGCGTCTCCTTCACCGGCTCGCAGGGCGTCGGCGCCGGCGTCGCTGCGGGGGCGGTCAAACGGCAGGCCCGGGTGCAGCTGGAGATGGGCGGCAAGAACCCGCTCATCGTGCTCGACGACGCCGACCTCGACCGGGCGGTGATGATCGCCCTCGACGGCTGCTACTACGCCACCGGCCAGCGCTGCACCGCCTCCAGCCGGCTGATCGTGCAGGACGGCGTCCACGACCGCTTCGTCGCCGCCCTGGCCGAAAAGGTCGCCGCCCTGCGCGTCGGCGACGCGCTCGACCCGAACACCCAGATCGGCCCGGCGGTCAGCGAAGAGCAGCGCGAGACCTCCTACCGCTATATCGACATCGCGCGCGGGGAGGGCGGCCGCGTCGCCGCCGGCGGCGGGCGGCTGCAGCTGGAAACGCCCGGCTGGTACGTCCAGCCGACCCTGATCGCCGACACCGACGCCGGCAGCCGGATCAACAATGAGGAGGTCTTCGGCCCCGTCGCCTCGACCATCCGGGTCAGGGACTACGAAGAGGCGCTGGCGATCGCCAACGGGGTCGAGTTCGGCCTGTCCGCCGGCATCGTCACCAGCTCCCTGAAGCACGCCCGCGACTTCCAGCGACGGGCGCTCGCGGGCATGACCATGGTCAATCTGCCCACCGCCGGGGTCGACTATCACGTGCCGTTCGGCGGCACGAAATCGTCCAGCTACGGCCCGCGCGAGCAGGGTTTCGCGGCGGTCGAGTTCTTCACCCGCACCAAGACCGCCTACTCCGCCGGCTGAAAATCCGTCGTGAACCCCTCGGCGAACGCGGCGTTGAACGGGAAAGGAGACTGTCCATGGGCACTGCCGACCATGTCACCCGCCGCAGCGCGGCTCCCGAACGCAGCGGAGGGGACGACGACCTCAGCGATGTCGAACTCGTCGTCCGCCGCGCCCGCGCCGGGGACCTGACCGAGAACGAGGCGTTCGAGGACATCGAGCGGATCGTTCTTCGCCGCGACCCTATGGATTTCGACCGCAAGTCCTGGATCTAGGGCGCAGCCCTGTCAGCCATGCGTACACTGCCGCGGACGGCGGAGCTTCGGTTTCTCGAAGACTGGAGAAAATGGCGCGCCCGGAACGATTCGAACGTCCGACCCTCAGATTCGTAGCCGACCCGGGCAGTAAAAAGCGGCATCCACGGGTAACCACCAGAAAGCACCTATCCTGTTGTGCTGCAACAGGAATATGGCTTCGTGGGCGTTGCTGTCCATTTCCGCGAATGGACGCGAAATCCCGCCTCCTGGGTCCCATGCGGGTCCCAGGATTCGGGCTCCGGATCGGAGGCAGCCCCCATGCCTAAACTCACCAAGCGGCTCATCGACGCCTTTGTGACCAGCGCTCCCGAGGCCTTCCTTTGGGACTCAGTTGTGCTCGGGTTTGGGGTTCGGGTCCGCCGTTCAGGCACGAAGAGCTTCATCGTCAAATACCGGATGGGCTCGGCCGTGCGCCGCCACACGCTCGGCAAGGTCGGCAGCCCCCACACGGTGGAAGAGGCCCGGGAGGCCGCTTCTGAACTGCTGCGCCAAGTCAAAGCCGGTCACGATCCGATGCAGGCCAAGCGCGAGATCAACGAGGCCGTCACCGTCAACGATTTGATCGAGGCGTATCTTCACGAAGGACGTATCGCGAAGCCCAACAAAAGGGAGTCGTCCTGGGCGGGCGACGCCTCGGTCCTGCGACGGCATGTCGGCCCCTTGCTGGGGCATCGGTTGGCACGCGATCTCACCCGACGGGATCTTGAGCGGCTTCAGGCGGATGTCTTGAGCGGCAAGACCGCGAAGGACGTTCGGACGAAGGCGCGTGGGCGCGCGATCATTCGGGGCGGGCCCGGGGCCGCCGGCCAGACCATCCGGTCCACGGCCGCGATGCTGTCCTGGGCCGTGATGCAGGAGATCCTGCCGCACAATCCGGCGATCGGGGTCCAGAAGATCACGCCCCGTCGCCGAGAGAGGTTTCTGTCGACGGCCGAGGCCAAGCACATGATCGAGACCTTGGCGGAGCTGGTCGCTGCGGAGGAGATCCCGGACAGTCACGCGGCCATTATCCGGCTCCTGCTGTTCACCGGCGCCCGGAAGTCGGAGATCCTGAATCTGACCTGGGGCGAAGTCGACCTTGAGCGAGGCCGTATCCTTCTGCCTTGGCATCGGTCCAAGACCGGCGAAAAGATGATCCCGTTGAACTCGGCCGCCCTTGCGGAAATCATGCGGCGGCCGCGCGAGGGTCCATACGTGTTCCCGGCCGCTCGCGGGGAGGGCCCGACCGTGGGTCTCTACAAGACTTGGGATCGGGTGCGGGAGGTCGCCAAACTGGAGGGCGTCCGGCTTCATGACCTGCGTCACTCGTTCGCGAGCTTCGCCGCCTCCGACGGCGCCAGTCTTTATCTCATTGGCAAGGCGCTCGGTCATCGGCAGGCAAGCACGACGGAGCGCTACGCCCACCTGACGGATGATCCGGTCCGCGCCGTCGCGGAACTGGTGGGGCAGCGATTCCTCAGAATCACCGCGGCCGAAGATGTCGCGACGGAGGATCCGTCGGATCGATAACGGGCCGGCTGCGCGCTCAGGCTGCGGTGGTCAGTCATCGGGAATCTGCCAGACCGATATCGGTCGCAGGTCTGCCTCGGCGTAGTCGAGAGCTGAGACAGGCGTTGGGGTGAGGGGGTCGATCCGGTCGGCATGTCTCAGCGCCTGATCGATCCATGCTGAGGCGTCTTGGGCGAGGTGGCCGTCGGCGCCTCGGTTCGCGACGTCGTAGGCTGCGATGAAGGCGCGCAGACGCCGGGCCCGGCTCCAGGCATCGGTCTGCGCTTCCAGTTCCTCCAACTGTTCGAGGGCCGCCAGCCTCTCCTCTCGTAACAGCTCTCGGCGGGCGTTCTCTTCGTCCGCGCGCTGCTGTCGGAGCTCACTCTTGCGCTGCTTGATGGCAGCGGAATGCGACGACCGGTACAGGCCGGCCATGACCTCGTTGAGGCAGTCCTCCACCCGTCGCGTCTTGCCGTCCTTCCAGAGACTGCGCACGCCGTCCCGATAGGTCGCGGTGGATATCTGCACGGTCATGACGCCGCTCGGAACGTAATCGTACATCGGTGCAGTGGAGTATCCGAGGCGGCGCGTCCGGGCTTTTTCCGCGTCGGTCGACCAGTGGACCTTTCTCTGGGATGCTTCCTCAAGGGCGAGGCATTCCGCCTCGCCGGCGATCATGATCCCGGTTTGGCCTTTGGGCCCGTCGCGAGTTCGGATCTCCAACCCGCGAGCGTCGCAGGCTTGCGCCAAGGCGTCGATCAGGCGCGCCGCACGGGAAATGGAGGAGGGCGGCACGCGCACCCGAAAGGGTTCTGGGCCGTCGTAGACCACTGCGCCGTACATGTCGGGTACGGCCGCCTTCAGCGCTTTGAGAATCCGCTTGGCGATGGGGTGTTTGAGGTCGACCTCCGAAGGCACTTCGATACGTCTGTCGGGGCGACTCTCCGCCTCTATGAGCGGGCCGTACACGCGATCCATCAGGTCCGTGGCGAATTCGGACGCGACGGCCAGCGCTGGAAGCTCGATCATCTCCTGCTCGCCTGCACGGGGTAGCGGCGCCGGGGGGCGGGCCCGCCCGGCCTGCGCCCTCTGACGGTAGCCCTGAGGCGGCAGAGGGATGTCATGCCGCTGGCAAATCTTTCTCAGTCCGACATCCGAGACGCCGAAACGTTTCGCCAGTCTGGTCAGCGGCTCTGCCCAAACCAGTCGGTAGAGTTCAGCGCGGGAGATGGTCTGGCTCGGCTTCATCATTCACCTTCAGGCTCGGCGATCGTCCGACCGTTTTCGAATGGGGCGATGCGACATCAAGCTGATCCCGATATCCGTGGGCGCAGCTGAATTTAACATGTCGGGCCGAACGTGTTAAAAAGTTCGGGAATAACGAACATATCGGGATCGTCATGTTAAGGCCCACCTATCGCATCCCGAAATTGCCGCCGGCTGGCGAGCTCGAAACGGCGGCCGTGCTTCGCGAGGCGGCGCATGCGCATCGCCATCTGGCTGAGTTGAAGGGTCGCGCGAGAAGCATCCCCAACCAGGCCATCCTGATCGACACGCTCGCGCTTCAGGAAGCGAAGGCGAGCTCGGAGGTGGAGAATATCGTCACCACCCAGGACGAGCTTTTCCAGGCCAGCTTGCATTGGGACGGCGCGGGATCGCCGGCCGCGAAGGAGGTCGCCAGCTATCGCGACGCCCTCAAGCGCGGATATGACCAGCTCCATGCCAACCAAGGCCTGCTCACCAACAACGTCATCATCGAGATGTTTCAGGTGCTCAAGCGGACCGATGAGGGATTTCGCGCGACTCCAGGCACGGCCCTCCGCAATCAGGGCACGGGTGAAATCGTCTACGTCCCTCCGCAAGATCGAGCGGAAATCGAGGCCCAGATGGCGGCGCTCGAGACCTTCATCAACGACGACGCTGCGAGCGATCTGGATCCCTTGGTGAAGATGGCTCTCATCCACCATCAGTTCGAAAGCATTCACCCCTTTTCCGACGGCAACGGCCGGATCGGGCGGATCCTCAACGTCCTCTATCTGACCCGTGTCGGGCTGCTCGAAATCCCGGTGCTCTACCTCAGCCGGTACGTCACGGCGAACAAGGCCGACTACTACCGGATGCTCCAGAGCGTTCGAGACAACGGCGACTGGGAGCCGTGGCTGCTTTACATGCTCCGCGCGGTCTCCACGACCTCACGTCAGACCCTCGCGCTCATCGACGGCATGAGCGCCCTGATGGCGGCCTACAAGCAAGGCCTCAGGCAGCATGCGACGATCCGCTACTCGCAAGACCTGCTGAACAATCTGTTCCGCCACCCCTACACGCGGATAGAATTCCTCCAGAAGGACCTCGATGTCACTCGCCAGACGGCCGCCAAATATCTGGACCAGCTCGCGGTCGCCGGCTTCGTCGAAAAACACCAGGCTGGCCGCAACAACTATTATATCAATCGTCCCTTGGTCGACCTGCTGATGCAGGTGTCGGACGGAGGATAAGGAACCGGCGCCGAAGGGCTCCGGAGCGAGGCTCCTGGCCGGCCCTCGAAGCCAGGCTCGCGCTCTGCTCTCAATCCGTCAGATCGGTTGGGCCAGCTCAAGATACCGACAGAGGGCGTTGACGAGCTGCATCTGTCTCGGCGTTCGACATTCCGCACCGACAAGGCTCGGCGAAGCGACGAGGATACAAAGGGCCTTCGCCCGTGATGTCGCCACGTTGAGACGGTTCAGGCTGTAGAGAAACTCCATCCCGCGAGGCGCTTCCGCTACGCTGGAGGTAGCCATCGAGTAAAAGACGACAGGCGCCTCCTGACCCTGAAACTTGTCGACGGTCCCGATGTGCACGTCGGGCAGCCTGTCCCGGAGTTCGGCGACCTGGGCGTTGTAGGGGGTGATGACCATGATGTCCGCGGCGGTCAGGGGACGGACATTACCCTCGTCGTCCGTGAACTGCGCTCCGGTCGCCAGAAGCTCAGCGATAAGCTCGGCGATAACGGCTGCCTCCTCACGAGAGGCGTTCTGGTTTCCGACATGTTGGGCGCTGGCGAAGCGTAGTCCGCTGCCCGTCAGTCGGCCGCCGGCCCGGATGGTCTGGCGGTCCAGATTGTCGCGAGGTTGCAGGCGATCCTCGTAGAACATCTCTGAGGTGAAGGCGCAGATATCAGGGTGCATCCGCCAGGTCTGGTCGAGGAACAGGCCTTGATCCGGCGTGATGGTCTTCGCGCCATCGAGCAGATGATGGAGCGCCGAGACGTCGGTGCCCTCCGGGTGAGCGCCCTGCATAGGCTGATCAAGTTGCTGGGGGTCTCCGAGCAAAACGACGGTTTGGGCCGCCTGGGCCACAGCGAGGACGTTTGCCAGCGACATCTGGGCGGCCTCGTCGACGAACAGCACGTCGACGCACTCGAACGCTTCGGGGCGCGACCAGAGCCATGCCGTGCCGCCAGCTACAGGGCAGTCCGGTCCGATCGCCGCGAACAGCGAGGGATTGTCGCGCACGAACCGGAGCCTCGGCTGGTCCTCCTCCATCTCCTTGGGCTTCTGAACGCAGCGAACATCTAGGCCCCGTTCCTCAGCCGCCTCGACGACCTTGTCGAGGAGGTTGCGTATGACCTTGTGACTGTTCGCTGTTATCCCCACCGTCCGGCCCGCCGCGACGAGAGCGGCGATCATTCTCGACCCTGTGTAGGTCTTGCCGGCGCCGGGCGGCCCCTGAATCGGGAGCACGCCGGGCGGCAGGTCGGCCGCCAGTCTCAGCGCCGTATCCAGAACGCTCTCGCCCTCTCGCCGGATCGACCCGTCATGATCCGGCAACCGTTCCCGCAGCAGAAGCGCGCGGGCGGCACGGTAGGGGCCATCGCCTTCCAGACCATGCTCGGCGACATGACGACCCAGGCGCAGAAGAGATTCCTTCATCTCCGCCGCGCCGACGAATCCGTGTGCGAACACCGCTTCCGGATGCACCTCGGCCGCGTCGGCCCGTTTCTTGATCTCGATCCAGCCTTCCTCAACGGACAGGCCGGTGATCTTGCCGAGCTGAGCCCCACCCTCCGCACGGACATCCTCATCCCCGCGAACTGCGATCTCCTGGGGCGGGAAGGCGTATCGGTGGATAGGGCATTTGGCCGTCCCCCCGACCGTCTCGATCAGACGGAGGCCTGAGAAGCCCGCGCGATCTTCGAGCAAATCTTCGGCCGCGAGGTCCGCGAGGCGGAAGAACTCCCACCAGACAGCCTTTTCTTCCCGCCGATGCCAGTCCAGCATCTGGGCCAGCAGCCAACGACCGTGTTGCTCGGCGGATCGATCCTCGGGGTCGGCCGGAACACCGTCGAGCAGTCGATCCATGACCGGCGTAATCAGCGCCAACCACGCAGCGACGCTTTCCGGCGCAGCCCCGTCCACGGGTTCGGGTCTGGGCACGTCCGTTCCGGAATCGACGAGTTCGGATCTGCGATCCTCAAGCCAGTCGCGCAGCCGGAGAGTGGAGACGCAGTCGTCCCGATTGTAGGCGGTGACGACGCCGCGATCCTCGTCGGAAATCGTCGCGGCATCATCGAGTTCGAGACAGGCCTGAACCTTGGCGAGCGCATGGTTGGCTGCATGCAGCGGCACCGTCCGCTCGAAGTCGTAGAGCGGTTCCAGCCGCTTGATCGAATAGCTCTCCACGCTGGCGCGCAGGGACTGTTTCACCACGCCGTACAGGTCCACGAAAACCTGGCTTCTCAGCAGACGGTCGACTTCTTCTTCGCGCGAGGCGAAGCGTCCCATGAGCCGCTTTAGCGCGCCGGGTTCATAGGGCGCGAAATGGTAGACGTGCAGGTCGGGCCAGGTCTCCAGGCGTGCGATCAGAAAATCCACGAAGCCTTCGAAGGCGGCTTTTTCATCGGCGCGGTTCTCCACCCACTGCGAGTCGTACCTGACTTCTCCAGCCATCTGCCAAGCGTGGCCGAACAGGTACTCAAGACCGCCCTCGCCCACGAATGGGTCCCCTTCGAGATCGAAGAAGACATCGCCTGCCGAGGGAGCGGGTAGCCGGGTGAGCCCCAACCCGGGCTCCACCGGCAACAATTCATAGAGAAGGCCGGCCGCTGCGCGCCCAGCCACCTGAATGCGCGCCTGTTCGCGAACTCGCTCATATGACTGGCGGGAACCTCGCTCAGGCCGCCAGTCGAGGGGCAGGGGCATGCCCGCCACCCGTTCCACCGTATCGAAGCCGCGCGAGGCGAGTTCGGCGATCTGCAGCGCGCTGATCCCGGCGATGAGGCTCGGGTGATCGTCGGCGCGTCGTCTCTGATCACAGGGGCTCTGCCACCGGCAGGTTTCGCAGTGCGTTACGGGATGAGGATACGTGGCGACCTCGCCGTCGTCCGCCATGACCTGTTCGAAAGCCTGCTGAGACTGCCGGAAGAAGGCCGCGTAGTCCTTGATGCGGAAGGCGGCGGGAGCCTCTTCCGAGCCCGGCGAGACGATGTACCCATATTCCGGCAGGATGCCCTGAAGAGCCTCCAACAGGTGAGCGTAGAGGCAGAGCTGGAGAACCGAGCCGCCCCGAGTCTCGCGAGCCAGCTTGGTGTCCAGCGGTTCATAGGACCACGCGCCCAGATCACTGGGTCGTTCGACCCTCAGAAGGATGTCAGCCCGGCCATGCCAGCGGCCGGATCGAAGGGCCCCCTGGATGATCACTTCGCGACCGGCGCGCATGGCCTCCAGCGTCTCGGCCACCGCGCGATCGCTGACATCAAAGCCATCAATGCGCATGCAGTCTGCGCCGGTTGCTTCGAGCCGCTCGATATAGGCCTGCTCATGCCGGGCTCCTCGTTCCCAGAGCAGATCGAGGAGCGGGCTCCAGTTGGCGGGCTTCTCGCGTATTCCGCTGGCGACCTCGCGATCGAGCTGAGTCAGGTGCGGGCAGTTGAGATGCCCGACAAGGTCGGTCGCGCTAAGCAGGACGGAAGCGGACGCCATCAAGGTCTCAGCGCAGCGAGGTGCTGATTGAGTGAGATGAAGTTGGAGCAGGCTTCCCGGAGCTCACGAGCTGCGTGTTCCCAGAAGACGACATCGACCTGGAAGCCATCGGCGACCAATTGCTCGACTGCCGGTACATAGTCGCTGTCGCCGGATACGATCGTGAAGACGTCCCCTTCTCCCGCGTTGCGATAGGCGTCGCGGGTCAGCGCCGCCACGATGCCGGTGTCGATCTTCTTTTCCTTGTTCGCGGCGTTTCGGTCGTGGGTCACAACCTCGAACCCTGCCTTCTTCGCGAGGTCCCAGATGGCGTCATTTACCGGAGGCCTTGATCCGAACAGCATGGCTCGCGCTGTTTCTTCAGGGTCGGTTCCCGCCACGAATGTGTAGAGCTTGCCGAAGCTCATACGATAGTCGTGGTCCAGTATCTTGTTGTTGAGCGCGTCCCAGATATCAAGCGCCATGCCGGCCTGGACGGCACTCACGCGCTGGCCCTCGATAAAGACGTTGGAGTTGTCGACGTAAATCCAGTCCGCCACCGCTTCGACCCCCTCGCGCAGTTGTTCCGTCACTGTGAACGCAACGGTTGTGGCAATCAACGGCAACGCCGGGAATCCATGCGCACAGCGACAGGGTGACAGGGCAAGATAAAATCCGGCCTGCGATCCTTGAACATCGCCGGCCGGGTACATCGGTGAGAGGGCGGTGCGGGACGAGGGAGTCCGTCCATGACCGAGCCGCGTGACCCGGATCTGTTCGACTGGCGTCCGCCCCTGACCGCCCGGCGAGAAGCGCCTCCGGTCGGGCGGACAGCTGCCCTGGTCGGCCGAGCTAAGCCTGGGATGCCGCCACGGGCCCGGGCGCGGCACTTCTCCGCCAAGGGTTCGGCCCGGAGCGTCCGGCCGGTGCGATCCGCTGCGGGCGGACAGCGCCGTGTGATGGTCAAGGCGCGGGTGGTGCGCATGACGCCGGGCGCGAAGAAGGCGCTGATGACCCACGTCCGCTACGTGGCCCGCGAGGGCGCGGGGGCGGATGGAGAGCAGGGGCGGTATTTCGATGCCCACAGCGACGACGCCGACGCCCGCGCCTTCGCCGGCCGGTGCGAAACGGACCGGCATCACTTCCGGCTGATCGTGAACCCGGAAGACGGTCGCGACCTTCCCGACCTGAAGACCTATGCACGGCGCTTCATGGCCCAGGTCGAGAGCGACATGGGCACGAAGCTGGACTGGGTGGCGGGGGCGCATTTCGACACGGGCCGGCCGCATCTCCACATCCTGCTCAGGGGCAAGCGCGAGGACGGCCGCGACCTCGTCCTGCCTCGGGAGTATGTCAGCCACGGCCTGAGAGGCCGCGCCCAGGAACTGGCCACCGAGATCCTCGGACCGCGGCAGGAGCAATCCGTCGACCAAGAGCGTGAAATCACAGCCGACCGGTTCACGCGGCTGGACCGGTCTCTGCTGGCC
>Ga0114898_1000421_pt1 | contig 33472 bp, 30 predicted proteins | sample Malvired_Geostar_FD_83496 | JGI IMG/M metagenome (GOLD analysis project Ga0114898, IMG submission 83496) | Marine viral communities from the Global Malaspina Expedition - Malaspina viral metaG DeepMed_Geostar | ecosystem: Environmental > Aquatic > Marine > Oceanic | place: Mediterranean Sea...
CCATCGAGACGAATGCCCGGCCCATGCTCGAGGCGGGGATCGGCCCGCTGGATTTCAAGACGCTGCCAGTACCAGACCGCAAGCCAGAGGCCGAGCACGAAAAGGCCGCCGAGAAAGAGCAGGGGCGTGTCCGGCATGAGCGTATAGAGGAGGCCGCCCGCCAGCGCGAGCAGCGGAAAGGTGCGCACCCCGCCCGGCGCCTTCAGCCGCCGCTGTCCGAAATATTCCTCGAAGGCGAGGCCGAGAAAAAAGCTCAGGCCCAGCAGCACAGCCAGACGCTCCGGTGAGAGGAGCGTGTCCGGCAGGCCGGAGAGAAAGGGAAGCGCCGTTTGTTCTTCCATGTATCTACTTTGCGAGGACGCCTGCCTGGAGAAGCGCAGGCTCGAAACGCATCAGGATGCGATGATCTGGATGAATGCCATCTTTCGGTTTGCCGCGATAGCCGATGCGGCAGAGCAGATCGCGAATGATGTTGAGCCGCGCGTGGCGCTTGCTGTCGGCGCGGACGACCGACCAGGGGGCGGCCTCGATATGGGTGCGGCCAAGCATGGCGTCGCGGGCCTTGCTGTAATCCTTCCAGTGTTCGATGGCGACCTCGTCGATCGGCGAAATCTTCCACTGCTTGAGCGGATCCTTGCGGCGGTCGTCGAGGCGCTTCTTCTGCTCGGGTTTCGAGATGTCGAGATAATATTTCATCAGCATGATGCCGGAGCCGACGATCATGTCCTCGAATTGCGGCACGGACATCATGAAGCGTTCATATTGCCTGTTGTCGCAGAAGCCCATGACGCGCTCGACGCCCGCGCGATTGTACCAGGAGCGGTTGAAGAGAACGAGCTCCTGCGCGGCGGGAAGGTGCTCCGTATAGCGCTGGAAATACCATTCGCTCTGCTGTCTGTCCGAGGGCTTGCCAAGGGCGACGACGCGCGTCTCGCGAGGTGAGAGGTGCTGGACGATGCGCTTCACGACGCCATCCTTGCCCGCCGCATCGCGGCCTTCGAGGATGACGAGTACCTTGCGGTCTTTCGCAATGATGTCGCGCTGGAGTTTCACGAGTTCGACCTGAAGGCGGTAGAGCTCGTCCTTGTATTCCTTGTGCGAAAGCTCCGGCGGCAGTTCGGGCGGCTCTTCCGCAGGTTTCGTTTTCCGTGTTTTCGGCATTGCTCATGGCCTCCAAAGCGGGACCGGCAAAGCCTAGACCTCCCCCCTTCCGGCGGAAAGAGGCTCTGCCGCCGCAGGCCCTCTCTCACGCGGCCCTTTTGCCGGCGGGACTTGACCGGAGGGGCATGCTCTGCCATGAGTTGGAGATGTTATAACGTAACATGCATAATCAGGGGCAATCATGCAAAACCGGGTCAATCCTCGCGCCGCGCTTCTATCGGCGGCTTCTCTCGTGGCGCTTGCCGCCGCCCTGCCTGCTGTCGCACAGGAGGCAAACGAGGTGCAGGCGGAGGAGACGGAAACGGCAGTGCCGCTGAAACCCCTGGTGGTGACGGCCTCGCCCCTTGCCTCTCCTCTCGACGAGATTGCGGCGCCGGTCGATATCGTTACCCGGGACGATATTCTCACCTCATCGGCCACGACGCTTGGCGATCTGCTCGGCGATCTGCCGGGTGTGACGCAGAGTTCCTTTGCGGCGGGCGCGAGCCGTCCCGTCATTCGCGGGCTCGACAATACGCGCGTACGGATGCAGGAAAACGGCATCGGGGCCGGGGATGTGTCGGCGGTGAGCGAGGATCATGGCGTGCCCATCGACCCGCTGGCGGCCGAGCGCGTTGAAGTGGTGCGCGGACCGGCAACGCTGCGCTTCGGCAGCGAGGCGATCGGCGGCGTCGTCAATGTCATCAATAATCGCATTCCCAAGGCCATTCCGGCCGGCGGCTTCAGCGCCGAAGCGGGCGCAAGCTACGATACCGTCAGTGACGGTGTGCAGGGGCATGGCAAGATGGACGTGGCGGCCGGCAATGTCGTCTTTCATGCGGATGGCTTCGCGCGCGATACGGACAATTACCGCATTCCCGGCGCGACCAACCGCCAGAGCGAAACATGGACGGAAACCTCCGGTGTCGCGGGCGGTGCATCCGTCATTCTCGGTAATGGCGATTTTGACGGCTATGCGGGCGGCTCGGTCAGCTATTACGACAGCCAATACGGCATTCCCGCGCCCGGCGATCCGCTGAACCCGGTTCATATCGACATGCACCAGACGAAAGTGCAGCTCGGCAGCGAACTCGATTTCACGAGCGGCTTCATCTCGGGGCTGAACCTCGCGGGCGGCTATAGCGACTATACGCATGGTGAGGTCGATGCGACGGGGATCACAGGCTCGCGCTTCGACAATGAGGAATGGGAAGCGCGCGCGGAGCTTCTGCATCGCAAGGTGGGGCCCTTCACGGGGGCTTTCGGTGTGCAGTTTCACAAGCGCGATATCTCGGCGACAGGCGAAGGCGGGGAACTGCTTGCGCCGAGCGAGACGGAATCGGTGGCTGCATTTCTTTTCGAGGAGATGCCGATTGTCGGCGAAACGCTGAAGCTTCAGATGGCGGGCCGTGTGGAGCAGGTGGATGTTTCCGGCCGTGCGCTCGACACCAGTGTACCGCTCTTGCCGACGGATTATGCGGTGTCGCGCAGCTTCACGCCCGGCAGCGTCTCGGCGGGGCTTGTCTTCTCGCCGGCTGGAAGCTGGGTGTTCGGCTTTACCGCGCAGCATGTGGAGCGGGCACCCGACGCGCTCGAACTTTTCTCCAAGGGGCCGCATGAGGCGACCGAGACTTTCGAGATCGGCGATCCGACGCTCGACAAGGAAAAAGCGCTGAGCTTCGAACTCAATGCGCGCCGCGAAGGAGACGACTATTCCTTTGAGGCGGCGATCTTCCACACCTCGTTCAGCGACTTCATCTACAAGCGGCTGACGGGCGAGATCTGCGACGACAGCTACGACACCTGCACGCCCCACGGCGCGGGCACGGAGCTCGATCAGGTGCGCCTCACGCAGGCCGATGCGACGTTCCGGGGCTTCGAGACGAAAGGAAGCGTGACGCTGATGCGCTGGGGCACCGCGCGGGCGGGCGTCACCGGGCAATTCGACATGGTGCGCGCGGAACTCGACGCGGGCGGCAACGTGCCGCGCATTCCGCCGGTGCGTGCGGGCGCGGGCGTCTTCTATGCGGGCGAACAGCTTTCCGGCCGTCTCGGTTTCCTGCATGCCTTCAAGCAGGATCGTCTCTCGACGGGTGAAACGGAGACGGGAAGCTATACCGATCTCAAGGGTGAAATCCGCTATATGCTGCCGGAGCGTTTTGCGGGCGGACAGAAGATCGAGCTGGCGCTTGTCGGCGAGAACCTGCTCGACCACGACATCCGTAACCACGTTTCCTTCAAGAAGAACGACGTGTTGCAGCCGGGGCGCAATGTGCGCTTCGTGGTGACAGCGCGGTTCTGACGGTCACAGGCCGATAAAGGGCTGGAGCAGTTTTGCGATCCAGCCCTTGAAGCGGGTCGGGCCCTCGGTGAGGGCGAGGCAGATACATTCCTCGTCCTCGCCCGTTCGCAGCGCGTGAGCGATCTCGCTCGTGCATTCCTCGATGTCGCCCGCGCGGAAAACGCCGTGCGGGTCTTCAAGGCTGCCCTTCAGCACCAGCACAAGTTCGGTGCCGCTATGGCCGTGCATCGGAATATCGATGCCGGGTTTCGCGCGCAACATCCAGAGTCGCTGGTCGTTCGGGCCGCCGCGCCAGAGATTGACCCGTCTCATGCCGGGACCGAGCAGCCGCCAGGGCAATTCATCGACGCTTTTGCCGAGCCATGCACGCAGCGGTGGCGGCAGGGGGTCGCTGGATGTGGCGGGAACGGGATGCAGCGCGCGCATGGGTGCGGGTTCGGGCTCGTCCAGCAGGGCGAGCGTCCTTGCGAGCGCGTCCGGCGACATGGTGCCGGGTGTGAGGTTCTCGACCATGGCTCCGCCCGCGGCCTCAGCCGCGGCGAGGCGTTTGCCTGCGTCTTCCAGATAGCTCAGATGGGAGGCGACGATGAGGGACTGGCCTTCGCTGAGGCTGCCCGCAGCATAGGCCATTGTCCATTCATCGCCGAGGCGATGGGTCACGGTATTACGCATGGCGGGCGCGGTCATTTCAAATCCTCCAGCGCCGTACGCAGACGGGCGAAAGCAAGTCTCAGTCTCGACTTCACGGTGCCGAGCGGAATATCGAGCCGTTCGGCAATGGCGGAATGTGCCAGACCCTCCAGAAAGGAAAGCTCGACCGCTTCCGCCTGATCGGGAGGCAGGTCTTTCATGGCCAGACGCACACGTTCGCCGATTTCCGCGCCTGCCATTTCCTCGTCGGCGGGGCGGGCCTCTTCGGGTTGCAGCATCGGGTCCGCCGGATCGAAGCCGGGCCGTTTCTCGCGGCGCACCGTGTCGATGAAGCGGTTACGCGCGATGGTGAATATCCACGTACTGGCGGATGCGCGGGCGGGATCGAACTGGGCGGCCTTGCGCCAGACGGTGAGCATCGCCTCCTGGGCGAGATCTTCCGCGAGGCGCTCCTCGACATTCATGCGCCGCAGATAGGATTTGAGGCGCGGCGCATAATGGCCGAAGAGGCGGGCAAAGGCCGTGCGGTCGGCATTGCCGGCGATGGCGGCAATGCAAGCCGCCATTTCATCCGCAATATCCGCGGCCGTTTCTCCCGGCGCATCGTCCCGATTCATCAGGGCCAGCTTTCTCAAATGCGGCCGCCAGATGTGGTGGCCGGTGCGGGCCGGTCCGATCGCCGATGCGCGTTCCTTCAACATGCCGTCGATACGGAAAGCGTCCCGGTGCGGATCACTCGCAGATGAGGCCCGTTTTCAAGTCTAGGGAAAATCGGGAGCGAACGAAAGCGAGGCGCTGCCAAGGCGGGTGATCCGCCGCGCCGGGCGCCGCGTAAGCAATGCGATCTTGCGACTATTTTCTTCATGGCCCCGGCGGGGTTTTTCAGAGGCTTTTCATGGCTCCCTTCGACGACTGTACTGCCCCTTCCCCCGAGCGGGGGCCGGGTCCGCGCCTCAGGATCGCCGTTGCCGGAACCGGCATTTCAGGTCTTGCCGCCGCGTGGCTTCTCGCGGCGCGTCACGATGTGACGGTCTATGAGAAAAACGAGCGGCCGGGCGGGCATTCCAACACGGTGGTTGCGCCCTGCCCGGAGGGCGACGTGCCGGTCGATACGGGTTTCATCGTCTATAATGAGGCGAACTATCCGAACCTGACCGCGATGTTTCGCTATCTCGGCGTGGAAACGCAGGAAAGCAACATGTCGTTTGCCGCCTCGCTGGAAACGGGGGGCAAGCGGCGTTTCGAATATTCAGGCTCGGGGCTCAACGGGATATTCGCCGACCGGCGCAACATCGTCAGCCCCCGGATGTGGCGGATGATCAGCGAAATCGTGAAGCTTTACCGCGCGGCGCCGGAGCTTGCGCATGTCGAGGGGCTGGACCGGAAGCCGCTTGGCGATTTCCTGCGCGAACAAGGCTATTCGGCGAGCCTTTGCGACGATCATCTGCTGCCGATGTGCGCGGCGATCTGGTCCTTGCCGGTGGAGCGCGTGGAGCAGTTTCCTGCGCTCGCCTTTCTGCGCTTCTTCGACAATCACGGGCTGATGCGGCTCAAGGGCCGCCCCGTCTGGCGCACGGTTGCGGGCGGGTCGCGCGAATATGTGAAGAAGCTTGCCGCGCCGCTTGAGGGCCGCATCCGCTACGGTGCAGGCATTGCCGATGTACGACGCGATGCAGGTGGTGTGACCGTTACCGACGAGACGGGCGCGAGCGAACGCTACGACCATATCGTGATCGGATCGCATAGCGACGAGGCGCTGGCGATGCTCGGCGATGCGGATGGCGATGAGCGGCGCCTGCTTGGTGCAATGCCCTATCAGCGCAATGTCGCCTGGCTGCATTCGGATGAGAGCTTCATGCCGCAGGAGCGGCGCGTCTGGGCGAGCTGGAACTATATGGGCGGCGGCGCGGGCAGCCCCGTTTGCGTCAGCTACTGGATGAACCGTTTGCAAAATCTGCCAACGGAACGGCAACTCTTCGTGACGCTCAATCCTTCGCAGGAGCCCGCGCCCGGCAGCGTGATGACGCGGATCGACTATGACCATCCCGTATTCGACGCGGGCGCCTTTGCAGCGCAGCGCCAGCTCTGGCAGCTTCAGGGCAAGCGGCGGACATGGTTCTGCGGCGCTTATTTCGGCTCGGGTTTCCATGAGGACGGATTGCAGGCCGGGCTTGCGGTGGCGGAAGAGCTCGGCGGTGTGCGCCGCCCATGGGCGGTGGAGAACGCGTCGGGCCGTATTCACCTCGGCACGGCGGCGAAGGAGGCAGCGTGAGGGAAGAAACGCGCTCGCGGCTCTATTCCGGGCTTGTGTTTCACAAGCGGTTGCGGCCGCGCACGCATGAGCTTTCCTATCGCGTCTTCTATACGCTTCTCGATCTCGACGAATTGCCGGCGCTTTCGCGCAGGAGCCGTCTTTTCGCGCATAACCGCTTTTCGCTTTTCAGCTTTCACGACCGCGATCATGGCGACGGTTCTGGACGGCCGGTCCGGCAATGGGTGGAAGCGCAGCTCATGCGCGCCGGGATCGAGACGGGCGGGCGCATTCTCGTGCTCACCTTTCCGCGCATCCTCGGCTATGCCTTCAACCCGCTGACGCTCTATTTCTGTCACGGCGGGGACGGGTCGCTCAAAGCGATGCTCTATGAGGTGAACAATACGTTCGGCGACCGCCACAGCTATCTCATACCCGTGGCGGACGGTAATGCCGCGACGGTGACGCAGGAATGCGACAAGGCGTTCTATGTCTCGCCCTTTATCGGGGTCAGGGGGCGCTATCACTTCAAGCTCTTGCGGCCGGGCGGCCGGTTCGTCATGACGATCCGCGAAAGCGACGGGGAGGGCGCGCTGCTTACCGCCTCCTTCGCGGGCAAGGCGGCGCCTTTCAGCGACCGGGCGCTTCTCGGCGCCTTCTTCCGTCACCCGCTGATGACGCTGAAAGTCATGGCGGGCATCCATGTCGAGGCCTTCCGGCTGTGGCGAAAAGGCATCCGGCTGGCAGCGCGGCCGGCGGCACCGGCAAGTCCCGTTACAATTGTCCCGTTACGGGACAGTTCAGGTGCTGCCATTCCGCCTGCGTAACTCAATTTTAGTCTCCTTCTACGTATAAATATCTGGGTTCATTCAAGAACCGGGACTCCCGGTTTTTTGATGTGGAAGGGCAAGAGTGAGCGAGACCGGATCAGGCGAGGGAGAAGATGCGGGCATGGCCCAGGCTTCTCCGGCAAGCGTGGCAGGCGCAATGCATGCGTTTGCCTGGCTGCGCGCCTCGCCCGCTTCGCTGCGGACAATCATCTCGAACCGTTTTGTCTCTCTCCGCGCAAAGATGGTCTTGCTGCTCACACTGATCGGCGCCGTACTCATTTTGCTGAGCGGCGCTTACACGATCTATGATTTTCGCACGAGCCTCAACTTCAAGGCATGGGCGCGGGCGGCGGGGGTCGGCGATGCCATTATCTATGCCGCGCGCAACGCGCAGACGCTTGCCGATATCGAGCCTGTGATCGACGCGGTGGCGGGCGCGCCGGGTGTCAGGGGCGCGGCAGTAACCGGACCCGACGGGCTCATCGCCGTTTCCTCCTTTCCTTCCTGGAAGAACAAGCCCGTGACGATCGATACGGAGCTGGAAGCAAACAGGCCGGTTCAGGTCGCCCAGCAGACGCGGCTTGGCGGCTATGGTAAATATCCCGGCGACTACGCCATCGCCGTCGACTTCCCGCGCATGGGACACAGTGCCACCGTGCTCATCCGGGTGGATACGGATGCGCTCGCCGCGAAAAACATCGCTCGTGCCTGGAACCTGATGATGTGGCTCGTCATCACGGCAATTGTGGCGACCCTTTCCGTATCGCTGCTGCTGCACCGGATTGTCATCGCGCCCATAGAGGGGCTGAAACGGTTCGCGGAGACGGGTGGCAAGGGAAAGGCGGAAGCGGCGGGGCCGGACGATGAAATCGGCATCGTTGCGCGCGTGCTTGCGGATTCCTTTCGCGAGAAAAGCGATGGCGAGGCACGGCTTGTCACGCTTGCCGCAACGGACGGGCTTACCGGGCTCGGTAACCGGACGCATTTCAAGACGCAGCTCGGTACGGATCTCGCCACAGGCGAGCGGCTGGAGGGCCGCAATGTCGGCGTGATGATCCTCAATCTCGACAATTTCAAGGATGTGAACGACACGCTTGGCCATGATGCCGGCGACCGGCTGTTGCAGCGCACGGGGGAAATCCTGCAGAGCTGTGCGCGCGAGGGCGACACGGTGGCGCGGATAGGCGGCGATGAATTCGGTGTCATCATGCCGGGTGTCAAGAATGCGGACGAAGCGCTTCAGCTTGCGAGCCGGCTTGCGCGCGCGGTCGGAGCGCCGTTCCGTCTCGGCGTGCAGGATGTGCAGCAGGCGGCCTGTGTCGGTCTCACGCTCTATCCGCAGGACGGACGCGACGCCGACGTTCTCATCAAGAATGCCGACCTTGCGCTGTCGCGCGCAAAGCTGGAGGGGGCGGGCGCCTGCGTCCTCTATCGCCACGAGCTTCATCTGCGCGCCATCGAGCGCAATACCATCGAACGCGACCTGCGGGCAGCGCTGGCGAAGAACCAGCTCATGCTTTTCTATCAGCCGAAGGTCGATGTGGTGACGGGCCGCGTCGTCGGCGCCGAGGCGCTGATCCGCTGGCGCCATGAGGATCGCGGCTTTGTGCCGCCGTCGCTTTTCATTCCCGTTGCCGAGCGGAGCGGACTTATCGTGCCGCTGACGAAATGGGTGCTGGACGAGGCCTGCCGCCAGAACCGGGCCTGGCAGGAGGAAGGGTTGCCGAAGATCGGCGTGGCGGTGAATGTTTCCGCCATCGACCTGCGCCGCACGGACCTGACAGACACGATTGCGAATACGCTGATCCGGCGCGAACTGTCGCCGCAATATCTCGAACTCGAAGTCACCGAAAGCATGGTGATGCAGGATGTGGATGTGGTGATCGGAACGCTCAGGCGCCTGCGCAGTCTCGGCGTCGGCATTGGCATCGACGATTTCGGCACCGGCTATTCCTCCCTTGCCTATCTCAAGCGCTTCCCCGTGAAGCGGCTGAAGATCGACCGCAGTTTCGTCCATGATGTCGCCGACAGGCGCGACGGGCATGTGATCCCGAAGGTCATTATCGACCTTGCTCATGCACTGGGCGTGAAGGTCGTGGCGGAGGGTGTCGAGACGGCCGACCAGTATGACCGGTTGCAGGAGCTTGGCTGCGACGAGGTGCAGGGCTATTTCGCCGGGCGCCCGATGCCGGCAGCGGAGTTCGAGGTGTTCCTGCGCAATTCGCCCGCAGGCGGTGTCCGCGCGGGGGTCAAATCCGCCAAGGCTGGCAGCTCGGCGGCCTGATTTCCATTTTCATGCAGTGTTTGACGTAGCGGCGTGCGCGGGATTTCCTTGCACGTACGGTGCTCCTTTACGAATTCGTTAGGGGCGCTAAACTTCCGCCACGCAAGCCAGAGCAAGGCAAACCAGAACAGAACGCGAGGCAAACATGCCGCGCCGCCGGGAGATGTCAGGATGGATCTCACTTACGGGCCCGAATACGAGGCTTTCCGCGCCGAGGTGCGCGATTTCATTTCGAAGAACCGGGACAAGGCCCCGAAGCGCTTCGGCGTGTCGCGGCCTTCGGAGGAGTCGATCGCGTGGCAGAAACTGCTGATCGAGCACGGGCTGACGGCGCGGACGATCCCGAAGGAATATGGCGGCTATGGCGCCGAGCCCGACATTTTGAAGTCGCGCATCATCGCGGAAGAATTTACCGCCGCGAAGCTGCCGATGGGGCTTGCGAGCCAGGGCATATCGATGCTCGTGCCGACGCTCCTGGAGCTGGGCACGGAAGAGCAGAAGAAGAAATGGATCGAGCCGACACTGAAAGGCGAGGTTATCTGGTGTCAGGGCTATTCGGAGCCGGGCTCGGGCTCGGATCTTGCCTCGCTGCAAACCAAGGCAACGGAAGACGGCGATGACTTCATCATCAACGGACAGAAGATCTGGACCTCGACGGCGCATGCCTCGGACATGATCTTCTGCCTTGTGCGCACGGAACCCGACGCAAAGAAGCATGAGGGCATTTCCTATCTCATCTTCCCGATGACGACGCCGGGCATCGAAGTCCGGCCGCTGAAGACGATGACCGGCCATGCCGAGTTCAACGAGGTCTTCTTTACCGATGTACGCGTGCCGCAGAAGGACATCGTCGCGGGGCGCGGCCAGGGCTGGTATGTGGCGAACGCCACGCTGAAGCATGAACGCGGCATGCTCGGCGATCCGAACCAGGCAGGCACAAGGCTCAAGGAAATCGTCGACCTCATGCATGAGGAAACGGTGGACGGGATGCGGCTCATCGACCACCCGATCTATCGCGACCGGCTCATGCAGTTGCAGGCGCGTGTGCTTGCGATGCAGTTCCACGGATTGCGGCTGCTGACGGCGGCTTCCAAGAAGGAAGACCCCGGCATCGCGCGGCTGATCGTGAAATTGCAGGGTTGCGAGATCAATCATCAGCTTGCCGCGCTCGCCATCGACGTGCTGGGCGAGATCGGTGTGCTTTACGGCGACAGCCCGCATCTCAGGGCACATGGAATCTGGCAGCACCGCTACATGTTCGACCTCGGCCTCATCATTGGCGGGGGCACGGCCCAGATTCAGAAAAACATTATTTCGGAACGCGGGCTCGGTATGCCGCGCGAACCGAAACCGGCAAAAGCTTGAGGGAGCAGGACAAATGGAATTCGGATTGTCGGAAGACCAGAAGCTGCTGCAGGAAAGCATTGGTGGCACGCTTGACAAAATATCGCCGCTGGAGCGCGTGCGCGAGGCAGCGGACAAGGGCGAAACGCAGGCTACCGATATCACTCAGGCGCTGGCCGGACTTGGCGTTTACGGCATGATGGTGCCGGAAGCGCATGGCGGGCTGGGGCTGGGGCTGCTCGATGCGGCACTCGTGGCCGAGATGCTCGGGCGCCACGTCGCGCCTGCGGGCTTTATTGCGACGGCAGTGATGGCGCCCATCGCGCTTGCAGGCGCCGGTTCGAAGGCGCAGCAGGAAGCATGGCTGCCGAAGCTTGCAAGCGGAGAAGCGAAGGCGGGTGCTGCCATCGCGGAAGCAGCCTCCGGCGCGCGCGAAGGTGCCGGTGTTACCGCCACGGGCGGCAAGCTCAGCGGTAAGTCGCTCTTCGCGCTCGAAGCGGAAGATGCCGATATCATCATCGTTGCCGACAAGGCGGGCGGGCTTCATCTCGTCAAGGGCGATGCGAAGGGGCTCACAGAGGTGAAGCTCACCTCCATCGACCTCACGCGCGGCCTCAGCGAACTCCAGTTCGACAATGTGGAGGCCGAGCCGCTTTCATCGGGCGATGCGGCGCTCACGCTTCGACGCATGATCGATGCGGGGCGCGTGATGCTCGCCGCCGATACGCTGGGCGCGGGCTGGATGATGATCGAGAAGGCGGTGGAATATGCAGGCGAGCGCAAGCAGTTCGGCCGCGTCATCGGCTCGTTCCAGGCGGTGAAACATATGTGCGCGGAAATGGCCTCCGAGCTTGAGCCCTGCCGCTCTCTCATCTGGTATGCGGGCCATGCCTTCGACACCGTGCCGGAGGAAGCGAGCCTGATGGCCGCGCATGCCAAGGCGCTGACATCGGAAGTCGGCCGTTTCGTTGCGCGCACCGCGACGGAGGTTCATGGCGGCATGGGCTTTACCGACCTTCTCGGCCTTCACTACTGGTTCAAGCGGATCGGGCTCAACCGGCAAATGCTGGGTTCGCCGGAGCGTGTGCGCCACGAGGCGGCGGCGTTGCAGGGCTGGGTAGCGGCGGACTGAGCGGCAAAGCGTGAGGGCGGCCGGGCGAGAATAAATAGACATCTGTCTATTTGCTTGCGCGTGGCCGCCCCGCCTGCTTGCATACCGGAGGAACAAGAATCTCCGGAGGACCGCCGATGCGCGCAGCCATTTTCCGCGACGGCGATCTCGTTGCAGACGAAATGCCGGAGCCGAACCCCGAAACTGGTCAGGTGCTGGTTAAGACGCTTGCCTGCGGCATTTGCGGTTCGGACCTTCACGCCTTCACCATGCCGACAAGATGGTGGAGTAGGCGAGGCGGTCCGGTTCGGCGTTCGGTATGGACACGAAGAAGGACATCGTGTTCGGGCATGAATTCTGCGCCGAGGTGCTGGAGCACGGGCCGGGCACGGAAAAGAAGCTGAAGCCGGGGACACGGGTCTGTTCGACGCCGCTCGCCATCACGATGAATGGCGGGAAGGCGAAGGTGCATCCCGTTGGCTATTCCAACGAAAAGCCCGGCGGCTTTGCCGAGCAGATGGTGCTGAACGAACTGATACTGCTTGAAGTGCCGAACGGCCTGCCGACGGAGCAGGCGGCGCTGAGGCAGGCGTTCAGGCGGGCATTCAGGCAGGCGGTGCGGTTTCGGTGAAGGAAGGACGCTTCGCGAAATCGCGCCACCAGCCGGCAAGTTCGGTCTGGCTGTCCTGCCATTTCATGTCCGGGTGGCGGAAGTCGAGATAGCCGAGGGCGGTGCCGACGGCGATGGGGCCAAGGTCGACCGGTCCATCGAGCGACACTACTTCATCTTCAAGAATGGCGAGGCTGCGTGAAATGGCGCGGCTCCAGCGGCCGATCCACATGTCCGAGCGCTGAGCCTCCGGCCGGGCGCGCTCGAAGACGATGGAGACGGCGGCATCCATGATGCCGTCTGCGATGGCCTGATGACGCAGGACGCGGAAGCGCTCGATATGGGAAGCGGGGATCATTTGCGGGCCTTCGAGCGTCACATCGAGAAATTCGCAAATGAGCGGGCTGTCGAACCAGGACGTGCCGTCGGGCATGATGAGAGCCGGGATCTTGCCGAGCGGGTTCGCCTCGTGAAGCGCGGGGGGGTCTTCCAGCGCGGAGATTGTTTCCTCGCTCACATGGGCGGTGGCGCCTTTTTCGCGGATGAGAACGCGGACCTTCCGCGCGAAAGGCGAGGTGTGCGAACAATAAAGCTTCATGGACATCCCTCCGGGCTTCGACGCGGCGCATCCTAGAACCCTTCGCCGCTTCTGCAAACGGCGATCCTGCGCTGGCGGGTGCCAGGGACAGGTACTAGAGGCAGGCCGTGCCGGAGGTGTGTCCGTTCATGGCGCGGATGGTGCGCCATTCCACGAAGTCGCGGCAGGTGCGGCCCTTCTCGTCGATGAATTCACGGGTCGGCGTGATCTTGCCCTTCGCCTTGTCCTGCGCGGTGAACCAGGTGACCTGTTCGCGCAGCGGCACGGTCATCATTTTTGCGATGGCTTCGTCGCGCGCGCGGGCGGCCATGCCGGTAAGTGTCGGCCCTTCCGAGCCGCCGAGAGCATAACCGGCGGCGACGCCGGCCGCGACGGCCCATTCCGTCCCGCCGCCCGTGCCAATAGCCATGCCCAGAAGGGCGCCGCCCGCAGGCCCCAAGAGCCCCGTCCCGCCATCATCGATGGGAGGGTCGATCAGCCCTTGCGGCTTTCGCATGGTGACTTCGGGCTGGGGCAGGCTTTGCTGTGCACAACCCGCGGCCAGAAGAACGAGAAGTCCGATGACGGTCTTGCGCATCCGCTCAGTCCTTCCGCAGGAAGGGCATGATGAAGCGGCGCAGCGCCGGGCTCATGGCGGCGATGGCGCCGACGATGATGGTGAGGAGCGGCAGGCTGCCGCTGCCGCCCTTGACGAGGCCCAGGACGCCGAGCGTCAGGTCGTTCAAGGTGCGCTCGATGACATCGAAGTCGCGCTTCACGCCGGCACGGGCCTGAATAATGGACTGGTTCGCCAGTTCCAGTTCGAGGCGGTCGGCGCGTCCCGGCGCCTTGGCGGCGAAGAGGAGCGCGATGAAGGCGAGCAAGGTCAGTATACCGCCGGTGATGAGCGCGCCGAGCGGGTAGCCGTAAAGTTCCGCGAGATAGAGGAAGCCCGCGACGATCAGCATGGTGACGGCGAAGATCGCGATGAAGATCGCGATGCCGACAAGGGAAAGGCGGCGGGCGAGACGGCGCGCTTCGAGTTCGGCGCGGTAGAGCTCGGCCTCTGCCAGCTTGCGGACATTGGGTGTGGGATCGATCACCTGGTCTCTCCTATCTCGTCAGCAGACGGCCGATGAGGAAGCCGAGACCGAAAGCGAGCAGGGCGCTCGGCACGGGATGCGTGTCGATCTGGGTCTGGATGTCCTGAAGCCCTTCCTGCACGCGCTCGCGGACGGCCTCTGCATCGGCAAGGACGCCCTCCGCCTCTTCCGGCATGGCGGCCTGGGCCTTGTCCAGCGCCGCCTGCAGCGCCTCGACCTGTGCCTGAAGCTCCTCGACGCTCGCGGCTCCCTGAGATTTCTTGTCGGCCATTTCGGTGCCTCCGGACAAAATTCGGTGTACTCACTATCGGCCCGCCCTCACATGAGCATAGTCCGCAAAAGGACGCAGGCAAGCCGGACCGTAAATTCCTAGAGATAAGGCGAGGCGAGGCGGAAGAACGAATCCCTGATGCGCAGCGGCAGAGAGCGGTTCGCCAGTTCCTCATAGGAAAGGGGGTGGGCCGTCGAAATCCGGCGCTCGATCAGCTGATCGAGTTCATGCGTGAATTCCGAGCCGTAGCATTCGAGGTTGAACTCGAAATTGAGGCGGAGGCTCCGATCGTCCCAGTTGGCCGAACCGATCATCGCCCACATGCCGTCCACCGTCATCATCTTGGAATGATTGAAGGGGCCGCTCGTCTTCCAGATGCGGCAGCCCGAACGGGCCAGCCCGGTGAGAATCGGCGTCGAGGCCCAGTCGCAGAAAGGCAGGTTGTTCGTCTGCGGTAGAACGATGTCGACGATGACGCCGCGCATGGCGGCGAGCGCGATATTGGTGCGCAGCGTCGAGTCGGGAATGAAATAGGGTGTGACGATGCGCACATTGTGCTGCGCTTCGGCGAGCGCGCCGAGCAGCGTCCAGCGGATCGGATTGAGCCCCATGTCGGGGCCTGCGGGAAGGCCGCGCGCGACGACATTGCCTGCGGGCTCGATCTCGGGAAACCAGTCCTCGCCTTCGAGTACTTCGCCGGTCGTGAAATTCCACTCATGTGCGAAGGTATGCATGAGATGCGCAACAACGGGCCCTTCGACGCGGAAGTGACTGTCGTGGATTGGCTTTCGCGGTTCGTTGCCGACCATGTTTCCTTCCGCGATGTTCATGCCGCCGGTAAAGCCGTGGCGCCCGTCCACCACGAAAATCTTCTGATGGTTACGCATGTTGAGATAAGGCATCTGCCAGGGCATGAACGAATGCAGGAAGCGGGCATAGTCGATGCCGCGCTTTTCGAGCAGCGGAATGAGCGAGGGGCGCGAATACCATGAGCCGACGCCGTCGATCAGCAGGCGCACCCGCACACCACGATCCATTGCGTCCGAAAGCGCATCGACGAAGCGTTCGCCCGCGCTGTCATTGTTGAAGATGTAGGTCGAGATGGCGATGGAGCGTTCTGCTTTCGCCAGCGCCTCCAGCATGGCGGGATAGGCCTCGTCGCCATTCAGAAGAACGCCGATCGCATTTCCCTGTTCGAAGCTCTCCGGCAATATTTTCTGGCCGAAGCGGGCAAGCCCCTCAAGCTCGCGCAGACGGATCACGCCTTCCGCCGCGCGGGCTTCCTCTTTCGTCGGCAGCGGCGTGAGAAGCAGCATGTCGTGCTTCTCGCCGCGCAGCACACGGGCGCGGCGCTGGATACGGTTCACGCCGAACACCAGATAGACGATCCAGCCGACGAAAGGCACGAGCACGACGAAGCCGACCCAGCCCGCGGCCGCGCGCTCATCGGTCTTGGTGAGCAAGACGTGAACAGCCGCACCTGCCATGCCTCCGAACTGGATGAAGGCGAGGAGGAAAGGCCAGATATCCGAGAATCCGGTTTCCATCGGGCTCCAGAAAATGGGCGCGGCGGCGCGCTCAAGAGGTCAGAAACGTAACGCGGTACCCACCATCAGGCCGCGATCCTCACCGGGAAAATATCTTGGACCGCCGAAGCCGACATCGGCCCGGTCAGCATATCGTTTGTCGAAGATATTGGTCAGTTTGCCAAACAAAGTCACGTGTTCCGCGAGGGCATAATCGAGGCGGAGATTGAAGATGTCGTGGCCGTCATATTTCGCGCTGTTGGATGCGTCCATCCAGTATGAACCGACGTGAACCCATTCGAGTTCCGTGCGGAGCTTGCCGTCGGGCAGGGTGTAGCCGAGCCGGACATTGGCGAGCGTGCGCGGCGCGGTGTCGACATCGTCGCCGTCGCGGATGATTTCCGATCCGGCAATATTGTCGAAGGCATAAGTGTGATGGGCATAGGTGCCTGCCGCGGCGATATCGAAGCCCGCGCCCAGTGCGGCGGCGAGTTCAAGTTCGATGCCCGCATGGTTCGTCTTGCCGCTGGAGACGTTGAAGCCGTTTGCATCGCGGAAATAGTAGTCCTTCTTCTGCATGTAGAAGAGGTTCGTTTCGTAGAAAATGCCTTGCCAGTCGCCGCGCGCGCCGATCTCGATGCTGTCGAGCGTTTCGGATTTCGCCTCGCCCGGCACCTGAAGGCGCTGAAGCCGGTAGAGATCGGTCGTCTGCGGCGCCCGTGAGCCGCGCGCGACATTGACATAGCCGGTCACTGCGTCGTTGAACTCGTGCAGCAGGCCGATCTTCGGCGTGACATCGTTGAATTCGTCGACGCGGCTCGGAATGCGGAGAAAGCGGCCCGTGATGCCGTTCGGCGCATTGTTGGTGTAGTCGTAGCGCGTGTATTCGAAGCGCAGTCCCGCCGTGAAGAGCGTCTTCGGCGCAAGCTGCCATTCGCTGTGGATATAGGGTGCAAGCACCAGCGCCTTTACGTCGTAATCGTAATGGACGCCTTGCGGCAATTCGTTGGGCGGGGTGCCGGCGGTCGGACCGCTCTGGATTTCGCTCAGCCAGCCATCCGTATATTCCGCGTCGAAGCCGAAGATGACCGAGTGGCCGCCATCGATATCCATGACGAGACTCGAAAGAAGCCCGCCGCTCCAGTGGCCGTTTTTCTCCACCGGCGTACCGGGCAGGAAGTGCATGAGGAAGTTCATCTCGTTCTTGCGCGCATAGGGCGTGAGCACGAGCATCAGATCGTCGGAAATATCCCGCTCCATGCGCACTGCCGCGCGCAGCGCCCAGGCATCGCGATAGGCGTCGGGGTCCGCGTTGTTCTTGTAGATTGCGGGGTCCGTATAGGAACTCGCATAACCTGCCGTTTCCTGATTGGTGTTGACCGCAGTGAGCGTTGCGGTGATGCGCGTATCCGGCGCGGTGAAGTCGTAGCGGAAGCGGCCCTTCTGCTGTTCGAGGCCCGAATTTGCGCGAAAGCCGCCATCGTCGAGAAGCGAGAAGCTGCCGCGAAATCCATGGGTCGTATTGTCGGGTCCGCTCGCCGTCCTGCTTGCGGTGCCGGTCGCCGTGTAGCGGTCATAGGAGCCGTAGGAGAGGGTCAATTCCGCGTCGCCGTCCGGCGTGGGCGGGCGGCTCAGAAAATTGATGAGGCCATGTTCGGCGTTGGAGCCGTAGCGCGCGCCGCCGGGGCCGCGCACCACCTCGATCCCGCCCGAGACTTCGTCCATCGCCTCCATCATCGCGTTGACGTTGGCAAAGCCCGCCGCGCGCATGGGCACGCCGTCTTCCAGATAGAGGAAGGAGCCTGCGCCCGCGCCGCCAGTGAGTACAGGAGAGCGAATGGCGGTCAGATGTTCCGCGCCGCTTCCCTGCTGGATGCCGAGGCCGGGCAGGCGGTTCAGTGCTTCGGCGGGCTGACGCGGGGCGATGAAGCCGGCTTCATTGCCCGTAATCCTGGAGATGTTGCCGGTATGGGTTGCGCGCCGGGTGCCGAAGCCTGTCGTCGTGACGGTCAGTTCGTCGAGTACCGGGATGGAGCGCTCCTTCGGCTCGTCCTCTTCGGCAGCGAGTGCCGCCGGGGTGCCGAGGCTCTGCACAAGGGAAAAGACCCCGAGCGCGAGCGCAATGTGAGCCGAAGCGCGTATTGTGCGCTCAACCGGGCTGAACCGAAAAACCGACACTGAAAACTCCCCCGGGGGCTTCGCCCTCTTCCTCATTGCCGTGGCGTGCCTCCTCCCTGCCGGGGCCGCCCCTGCAATATTGTTATCATGCTGGGCGTGGAGGTCGAATCCGCAGATTCCGGCTGAAAAAGCGCGTCAATCGGCCACGGTGGAGCGGCGCAGGGTCGAGCTTGCCCGGCCCTGCCGACGGTCATAGAGTCCCTCACCATGAAAATCGCCCCCAGATCCATTCCGCCGCTTGCCTTGTCGCTGACGCTGCTCGCCATCGCGACGACGGCCGTCGTTTATTCGCCGACGCTCTATCGGGTGTTCTGCGAGGCAACGGGATATGGCGGCACGGTGAGCGTGACGAAGGCGCTCAAGCCGGAGCAGAATGGGAATATAGGACCGGAAGTCGCGGTGCGTTTCGATGCGAATACCGCGCCGGGCCTCGGCTGGGAATTCGAGCCCGAACAGCGCCAGGTGAAGACTCATATCGGTGTGCCAACGACGGTCTATTACCGTGCGAAGAATATCAGCGATCACACCATCGTCGGACGGGCCACCTATAATGTGACGCCGGCTTCGGCAGGTTATTATTTCAACAAGACGGAATGCTTCTGCTTTACCGAGCAGAAACTCGAGCCGGGTGAAAGCGCGGACATGCCCATCGTCTTCTTCCTCGATCAGGAGATGATGGAAGATATGGATACGAAGAGCATCCGCACGATCACGCTTTCCTACACGTTCTTCCGCCAGCAGTCGGACGAGGAAGCTGTTGCCGCGGCAAAACCGCTTCGCGAGGAATCGGAAGCGCGCGCAAAGGCGCTCGAGACGGCGGAGACGGCTGAGTTTTCAAATCATACTCTGCGTACGCAATGAAAGCGCTTTGCGCATGACGCAAACCCTGTAGGCTTGGCGCTTCACTCGCCGGGCCGGGAAACGGGCTCGATCACAAGCCCCGATCACAAGCCCCGATTACAGGCGACAGGCAGACCGCGATCTGTTCCAGCGGAGCATTACCCGCCCCATGTTTCCCATCTCCGACGACAATCCGGAACCCGGCACTCCCTTCGTGACATGGGGGCTGATCGCGATCTGTTGCGCGGTTTTCTTCCTGCACGCATCGCTTCCGTCCGGTGAGGCGGAACTCGCCGTCTATCAATACGGGCTCATTCCGGGCGTGCTGTTCGGCTCGACCGCGATGATGGACGCGCCGGTGCCCGCATGGGCGACCATCTTCAGCTCGATGTTCATGCATGGCGGCCTTGCGCATCTCGCGGGCAACATGCTCTATCTCTGGATATTCGGCGACAACATCGAACTGGCAATGGGGCGTTTGCGCTTCATCCTCTTCTATCTGCTGACGGGGGCAGCAGCCGCGCTGGCACATGCCTTTCTGGTCCCTGCATCCACCGTTCCGCTTGTCGGCGCGAGCGGGGCGATCTCCGGTGTGCTCGGCGCCTATCTCCTGCTTTATCCGCACGGCCGTGTGCAGGTTCTCTTGCTGCCGTTCCCGATCATCTTGCTGCGCACCTTCTATGTGCCGGCCATCGTCGTTCTCGGACTCTGGTTTCTCATTCAGGTGGTGAGCGGTCTGATGAGCCCGGCGGAGGAAGCGGGCGTCGCGTTCTGGGCGCATGTCGGCGGCTTCGTCGCGGGGATGGTGCTGGTGCCTTTCTTCAAGCGCCGCGACGTGCCGCTTTTCCATCCTGCACAGCCCAGGGTTTTCGACGCACGGTCGCGTGCGCGGCGCGGGCCCTGGGGCTAAAGCTTTTCCACCTCGAACAGGCATTGCAGCGTCATGGTCTCGCCGGCCGCGAGGCTTTTCAGCCCCGTCACCTCCGGCGCTTCGGGACGGTTCACGGCGTCGGGCGCATGGCTTACGGGTTCGGCGCAGAAGAAATCTTTGCCCGGCGGCGCATAGACAATGGCGTGGGGCGCGCCTTCCGCCTTCATGCGGATGGCGAAGGGGCGGTCTTCCCAGGCAATGGCGAAGCGGCCGCTGCTGCCCGAAAAACAGTGATCGACCTCCACATCCTTCATCGGGCGCGGCTCATCGAAGCGCCATTTCTCCGGCGTCGAGACGAGGCCGAGGGGAGTGCCGTCCGCGCCGCTTTCCCAGACGAAGGGAAGATGCGTCTCGAGCCTTGCTTTCGAGCGCCCCTCGAAGAAGGGGTGAAGGCCGAGGCCGCCCGGCATGGGCTTGTCCGCGCGGTTGGTGAGCCGCATGGTCACGGCGAGCGATTTTTCCGATAGCTCGAACAGCTGTTCGACCTCGAAGCTCCAGGGCCAGGGCCAGACCGGATCGCCCGCCTCATGCGTAAAGCGCAGCCGCGTACGGGCCGGGCCCAGCCCGGCGACATCCCATGATCTCCGCCAGCCGCGCCCGTGGATTGCGTGGGGCACACAAATTTCGTCCGGCGGCAGGTGAATGTCGCGGCCGCCATAATGAAAGTGCGCATCGGTGATCCGGCCCGTAAAGGGGACGAGCGGATAGCAGGCCATTTCGAGCGGCGACGGCCGGCCGGCCCCGGCGGGAAGGGGGCGCAGCAGTTCCTGCACTCCCTGTTCATGGCGCGCGGTGAAGCGGGCAATCGCGCCGCCCGTCTCCGGGGCGAGGGTGAGTTCGAGAGCGCCGCAGGCAAGGGTCAGCATGTTCGGGTTCCGCCAGTTCGGGGCGCCAATTCGGGTTTGCTCAAACGCAGGGCAGGCCGTATCGCCCTTTGCTTGATTTGCGAGCCTGCACCGGGCGCGCGCCGCCGCCAAGGGGAGGTTTTGGGGGCGGTGAACTGGCTATATGCGCTGGCGAGACTTCACCTTTCCAGAGCGGAGAAGGTTCCGGGCTGAGCGGGGCTTAAGAAGTGGCCTTTGCGCGGCAAAGGTGATTATTCTCGCCTTCATGATGGATGCGACCCAGATCAGGGGCCGGTAGCCGCGTGGCGATCCGGGGCTCCGATGCGCCACCGGCGGAGTCGGCACATGCCGAGGCCGCGCCGCCGGCGCGCTCTCGGGCGCTGCGCTGGTACGATCTTGTTCTTCTGCCGGCGGGTGCCTTTTCGGTGGCCTTCATCGCGGCCACCGCTGCACTCTTCATCGACTGGTATCTCAATGCGCCGGAAGGCTTGGGCCTGCGTTTCTGGGCGCGCGGCACCTCGGCGACGGTCTGGTTTGCCTATACCGTCGAGCTTGCGCTTTATGCGGGCTTCATCCTGACCGGCTTTTTGCTGCTCCGGCTTCGCGGATACCGTCTGTCCGGCGTCTATTTCGCGCCTGTCCGCTGGCGCAGCCTGTCTGCGGCGGGCGGTCTCGGCGCGATCTTTGCCGGGCTTTTCATGTGGCTTCTCTCCCTGCTTCCCGCCGAAACGCAGCAGGAACTGATGGAGAAGAGCGAGCTTCTCTCGCCCTCAAGCAGTGCCGAGGCGCTGACACTTTTTTTCATCGCCGTGCTGCTCGCGCCCCTCGCCGAGGAGCTTTATTTCCGGGGCGTCATGTTCCGTCTGCTTTCCAGCCGGATTTCCTTCGTTGCGAGCGCGGGCCTCACGGCAGCGCTTTTTTCGCTCGCGCATGGTCATCTTTTCATGCTGCCGGGGCTTGGCGGCTGGACGCTGAGCGTCCTGCTTTTCGTGGTCGGCTTCGTTCTTGCCGGCCTCGCGCGCCTCACGGGCTCGCTGCGCGCCTCCGTCATCATGCACGGCGTCTATAATGCCGTTCTGCTCGGGCCGAGTGTTGTTGCCTTGATCTCGGGTCTGCCCGCTTAGCCGAGGCTCTGCTTCAGTTCCATCAGACGCATGATGTCGCGCAGTGCGACAATGCCGAGAAGCGTCCCGTTCTTCACCACGAGAAGCCGTGAATTGCCGCTCTCGCCCATCAGGCGAAGGGCGGTTTCGGCGCTGTCATCGGGGGAAATGGCGTTCTTCTTCGACAAGGGCTGCATGATGTCGAAGACGCGCAGCTTCTCCCATTCCGCGCGGTCTGTCTTGCGCAGCTCCGCGACACCGGCAAGCCCCACAAGCCGTTCACCCTCCACCACCGGGAATGCTTCGTGGAAGGAGCCATAGACATACTCCTCCACCAGCTCGCGCAGGCTGATGCCAGCGGGCGCCGTCACCGGGTTCGGGGTCATGAAGCGCGAGACGGGTTCGCTCCCCAGCAACACATGGGCCTGCAATTGTGCGTAGGAGCCGCGCGAGGCCGAATAGAGAAAGAGCCCGATCAGGCCCCACCACAAGCCGCCGATCAGATTGCCGGTGAAGAGGCTCACCACGCCCAGCGCGATCAGGATGAGGCCGAAGGTCTGGCCCGCCGAGGAGGCGCGCCGCGTTGCCTCGTTGAGATCGCCGGAGCGGCCCCAGAGCCAGGCGCGATAGACGCGACCGCCATCGAGCGGGAAGGCAGGCACCATGTTGAAGACGGCGACCATGAAATTGATGAGGGCCAGATACCAGGCGACGCCTGTCACCGTCTCGCCGAGCCCGGCTGCATGGGCGATGGAGGCGGCCATATAGAAGAAGATCGCGAGAAAGAGGCTCGCGATGGGCCCGGCAATCGCCATCAGCAGTTCCGAGCGCGCCGTCGGCGGCTCCTTTTCCATGTGGGCGACGCCGCCGAAGATGAAGAGCGTGATGCCCTTGATCGGAATGTCGAAACGCCGCGCGACGAGCGAATGCGAAAGTTCGTGCAGGATGATCGAGAGGAACAGCCCCGCCGCGCCGACAATGCCCATCGACCAGTATGCGGGCGAGGCGAGGCCGGGATAGACCTGGGGGAAATAGCCCGTCGCCAGCGTCCACGTGACGAGCAGGGCAATGAAGATCCAGCTCAGATCCAGCGTCACGTCGAAGCCCGCCAGGCGAAACAGTCTTATCTGGTGTCCAAACATCGCACTCCCTTTCGTTTTCCACATCCTACACTTGTTGAAGCCCCGATCGCACGGGCGGCAGATGCGCGCAACCCGTTTGTCCATTTGGGTCATGCGGTGGGGGCGACCTCAAAGTCGATATCGCGCCTGGCAATCCCGATACCTCGATCCTTGTCTATCGCGTGGAAAGCACGGAGCCCGGCGTGATGGTGCCGGAGCTTGGCCGCTCGCTCACCGATGCCCGCGTGGTCGCGATCCTGCGCGAATGGGTTGCCCAGATGGAATGAGACGATGGAATGAGACGATGGAATGAGACGATGGAGTGAGGGAGCGTCTCTCTATTCCCCTCTATTCTCCAAGCGTGTCCGCGACGACCGCGCCGCGCTCGCCCATCGGCTTTCGCTCGCCTGTCGTTGAATCGCGTGCGGTCTGGTGTTCGATCTCCGCATTGAGCTCCGCGCCGACAAGCAGGATTACCACCGAAAGCCAGCACCACATCATCAGGCCGATCACCGCGCCGAGCGCGCCATAGGTCGCGTTGTAGTTGGCGAAATTCTCCAGATAGAAAGAGAAGCCGATGGAGGCCGCAATCCAGACCATGGTCGCAATTCCCGAACCCCAGGTGATCCATCGGAGCTTCGCTTCCGCGCGGCTCGGGCCGTAGCGATAGAGGAGGCTGATGCCCGTGCCCACCGCAAACAGCATCACCGGCCAGCGGCCAAGCGCGATCAGCCATTCCGTCCAGCCGTCGAGGTGAAGCAGAGCGAGTGCGGCCGGCACCACGCCGACCGACAGCAGAAAGAGTACGCCGATCAGGATCGCGCCCAGCGTGAAGGAAAAGCTGACAAGGTGCAGCCGCAGGATCGAGCGCTTCTCCCTTTCTTCGTAAGCGACATTCATCGCCTGAAAGAGCGCCTTCACGCTGTTGTTTGCACTCCAAAGCGCAATGCCAAGCCCGAGCAGGAAACCGAGGCCGAGGGCGTCGGTGTTTTGCTGAAGCAGTCCGTCGAGCTGCGCACGGATGAGTTCAAGTCCTTCGGAGGGCAAAAGTCCGCCAAGGAAAGCGATGTGATCGGCAATGGTCTTGGGGTCCGCCACGAAACCATAGATGGAGACGAAAGCGGCAAGCGCGGGAAAGAGCGCGAGCAGGATATAGAAGGTCACGCCCGCCGCGACGAGCGTCACGCGGTCGCGAGCCAGTTCGCCCCAGACGCGCCAGGCGATTTCCTTCCAGCCAGCGCGCGGAATTTGCGAAGGTGCATCAGCATAGTGACCGCGTTTCTTCGAGAGGTTTTGTCCGCTGTTGTCGGGGCGTTCCGCTTTTCCGTCCATCCGGCAATAACGCGCGACGGCGGGGCTGCGTTCCCACGCTGTTTCACACAGGGATCACGTCCGTATAGACAAAGCCTTCGCGCGTCACCGTCTCGCCGATGGTCACGGGGATCGCATGGGCAAACATCGGTCCCGCCGTGACGGCGGTGTGAAACTCGCCATTTTCACCACAAGGGTCGGCGCTTGCGGGCAGTGCTGCGAGCAGCGCCTCGTCGAAGCGCCGCCCGGAAAGCGTGGCCGGAATCTGTTTCGGGTCCACACAGGCAAGATGCGTGACGAGACCGCTGCCGATCATGTCGCGCGCGAGTGTTTTCGTGTCACGCCCCCAGAGCGGGAAGATGCCTTCCATGCCGGCTGCGGCAAGGCGTTCCTCGCGATAGGCGCGGATGTCCTCAAGAAAGAGATCGCCGAAAATCGTATGGGTGATGCCCTCGGCCTGAATGCGCGCCATGGCTTGCTCCATCCGCTCTTCATAGATCTCGTTGGAGCAGGGCCAGGGCAGTTTCACCTTGATGAGCGGCAGGCCGGCTGCCTCCGCCTGCAGGTCGAGCAGGTTTTCGCGCACGCCATGCATGGCGACGCGCTCATGGGTTTCGTTGACCGTGGTGAGAAGCGCGACGACATCGGCAAGGCCCGCCCGCCTCGCTTCATGCAGCGCAAAGGCGCTGTCCTTTCCCGAGCTCCAGGAGAGGATCGCTTTTGGTTTTGCCGTTTTCGTTTTTGTCATGTGCCGATGCTGCCTGCCATTCGCGCAATGGACGCGGGCGCGCCTTCAAAAATCCTATAACGACAATATGACCTGTTAATGGAACGCTTGACACGGACTTCAATATGTTGACCCTCAGCCCGTCACGGTTCCTTGAATTTAGGTTCAAGGTGAAAAGGGAATCCGGGGCGCCCATCCTCCTTCGAGGCAAGGCGTAACCGGAGCTGCCCCCGCAACTGTAAGCGGCGAGCATCTTTCTCGACCATGCCACTGGCCAATGTGCCGGGAAGGCGGAGAGGATGCAGCGACCCGCGAGCCAGGAGACCTGCCGCGACGGAGACTGGATTTTTGGGCGGGGTGCCCCGAAAGCCGTCGGCGGGTTTTCGTTTTATGCATCCGCCTGCGTCTTTGGTCATGCCCGCCCGCCATAACGAGGGTATTGGCCATGACCGATATGACGAACACATCCTTTCCGCTATCCGGCAATGCGCGCCGCCTCGGCTGGGGCATCTTTCTTGCGGCCGCCGCGACGCTCTTCAGCTTCGTCTTTGCCTGTGCGGCGCCTTTCGCGGCGCTGGCGGCCATTGCCGCGCTCAATATGCGCCGGCTCGATGCGGCGCTGACGATCCTGCTCGCCTTTGCCATCAATCAGGTGGTGGGCTTCGGCTTCCTCGGCTACCCGCATGATGCCGCCACCATTGCCTGGGGGGCGGGCATCGGCGTCTCCGCCATGCTCGGTCTTGGCGCGGCGCTCATGGTGGCGCGACTTGCCACCGGCGCGGGCTATATCATTTCGCTCGCGCTTGCGTTCATTGCATCTTTTGCCGCCTATCAGCTGGGGCTTCAGGGCGCGGGCGTTCTGATCGGAACGGGCGAGCACGGGCTTTCGGCGGAGGTCGTGCGCTGGGTCTTGCAGATGAACGCGCTGGCGCTCGCGCTTCTCGCAGGCGTTCAGAAGCTCGGGCAGCTTGCGGGCGTCGCGGCGCCGCTTCCTGCGCGGGCGGGCTGATGTTTCCGCCCGAGAGAATCGTCTGTCTCACGGAAGAGACGGTCGAGACGCTTTACCTGCTCGACGAGGAGGATCGTATCGTCGGCATTTCCGGCTATACGGTCCGTCCGCCTCGGGCGCGGCGTGAGAAGCCGCGCGTCTCGGCCTTCATTTCGGCCGATGTTCCAAAGATCCTTGCGCTGGAACCCGATCTCGTTCTCACCTTCTCGGATATTCAAGCCGAGATCGTTCGCGATCTGGTGAAGGCGGGCGTCAATGTCCATGCCTTCAACCAGCGCACCATTGCCGAGATCCTCGACATGATCCACATGCTTGGCGCGCTCACGGGGAAAGCCCGCGAAGCGGAGACGCTCGTTGCCTCGCTGGTGGAAGGCATGGAAAAGGTGAGGGCGGAGAGCGCCGCGCTTCCGCTTCGTCCGCGCGTCTATTTCGAGGAGTGGGACGAGCCCGCCATCTCCGGCATTGCATGGGTGTCCGAACTCATCGCCATCGCAGGCGGGGACGATATTTTCGACGACCTCGCCTCGCGGCGCTCGGCGAAGGACAGGATCATTTCCTACGAGGAGGTCGCGGCGCGCGAACCCGACCTCATCATCGGCTCATGGTGCGGAAAAAAGTTCAGGCCGGAGAAGGTGGCGGCCCGCCCCGCCTTCGGGGATATGCCCGTTACTCGCGATGGGGCCCTTCACGAGATCAAGTCGTCGATCATCCTGCAGCCGGGCCCGGCATCGCTCACCGAGGGGCTCGCCGTTTTGCGGGATATCATTCATGCCCGGGCACATGCGCTGGCGGACGGGAAATCCCCGGGGGCGGGGACAAGCCGCCCGGATGTGACGGTTCGGTGACGTTCGTGTGACGGTCGCCCGCCTTTGTCCCCTGGGTGGGGATATCAGACGACGCCCGCCTTCAGGAAATCGTGGATATGGACGACGCCCACGGGCTTGCCGTCCTCGACCACGAAGAGGCTGGTGATCTTCTTCTCGTTGAGAAGTTTCACTGCCTCGGAGGCGAGCATCTCGGGGCTTACCGTCTTCGGCGAGGCGTTCATCACCTCGCTTGCCTTGCGCGTCAGCAGGTCGCCGGAGGAATGACGGCGGATATCGCCATCCGTGATCATGCCGTCGAGTTTGCCGTTCTTGTCCACGATGCCCGCGCAGCCGAGGCTCTTCTGCGACATCAAAAGCAGCACTTCCGACATGGGTGTGTCGGGTCCGGTAAGCGGCAGTTCGTCGCCCACATGCATTACCTCGCGCACATGGGAGAGCATGGCGCCGAGCTTGCCGCCGGGGTGGAAGACCTTGAAGTCCTTGGCGGAAAAGCCTTTTTTCTCAAGCAGTGCGATTGCCAGCGCATCGCCGAGCGCGAGCTGCATGGTGGTCGAGGTCGTCGGTGCGAGCTTGTTGGGGCAGGCTTCCTCCGCGCGCGGCAGGACGAGCGCCACGTCGCCCGCGCGTCCGAGCGCGCTTGCGCTCTCCGCGGTCATGGCAATAAGCGGGATCGCAAACCGTTTCGCATGAGAAATGATGCTGGAGAGTTCGGCCGTCTCGCCCGACCAGGAGAGCGCGAGGATAACGTCGGCCGCCGTGATCATGCCGAGGTCGCCGTGGGAGGCCTCGCCCGGATGCACATATTGCGAGGGGGAGCCGGTGGAGGCGAGGGTTGCCGCGATTTTCCGGGCTACATGGCCGGATTTTCCCATGCCCGTCACGACGATCCGGCCTTCCGCGCGGCCCAGCGTTTCGACCGCCTCGATGAAGGGACCGTCGAGCGAAGCCATCAGCGCCTTCAGCCCTTCGATTTCGAGCGAGAGGGTCCGATGGGCGGAGGTTAGATGCGCGTTCCGGGTGGTATTCTTCGAAGCGTCTGACAAACTCTGGCTCCCTGGAGTAGGACAGGCCTCGTGCAGGCCTGTTCGCGATTTGCGCACTTATATATCAGTCTGTATCGAATTCAGCATGCGGCGAGGACTTTGAGTGCGTGTGGAAGTACCTCATTGCCTTGTTTGTATGGGGAATTCGATTAGTGTGAGAGGCTAGAAAAGGGTGCGGTGCCCCCATAATGGCGGCGGCGCGAAAGGTTTTTTGTGCAGGGCGGACTTCTCAACCGAGTGAAAAGCGCGTTTGCGCGTCCGGTGGTCGAAACAGGCCTGCCCGAAGGGCTACGCATTTATGCGGTCGGCGATGTTCACGGGCGGGATGATCTGCTCGGCGAACTCCATGAGCTGATCGAGGCCGATGCGAAGGCCCAGCCCTTTGACCGCAACATCCTGATTTATCTAGGTGATTACGTCGATCGCGGCCTCCGGTCCAAGGACGTGCTGGACCGGCTGACCGGCAACCGGCTCGGCGGCTTCGAGCATGTATTTCTGAAGGGCAATCACGAACTCGCCATGCTTCAGTTCCTCGCGGATGCGCGCTTCGGCAAGGACTGGAAATATTACGGCGGGCTCGAGACGCTGCATTCCTATGGCATCAAGGAGTTGACGCTGACTGACGACCCGGCGGCCTTCGAGCGGGCGCGCGACCACTTCGACGAGGTGCTGCCGGTGGCGCACAGGCAATTTCTCGAAAACCTTGAGGTTTCTGCGGAGTTTGGGGGTTATTTTTTCGTCCATGCCGGGGTGCGGCCGGGTATTGCGCTTCATCGTCAAATTGAGGAAGACCTGCTCTGGATTCGCGAAGAGTTTCTCACCTCACGTAGTTCTTTCGGCAAATGCGTCATCCATGGGCATACACCGAACGAAGAGGTCGTCGTGCGGTCCAACCGCATCGGCATAGATACAGGGGCCTATATGACCGGCGTCCTGACCGCGCTGGTGCTCGAGGGTGGAGGGCGACGGTTTATTCAGACCGGTGCGAATACCAAGGCGTTGGCGCAGACAGGTTAACCAGAAGAGGAAAAACCGGTCTCCTCGCTATCTTTCAGCTCAATAGTTCAGCTATTAAGTGCTAAATGAAGCCAAGCTCTTTATCGACCAATAGCCGCCATCCTTTAAGGGCCATTGTCCTTGAGGAGACCCTGCATCCGCCCGCATGGGCTTTATATTGCGTAGCGCGGCTGAGGAAGGACGAGGATAATGATCCGATCTGGAACTACCACGTTTTTCAGGGCGTTAGGCGCCAGAACGAGCCAGGTTGCGACCTTCCTGCTTGTGGCAGTGCTGATCGCCGGCTGTAGCGGCGGACCTCGCGCAGCAGCGCCGATGCCGGCGCCAGCCGTGCCGCAAAGCTCCGGGGCCGCGCCGGTTCTTCCGGAGGATGCTGAAGCGGATTACGCTTTGGGCACGGGCGATAAACTCCGTGTCATCGTTTTCGGCGAGCCCGATCTCTCCGGCGAATTCGACGTCAGCGGTTCAGGCAATGTGGCGCTACCGCTGATCGGCCAGGTGCGTGCCAGGGATCTGACCTTGAGCCAATTCGAGGACGCGGTCGAAGCAAAGTTCAGCCAGGGCTATCTGAACAGCCCGCGTGTGAGCGTCGAGGTTCTGAACTACCGGCCATTCTATATATATGGCGAGGTCGAGACTTCCGGCCAGTACCCCTACACGAGCGGCATGACCGTCCTGAACGCCGTGGCTGTGGCGGGCGGCTATACTTACCGTGCCAACACCGAGCGCGTGCTGATCACGCGCGGAGAGGGGACGGAACAGGAGTATCCCGCCAGCCAGGCGATCAAGGTGTTGCCCGGTGATATTGTCCGGATACCCGAGCGCTTCTTCTGATCGCGTTTATCCGGATGCCTTGGAGCCGGGCCTTCTGCGTACAGCCTGCATGTATCCGTCATGAAGGCCGGTGATGCCGGATTGGCTTCAACTTGCGATTTTGTAAGTAAAACCGATTTTTCGGTGCCTTTCGGGAGCCCTTTGGAGCCATTCCTTTCCGTTGCGTGAGTCAAGTTGGCTGGGAGGAAGAGTCATCAGGGCGCTATTGGTCCGATGTATTTGTGCCACGTTAGTCGATAACCATACATTAACTATAAATTTAGCGTGTTCGACTGGTCCAGTTTGATATTAAATTGCGCTTGGAATTGTGCCGGAATCCCAAGCCCTTTGATTTAAGTGCCGAGCTTGGGGCGGCGCCCTTGCAAGAGAGATCAAGCCAGCGTTCGGGAGCAGTCCTGCGCGGCTAGGGAATTTACGATAGGCACGTGAGGCTCCTGATTTGAAGGATGCCTCGGGCTGTTTTGAAAGAGGGAGTGCCGTGATGAAGAAGCTTTTGTCGGTCATGATCGTAGCCGGTGCCATGGCTGTAGCGCCCACCATGTTTGCAGCGATGCCGGTGGCAGCGCAGGAAGCCGGTGCGGAAACGCTTGATGCGATGGAAGCCGACATCGAGGCGCTCCTGATCGCCAATGCAGGCGACGAAGACGCCTTCGCGGCAGCCGTCGAGGCTTATCTCTTGGCCGCAGCCGATCCGGAACTTGCAGGCGATGCCGTCATTGCCGTGCTCACCAACCCGAAAAGCGACGCGGCGCGTGAAGCGCTGGCGAGCAATCCGGGCCTCAAGACCGCGGGTGGCGCGGCTCTCGGTGCTGCCATAGCGCAGATTGGCCTCACGAATCCGACGGCTGCCGCCAACATGCAGGCGAAGGTCGCCGCGACCAACGATGAGACGCTTCAGGCTTCGGTCAGCCAAGGAACTGCGACTGCGACGACCAACCAGCAGACCCAACAGGGTGACGCAGCGTCAAACCCGAACCGGGATACGACACCGGAGACACCGGTGAGCCCGAACTGATCATGCCAGTCAGGGTGCCCTGTCAAGGGGCACCCTGTTATTCCATCTGTTTTCTGTCGGCCCGCGCCTATAGCCTACGGCTCAATTCCTAAGCGGCAATTTCGGAATGGCGCAGGTCTTGAAAGAACCATCGGGAGATAATTCATGTCGTCGTCATTCGTCTCAAAGGCCATGGTCGCGGCCATTGCTGCGACAGCCTTTTATGTGGGGCCAATCAACTCTGTCGGTGCGCAGGATCTCGAGATTACCGATAATCGCAATGTGAGCGTTCGTGATCGCGTTCGCCCCGGCTATGATGCTGTTGGTATGCGCGCGGGTGCTTTCACGGTTTTCCCGGAAGCCTCGGTGACGGGCACCTTTGACGACAACATCTATGCGACTGACACCAATACCGAGAGCGACTTTATCACGACGCTTGCAGCACGGCTTTCCGCGTCGTCGAACTGGAGCCGTCATAGTCTCAACCTGCGTGCCGGCCTCGCACAGAAGCTTTATGCAGACAATAGTGATGAAGATCGTCTCGACTGGGATGTGGGCGCTGATGGGCGTCTCGACCTCACCCGCGATACGAATGTGACCGGCGGGGTGTCTTATGCTGAGCTCAGCGAAGACCGCGGAGCGCCGAACGCCATCGGCCTTGCGGCAGAGCCCACCGAATACTCGCTCCTGGAGGGCAATGCGGCGCTGAATCACCGTTTCAATCGTGTCACAACTCGTCTTGGCGCAACCTATTCTGACTACGATTATGACACTGTTCCGCTGACCGGTGGCGGTGCCCTCAATCAGGATTTCCGGGATCGCGAGCAATATACGCAATTCCTGCGCTTGGGCTACGATGTGTCGCCGGATACCAATGTCTATGTTCAGGGCACTATCAATCAGCGCGAATATGACCAGAAGCCGCCTGTGGTCGCCCTCAACCGCGATTCCGACGGTTATGCGGTTGTCGGTGGTGCGGATTTCCGTCTGACCAACCTGGCGCAGGGCGGTGTCTTTGTTGGTTACCAGTCGCAAGATTATGACGATCCGACCTTGCCGGAAATTGACGGCATCGCTTTTGGCGCCAATGTGGATTGGTTCGTGACGCCGCTTACGACGATCCGCTTTGAGGCTGCTTCCTCGATCGAGGAAACGATTGCAGCCGGTGCGTCGGGTTATACGGACAGTTCTGTCGGGTTCCGCGTTGATCACGAGCTCATGCGTAATGTGATCGTCGGGGCCAGCGCTGGCTTTGCCAACCAGGACTTCGAGGGTATCGCACGTGATGACGATATCGTGCGGGCCGGTCTGGGTGTCGATTACCTGTTGAACCGCAATTTCTCGATTCGTCTCGGCTATGACTACACCGATCGGGATTCGAGCGTAGCGGGTCTGGATTACAGCCGAAACGAAGTGGGGCTCACGCTCAGCGCCGGACTCTGAACGCTTCATCACGTGCTGACGCTTGCATGTCCGATAAGGCATAAGAAAAAGGGCAGCGGGATCGTTCCGCTGCCCTTTTTCCATTAAGAGGGACGACGCGGCGGAGCGTAATACTTCTCTTGCGGTTAAAGCCCCCGGGCTTTGCTCGGGGCGATTTTTTGCCGGTACCGCCGGGCCCGTAAATGCGCGAAGCGTGGATGCCGGGCTAGACTTTGAGAAACCCGCACGAGGGACAGTCCTGGGGGGATAGAGTGTCCTCGACGCGGCGGGGCGGTGGTGTGTAAAACAGCGGTCCGGGGGGCACATTGCATTGCTCGTGACCGGTGTGCGATCTGGAGGCAGTGAGGGACGTGGCGATGAATGCACCGGTAAAGGGCGGAACCTCCAAAGGCGGGGGGCCTTCATATGAAGGCCAAAATCCCGATGATGGCGACGGTTTCCTCGAGTTCGACCTCATGGCGCTCTACCGGACGTTGCGCAAGCGTCTGGGGCTGATCGTAAGTGTGATGCTGGGGCTCACCGCGTTGGTGATGGTCGTGGTGCTGCAGCAGACGCCGCTTTATACCGCCGAAACGCAAGTTCTGCTCGACCGCCAGAAAATGCAAGTCACCGACATGGAAGCGGTCATGTCGGGCATGCCGGCGGATTCGGCCACCGTCGACAGCGAGGTTGAAATCCTCCGCTCTCGGGCTCTTGCCGCACGTGTCGTTGATCATCTCAATCTGATGGAGGATCCCGAATTCAATTCCAGGCTGCGCGAGCCTTCGGCGTTGCGCTGGCTCGATCCGCGAGTCTGGATTGGCGAAGCGCTCTCGCTTATCGAGGCCGAGCGGCCCGAGATCAATGAGGACGTTCGCGCCCGAGCGGAATTGAATGCGGTGATTGACAGCTTGTTGGGACGTCTTACCGTCTCACGGCAGCGCCTCACCTATGTGATCAATATAAGCTTTGTCTCGGAAAGCCCCGAAAAGGCCGCACGGATCGCTAACGTGATTGCGGATACCTACATCCTCGACCAGCTCGAGGCGAAGTTTGAAGCGACACGCCAGGCCAATGAATGGCTGTCGCGTCGTCTGGATGAGTTGCGTCGGCAGGTCCAGGATTCCGAGCGGGCCGTGGAAATTTACCGCTCGGAGCAGGGGCTCGAGTCGAGTGCGGGTATGACGGTTTCCGAACAGCAATTGTCGGAGCTCAATGCCCAGCTTATCCTGGCTCGAACGGCGCTCGCGGAAGCGCGTGCCAAATATGA
>Ga0114898_1000422_pt1 | contig 33397 bp, 45 predicted proteins | sample Malvired_Geostar_FD_83496 | JGI IMG/M metagenome (GOLD analysis project Ga0114898, IMG submission 83496) | Marine viral communities from the Global Malaspina Expedition - Malaspina viral metaG DeepMed_Geostar | ecosystem: Environmental > Aquatic > Marine > Oceanic | place: Mediterranean Sea...
AATCAAATAGATGGAGCAAGAGAACAACTTAAACGCCAACCTACATCGCTTCCAACCGTAGACTTGGGAGACTACAATTCTATTTACACATGGAGTAGTGAGAACGCTATTTTAAAAAATTATAATCCACATTCGAAAATTGATTTCGGTCCTATAGCAGTATGAGGTATGATCATGGCTAATTTACCCCTTCCTAGTGGTTATGACGTATATTGGGAAAAGTGGATAGACGCTTTCGAGCAAGAAGATAGTCAACTTGAAGAAGAAATTCAAGAAATGCAAGAACTATTAGCGAATGAAGAAGGTATAGATGAAGACTTAGAAATTGTAGACCATTCTGTATCCCACATTAGGAGTATCGTTACTCCCTTTGGCATACTTCCTTTAACAGAACAAACTAAGGCGAGTAGTCATTTTAAACTTTGGGTAGGACATTCTAATTTTAAACTTACAGAAGATTTTTACAAGGTGATTGGACAACAACCCGGTATAGAAGCGTTAGATATTTTAACGCCATACCGTTTTAGAATAGCAGTAGGAAAAATGTTTGTCGATAGAGATGTGATGAAGGACGTAAGGGATACAATGGTTACTCATGTAACGGACGAAAACGAAAATGACGAGCAGGAATAATAGGACTTTACATTCAAGTGTCTCGGAGGCGCATGATAACGATCTGATTGTGTCTACACGGGAGATATTTTTGCATGGATATATGGATGAAGAGGAAGATAGTGGGATAGATGGCAGACTTTCTAATAGGTTCTTAAAAAATCTTCGTATATTAGAAAGTATGAATGCTAATCCTATTATAATACACCAGCATAGTACGGGTGGAGAATGGGAAAGTGGGATGATGATATACGATGCCATACAGCAAAGTGCGGCATCATTTATTTTTGTATGTCACGGCATGGCAGCTTCAATGGGCAGTCTAATTCCGCAGGCTGCATATAAAAAGGGCATACGTTTAACGATGCCTAATTGTTATTGGCTAATTCATGAAGGAGAACAAGAAATTTCAGGTACGGTAAAGCAAGTTCAATCATATTATGAACTTTCCAGAGTAAGTAAATCTCACATGTATGATATATATACTACGGTCTGTGTAGGAAGTGGGGATCATTTTAAGGGTATGAGTAAGTCTAAAACTAGAAATTATATTAGACGAAAACTAGAATCCAAAGAAGACTGGTGGTTGACCGCTCAAGATGCCGTAAAATACGGCTTTGTAGACGGTATGGTGGGATCTACAAAGTATAAATCAATCATGGATGTTAAAAAGGGTTTGGTGTAATTCTATTATAGGGTAGGATTAAATTTCTAGGATACTAGGGTTTTATATAGTTAATTATATGGGGATCATATCATGGCTTTTATTACAGATCTTACAGCTGCCGTCCCAACAACCGGTGTCTATATAGATGGCTTACCTAGCGGGGTCGATAACCGTCAAGGAAGTATTCGTGGTGGAGGAACCATTGCGGATAGTACAAACTTTGCTACTACAACCTTTGGTGAGGGCAACCCTATTACCACTATTGTGTCTGGAATAAACAATACAACTGCTATAACAGCGGGGGCATGGAATTCTGGCGTACAAGTAATGAGTTTGGATCAAACTATTGCAGGCGCAACTAGTACCGCTTTACAAGGAGGATCGTCTAATAGTGCTAACGATGCATTTACACCTTTACAACAGGGTTTGGGTTATTCACGTCAAGTAAACAATGCTATTCGAGCTGGATACTATAATATGTATAACGGTACTTTTCTTAGCACTGTTGAAAAATATGTTGTTAACGATTTCTACAAAGTGTATAGTATATCGCAAGGTGCAGTAGAGCACAAATATAAGGTATCCGGTACTGATATTGCCGCTAATCCAACACAAAATATTCCGGGTCGTATCACTATTCGAGACGGCAGTGCTAATCCAGTTCAAACCGGTTATCAGCCTCGCAATAACTGGTAATTAATTTAAATATTTGGTGTAAAATATATTGGATAGGAATTTAAATTGTTAGGAACTATAGGATAAAAACTTTTCTATCATTGTATAGAAAGAAGGTTTAATTATGGCTTTTATTACTAATATTACAACCCTCCCTATTATTACTGGATCATATACCGATGGCTCTCCAAGTTACATCGACAATCGTCACGGCAACGTTCGTGGGGGAGGAACCATTGCTGACACAACTGACTGGTCAGCGTCTACTTTTGGAGAAGGCAATCCTGTTATCACTATCGTATCTGGCGTTGGTGGTGTTGTATCTGCAAATCCGGCAGTGTCAATTAATGCTGGGACACAAGTTATTAGTGTTGCTCAAACTACGATTGCAGGCATAGCAAATACAACCTTGCAAGGCGGTCAGTCTGATAGTGCAAACGTAGCCTATACTCCGTTACAAATAGACGTGCTTAAAACTTATTTTTATAAGACAGCTGTGGTTGCTGGTAACTGGAATATATTTAATGGAACATTTAGTTCTATTACTAATACTCAGTCAGGTGTATATGATATTGCTGGAGGCGTAGATACTTCTGCAACTATTCGATCATCGGGTACTGATATTGCTGCAAATACGACACAAGATATTCCGGGTAGAATTACTTATCGCGATGGTAATCCTAATCCAGTTCAAAGTGGATATGGAGCAAGATACCTCTGGTAAACTCGGTTACCAACCATTAAAACGAAGGGATCTTGGAAGGCCGAGATCCTTTTTTTTCTCAGATCTTTAACATTATAACGAGAGAGCCATGAAAGATAATAGTTTTACAAGAGACTTAATATTTTTTTTGGGACTATGTATAGTAAGTATGGCAGGATTCTGGCTGATGATAGGTGGCAAATACATTAATCGTGAAGAAGCCCTTCTTCTGATTAAACAACAAACAGTTTCTATTGAAACAAAATTAGATATGTATCATAGTGCCTTGGCAGTTCAAGATAATAGAATATCGAAACAAGAAGAAAAATTACAAAGAGTGTTAGAACAAAATACGGAAGCTATTAATCAATTAAAAATCCAAATCGCTACACTTTCTCAATCGATAAAAGCTATTAACACGAGCTGGCATAGTCATGACTAACATACCGTATTCACAAGCCAAATCCCTTATTAAAGAAGGAGATGTGCTATTATTCCAAGGTAAAGGAATGCTCTCATGGCTAATAAAAAGATATGGATCTGGTGTTCATAGTCATGTTGGTATTGCGCATTGGGACGGCAAACATTTACAGTGCGTAGAGTTTAGAGAATTTAAAGGAGGTCGTTCTATTTCGCTTAAAAGTCAGGTGGACGAAAACTTAGCAGATATTGACGTTTTTCGTGCAGCTAAAACCATTGAATATGACGATATCAAATATGAACTTACGGAAGTAGTAACATCGAAAATCAGTAGCATACTAATATTATTGACAGGACTTCCATATGGATGGAAAAATATATGGAAATTGGTCAAACATTATACTCCACTTTTGCGATTAGCACCACAAAATATGAAAGACGATGACCCAACGAAAGTTTTTGTTTGTAGTACTGCCGTTGCATATGCATATCGAATGGCTTACGTTGATCCTGTGCCGTATTTAGCAGATACTGCGGTTGCACCTGCCGATCTTGCCCGCTCAGCACTTTTTAAATATCAATTTACAATAGAAAAGGATTGATAAAATGACTAAGGATTCCAAAACAGAAGAAAAAAAACCATTTTTATACAGATCAATATTCGATCCGTTGATAGCCCGGTTGTATAATAATACTAGATGTTCTCAGTGCAACGGCAAGGGATATGTTATATCTGAAATTCCACCCGAAGGTCTTAAATATTTTCTCAAGGGAATATCCAATAGGCAAGTATATACATACTGTAGGTGCGTTGATAATAATGTTAAAAAAGCAACGTCAAAAAGAACTAGATGAAAATATTCTGCCATTTAAAAAGCAATAGGAAATAAAGGTGAAGGATAAATTTATTAGGAAATATATGAGATTGGCAAGGGAAATGGCCAATGACCAGAACCCATGTTTATCTAGACAGGTAGGGGTTGTCATAGTCGATCCTACTACTAATGGCATAGTAGGCGCAGGATATAACGGTCCCCCACAGAAGACACCCCACTGTAACGAAATAGAATTTTTTAAAAATTTCTTCTGGCCTCAACTTTCAAATAGCGAACGAATGCATATATTGGAAATCTATGCCGATTCTAAACATCTTAAAAACCAACTTAGCTTTATTCAAAATATTCAACCTAAAAAAGATAATGGAGACGTTTATAAATTTCTTGCAGGATGCAATGAATGTCCACGTAAAATATTAGGATACGCCGCAGGCGAAAGATCAGAGCTGTGCTCTTGTCAACACGCAGAAAGAAATGCTTTAAATAAATTACCAATTCCCGCTCAAGGATTAATTATGTTTTGTTGGTGTGGAGTTCCTTGTATTCAATGTAGCGGATCAATTATTAATGCTGGAATCAAAGAAGTACACTGTTTAAAAGAAAATGATTATCAATCATCGGCTAGATGGTTGTTTAAACATGCTGACACTAAATTGTATGAATATGATATATCAACCTTGGAAATGCAACAATAAAGGGAATGGTTATGACGGAAAGGTTTACGAATAGCTTTAGCTATGAAACATGGGAACAAAAATATAAATTTAAAAATGACTTGTGTATCGAAGATACTTGGCATAGGGTTTCTAAAGATTTGGCTTCGATTGAAGAAAATAAAGAAGAATGGGCAAATAAATTTTATAAAGTCCTTGAAGACTTTAAATTTGTACCCGGTGGTAGAATTACATCTAATGCAGGTACTGGATTAAAAGGTACTACGTACATTAATTGTTTTGTAGATGGATTTGAAGGTAAGGATCTAGATTCTATCGAAGGTATTTATACTACCCTATTGAGACAGGCTCAAATCTTAAAAAGCGAGGGTGGTTACGGTTTTTGTGTGGATACGCTTCGACCTTGTGGCTCTCATATTGGCGGTATTAGCAATCAATCTCCGGGTGCTGTAAAATTCTTAGAGTTATGGGACAAGTCTTCAGAAATCATTACCGCTGGTTCTGGAAAAAAGGCACGCAAAGATCAAAAACATTTTATACGTAAGGGTGCGCAAATGGTTACTATGAGTTGCTGGCATCCTGATGTTATAGAATTTATTGAAGCTAAAAAAACTCCCGGTAGACTTTCTAAGTTTAATATGTCTGTTCTATGCACTGATGAGTTTATGGGCGCAATAAAACTAGACATGCCTTGGAAACTTGTATTTCCCAATTATGAAAAATATCCTAATGAATATAAAACGAATTGGAATGGAGATCTTAAATCTTGGATTTCTTTAATAGATGACGAAGAATCTATTATGGTTTATCGTGAATTCGAATCTGCAAGAGATCTATGGAATTTGATTATGGAAAATACCTATAATCGTAACGAACCCGGAGTACTTTTTGTAGACCACATGAACCAAATGAACAACTTACATTATTGTGAGTGGATCAACGCTACCAATCCATGTGGAGAACAAGTATTACCCATTGGAGGAGTATGTCTACTGGGCTCTATTAACCTAGTACATTTTATTGATCCTGAAAATAAAACATGGAAATATAAAGAACTAAAAGAAACTATTCATACAGCTATTCGTTTTATGGACAATGTAAACGATAAAACCCACGTACCATTAAAAAATCAAAAAGAAAATTTGAAAGAGAAGAGACGTATAGGATTAGGCATTTTAGGATATGGGTCTGCTCTGCTCATGGCGCGTATAAAATATGGAAGTAGTAAAGCATTAGAGCTTACAGAAAATTTAATGAAGTTTTTTACTAACGAAGCATATAAAGCCTCTGCTTTATTGGCAAAAGAGAAGGGTACATTCCCGTTGTACGACAAGGATCACTATCTTAAAGGTGAGTTTATAAAAAGACTAGACCGTAGCACCACCAATTTAATAAAAGAACATGGGATGCGTAATTCTCATGTCACATCCATACAGCCAACGGGAAATAGTTCGTGTTTTGCAAATTTGGTTAGTGGAGGATTAGAGCCATTGTTTATGCATGGGTATATTCGCACCTCAATCCAACCAGCCGCACCTGAAGGGTTGCCTGTTCCCAAAAATATAGACTGGAAAAATAAAACCTTTGATCTAGAAAGCGTTGAAGACAACGAAGTAAATTGGAATTGGGTTAAGGAGGGGGATGAAGATTTATTAGCAACTAAGTTTGAAGATAAAACGTGGAAGTTTGATAGAACTAGAGGATTATTAAAAGAAGAATGGGTTGAAGATTATGGTGTTTCACATCTCAAGAATATAAAAAAATGGAATGCAGAAGCTGGATGGGCAGCTTGTACTATGGACCTTGATGTTCAAGCACACGTTAATACCATGTCTCTGTTTGCTCATTGGGTAGATTCGGCTATCTCTAAAACTATCAACTTACCTAACGACTATCCTTATGACGATTTTAAAAATGTATATAAGCAAGCATGGGAAAAAGGTATTAAAGGATTCACAACCTATAGAGCTGGAACAATGACCAATGTACTATCAAAGTCTTCTTCTTTAAATAAAATACAAAAAACTAATTCTCCAGCAAGACCTAGAGAGCTTCCATGTAATGTGCATCATATAACAGTTAAGGGAGAACAGTACTTTGTTATTGTCGGTATATATAATGATGAGCCATATGAAGTGTTTGCTGGAAAAAATGGATTTATTAATAAAAAAGTAAAAACAGGAGTTGTAATCAAATTAGGTAGACCTAAAGGAGTATATAAGGCCATTTTAGATGATGGTTTAGAAATGTGTCCTATTAATGCTACTTGTAGCGCAGAAGAAGATGCCTTAACTAGAATGACTTCTACTTCAATTAGGCATGGCGCAAACATACATATGGTTGTACAACAGCTTGAAAAGGTTAGAGGAGAAATGACGTGCTTAGCAAAAAGTATGGCTAGGGCGCTTAAAAAGTATATCCCCAATGGTGCCAAAGAAGAGGGTGCTTGCCCAGAGTGTAGTAGTGGGGGATTAATTCGTCAAGAGGGTTGTGTTACTTGTACTCAGTGTGGGTGGTCGAAATGCGTTTGATACCACTATGGCTAACACCACAAAGAATCGTACATATTTGTAGTATAATTATTGTATTAGTTGCAGCAATAGATACATACTGGTTAAGTAAAAACCGTTCTTTTATGATATCTGTAGAACAAAATCCCATCGGTCAATATTTAATACATTTAGACGATGGCGATGTTTCTATATTTATTTTGTGTAAAATGATCGGAACCTATACAGTTATCTGTATGCTATATACTATATTACACTACAGTCCAAAACATGCTATCGGTATAGCGACAATGTTGGCTTTAGCGCAGCTTACTTTATTATATTATTTATATTGGTGGGGATCTTCAATCGAAATAAATTTACTAGGAGTCTAAAATACGTTATCGAATGCCAAATTTGAAGGTATAATACTTATGGAGAATATCAATGCCGGAATACACCTTTATCTGTGAAAAGTGTTCAGACAATACGTCTTTGGTCTGTACAATATCTGAATATTCGAATAAATCAAAAACGATAAAGTGCGATTCTTGCGGAGGTGTTTTATATAGGGACTTTGCTGAAGACAATATTGACACGTTTGTATCTGTAGGCTTGTCTGACTGTAAAACTATAGGTCAATATGCAGAAAAACAAAGTACTAAATATACCAAAGCACAGTTAGCAGATATGAAAGAAGGGTTTAAAACTAAGAAAACAGAAGGGGGAAGTCCGCTACCTCAAGGTATGAGTCGTATGGAAAAACCCGATCATGGAACACAGTGGACGAAAGATTAACTAAGGAGATATGTTATGGCTAAAAAAAAGATTGCAAAAAAGAAAACCGAAACGCATGTAATTAATAAAGAGAAGACTAAAAAAAAGGCTAAACGTACAGAGATTGTTTATACTATCACAGGAAAACAAGAGTATCTTGAAAATGATCAATACCCATGCATTAAATTAGATGCTGAAAAGGCACAAGAATCTCCAGATGCTTTTGCAATAAAAATAACGATTGGTCAAAGAACTAAATATTATGCTAAACGAGGGAAATACGGTAGACTATATAATCCCATAGGTATGTTTAGCGAAGGAACGGCATCTAAAAGACTTGGACATGCAGGTAAATTTGAATGGAAATTTACAGAGGTGGGCAAAAGAGCGTTTGAATTTTACAGAGATTTTTTAAGAACTAAGAACATTGCGTATTTACACAACGCAGAAAGGGAACTGTTATGAAAAAGGGTAAGCTTACCGTTATTGAGTCGGCATGTATAAAGGGTATGATTGCACAAGACATTTCTATTCAAGACATGTGTTTGCAATTAGACAGAAGTGATCATGTCGTTGGAAAAGAAGTAGAAACGCTTAAATCAGAGGCGGTTAGAGAGCAATTATATATCAATAAAACTGCTACTGGTAGCAAGGGTGTCTCTATTATGACAGAGGCGGCTTCAGTTCGTGGAGATGTTACAAAAGATAGAGTGACTACAATTCCTAAAAAAGATACCAGTTCTCCTTGGGTTCATAAAATACACAACTAATGGCTAAAACTAGATCGGACACTAGTCGTTATCCATCCAGATATTCACCTAAGATTGATCAGGATGGTTTTGCATGGGTAACTGGAAGACAGTATATTGTAGAATTAATCTGTGAAAATCAGGCTATTAAGCAAAAAAAAGAGCTTCCAAGAGGATTTTATACCAAGTCATTAGATCTTCCTGAATGGAAACGACTTTATGATCAACAGATAACTAACCGTAGTCTTAATAAGTTAATACTGCAACATTCAGTAGATAAGATTATTGCTTTTTTAAAAGACCATCGCTATATCACAAGCTTAAGACCAAAGTGGGTACATAATAAATTAAACGAATATAAGTTTGTAGAAAAAACAACCAATTCCACCCAACAAAACGTACCCTACAATTTTAATAAAAAAGAAAGCTTCGATAGTAACAATAGCAAACAATCTATTGTATCTAAGCTAGAGGATTTGGAATGATAAAAGATATTATTAAGGAATATGGAGATGTTCTTCATGACCCATCCTCAATAACAGATGAAATACTAGAGATTATTCCTGTTAGTCCTAAAATTGATATTGCATTGGGTGGTGGAGTTCCCGAAGGTTCTTTGTTTATTCTAACCGGACCTGAAAAAATAGGAAAAACAGTTACCGCTCTCACCTTTTGTGCCAATGCCCAGCAGCTTAAACGTCCTGTTTATTATGGGAATATAGAAGGTCGTTTACGTAAACGAGATATAGAAGGAATCAAAGACTTACAAGCAGATCCTGAGTTATTAAAAATAATAGGCTCTACCCAAGGGAATATTTTATCCGCCGAAAAGTACTTAAGTATTTTTGATCAAATCATTCATACACAACCAGAAACAGTTTGTGTAGTCGATTCTTTTTCAGCACTATCAAGCGACGCAGAACTAAAGGGAGATTTAACTGATCAGCAAGTCATGACAGTTCAAAAAGTACTGTCTAAATTTTGTAGACGCATTTCTAATGTATTACCAATTAATAAAGTTACTGTAGTAGGAATTACACACTTGATGGCTAACGTTGCATTTGGCAAAGGCAAAGCAAAGGTAGAAAAATCTGGGACCGCCTTAAAGTATCAAGTAGATGTTAAATTACATGCTAGTCATATCAGTCCTATTGTACAGGGAGACACACAAATTGGACAAACAATACATTGGCAAGTAGTCACCTCTGCTATCGGACCTCCGGGACAAAAAGTAGATAGCCATATTAAATATGGTAGAGGAATCTGGAAAGAGATGGAATTGGCGGATTTGTTAATAGATTTTGGCATCATTAAAAAAAGTGGAGCATGGATAACTTTGCCTAACGAGGAAAAAATACAGGGTCAAAACAATCTGGCTAAATATTTAGAAGATAATCCAGATCAATATAAGGAGTTTGAAAAAACCATTTTCTCTATGATTGGAATAGAAAGGTAAGTATGATGAAAAAAACATTATGGATGACGTTATTAATTTTGGCTAGTGTCTCTAGGGTATTTGCCGGTAATGCAGAACTCTATCAAAAGTTACAGGATGTTTCTGTGACAGTGAAGGCTGGAAATGCAGAAGGATCAGGGGTTATTATTACTAGAGACGTTCCTATTGGAACAGACAGGACGGAAAAAATTAATTTTGTTTGGACCGCTGCTCATGTAGTAGATAATTTAAGATCTGTAAGGACTACAATTGAAGAAGGAATGCCGATAAAGATTGTTGAATTCAAAGATGCTCAAATCATTAAGGAATTAGTAGAAAAGGGTCGTCGTGTTGGTGAAATTAAGATGGATGCTAAAGTTCTAAAATATAGCCACTCTGATAGTGGAGAAGACCTTGCATTGTTACTAGTAAGAAAAAGAGACTTTGTTGATCAAAACATTCTTTTTTATGAAGGAGATGATCCTGTACCAGTAGGCACCGAACTCTATCATGTGGGCAGTCTTTTGGGTCAGGTAGGTTCTAATTCCATGACCCGTGGTATAATGTCCAAGGTAGGAAGGGTGTTGTATTTAGGTACGGGTGATGGTGTTGTTTTTGATCAGACAAGTGCTCCAGCATTTCCGGGAAGTTCTGGTGGAGGAGTGTTTCTTACTGAATCGTCGGGAGAGCAAACAGGAAGGTATGTAGGAATGTTGGTGCGTGGTGCTGGCGAAACCTTTAATTTAATAGCACCGGTTAGACGTATGAGAAAATGGGCAAAAGAACAAAACATTTTATGGGCTATAGACGAAAACGTTCCCATGCCTTCGTATGAAGAAATTATCAAGATGCCAATAGAACATAGGGCTTCAGAAGAGCCAACAAGTATTAGCGAAGATGCCAAGAGATTTCCAGTACTTCTGCCCAAGCCCAAACCTGAACCAAGCCAATGAATATTATTGACTTAGATGGTTATGCATATAAGTGGAAAATAGAACAACGCTTTATAAGAGCAAATGATGCAAGGCCAAGATCTAAATTACACCTTACAGCTAGGTCTTTACTGAAAGAAATACATCCTACTTTACAAATTTGTGAGGAAGTTCCTGTACGGCTCAGAAAAAATAAAAAGGTGTTTGTTGATTTCTATATTAATACTGTAAAAACAGTCATAGAGGTTCATGGAGAACAGCACTATAAATTTAACACTCTTTATCATAGCTCGGCACAAGACTTCATTAATCAAAAACGTCGGGATAATGATTTAAAAGAATGGTGTCAACTTAATAATCTCAATTATATTGAATTGCCATTTAACGAGGACAAACACAAATGGAAAAACAGGATCTTGCAAGGGAACGATTGGCAAAGTTAGACAGTGTTTTAGATGAATATGAATCTACATTAGGACTTCCTCAATTTAATAATGAATTTCATGATGATTCAGCTAAGCAGTACTTACAGCTAACAAGGGGCCAAATTGAAAAACTTACACCTGAACAATGTGGTGAAGCAGCACTGTTGATATCATCCCTAGCATTTCACATACAAAGAAGCTACAATAGGGAAGTGGCTCGTATCAATTGGGCCGATAGGATTTTAAAAAGCACCGTTGCTGGCAAAGAACAATCCTATAGAGGTTCATGGGAAAGTCAATTTAATCAAGCTGTAAAAGAGGATGGGTATACAACTAAGATAGCGGATATTAAAAGATATGCGCAACAACGAGCAGATCGTTTAACATACCTATCGTCTTCTATGAAAAATATGAGTGATGTTTTTCTTAACGTTCAAAGATCAAAAGGACTGAAAAATGGCTGATAAAAAAGAGCTAGCAGATTTACTCAGTGGTTTATCAGAGGAAGAACTTTTTAATCTAGCAAACATTATTAGTAAGGCCACTACAAAGAAACCTAGAAATAAAAAACGAGCAGTCAAAAAAACTGCTAAAAAGAAAGTTGTAAAGAAAAAAGAACAGTCTGATTTTATGCATAGTCTTCGACTTAATCCGCAAGAAAAAGCAGAATTAAAATCCGCAGAAAAGTTTGATAAGGAGAAGGGGCTTGACAAACCAAAAGAAGGTGGTATAATGTCAAAAGGCCCCTTGTTTCAAAAGGTATCAATCAAATGCATAGAGTGCTCAAAAGAGTTTCAAGTATCTCCAGCTCTAATTCCACCCGAAACAAATCGCTTTAGATGTAATTCGTGTTCATGTCGAGGTCGTCCGCAGCGATGAAAGGAACGATATGTATTTACTTACTTACGAGCATAAAGATGGTTATCCAATAAGACTGGTTTTCGACTCTGAGAAACAGGCCGAATATTGGGGGTTGGAATATTCTATAAAAAACAACAACTCAGATTATACAATTACCAAACAACATAACGTCCCAATATCTTATTTCGGAGGTGTTTCAGACTGGGGATTGACACCTACTGGAATATAATGAGTGTAAGGAAAAACATAAATGCTATTATCTGATGCTCCTGCGGAAAGAGCAGTATTAGCCGGTATTTGCCGTTATAACTCAGCAGCATACTATGATGTAGGTGATTTAGTAAATACAGAAAGTTTTACTATTGAATCTAATTGTATGATTTATGCTTGTTTAAAACATATAATGGAGAAAGATCCTAACACAACTATAGACTTGCCAACCATTTTATCGTCTGCAAAAGAGATTGGTTTACATGATTTAGTATCTAATAAAGAAGAAGTTCAACACCTATCTGCTATTATGAAGTTTCCCGTATTACTAAACAATGTACGGAAAATGGCTGCTAAAGTTAGGAAGCTTCAAATAGCGAGGATGATGTATGATCAATTAGAATCCACTAAAGATAAATATACTAATGTTAAAGGTGACGAACCGATATCACAGATATTGGGTATTGCTGAAGAATCGATTTTTGATTTTGCTTCATTATTAAATGACAATGATGAAGCTCCACAAAAAGTGTTTTCAGATATCGCAGACAGATTAGATAGTTTAGCTGAAAATCCTATAGATCAAGTGGGAATTCCGACAGGTTTTGATCGTTATGATTTTGCTATTGGAGGAGGATTAAGAAGAGGAACGGTAAATGTGATTGGAGCAAGACCTAAAGTCGGTAAAACTCTTTTTGCAGAAAATGCTGGAATTCACATAGCTCGTCATTTAAACATTCCAGTATTAAATTTAGACACAGAAATGGTACGTAAAGACCACCAAGATCGTGGCATAGCCATGTTAACAGAGGTTGCTATTAGCGACATCGAAACTGGTAAGTTTGCTGCTAACAGTTATAAAAATCAAAAAATAAGGGATACCGCTAAAGATGTGAAAGACATTCCTTATTATCACACCTCTATTAGCGGCAAACCGTTTGAAGATCAATTATCAATTATGAGACGGTGGCTTGCCAAAGAAGTAGGACTTAATCAAGAAGGAAAAGCCAAAGACTGTGTTATTGTTTATGACTATTTAAAAATTATGGAATCATCTGATATTAAAGGAGATATGAAAGAATATCAATTATTAGGATTCTTGATGACTTCCTTACATAACTTTGCAATTAGATATGAAGTTCCCATTTTAGCCTTTATACAATTGAATAGAGATGGTATTACTAAAGAATCTACAGATACTGCTAGTGGATCAGACAGAATTATTTGGCTATGTTCCAATTTTAGTATATATAAATCTAAGTCTGATGAAGAAATCGCTAAAGACGGTCCTGAGAATGGTAATAGGAAGCTTGTACCTTTAATTGCTAGACATGGAGAAGGCCTTCAAGATAAAGATTACATTAACGTTAACATGATTGGAAAATATGGGAAATTGATAGAGGGTAAAACAGCATTTGAATTAGAAGACGGCACAAACTTAATTAGTAACGACCCGATGGAAATTCAAAATGACGATGTCCCCTTCGCATAAGTATAAAGACCAAGCAAAACTTAATGCCATCACAGAGCTGACTGTACAACACTTGGACAGACTTTATGATTATTTCAATACAGAAATAGAATATAAAAATGATATTTTAATCAAGTCGTCATGCTTTATTCATGGAGGAGATAATCCTACCGCACTTAATTTGTACTATAATGGAGATATAAGAGTTCATTATAAGTGTCGAACACATCAATGTGAAGAGTTATTTGGGTCTTCGGCTATAAGTTTGATTAGAGGAGCCTTGTCTAAACAGAAGTATGGATGGAAGATTCGTGGAGATAAGGAAGCTTCTTTTAATGAAACAATTGAATTTATTTTAGATTTTACTAAGAAAGAGTTTGAAAAATTAAAGGGCACACATAACAGTCTAGATGCAGATAAGCTCAGATTTTCTTCTTTGGTAAATAGTTTTGACACGCCAGATGAGACCGACAATGGAATAGATGATGAATTTTATAGAGCTAGTGTAGATATTCCCGCTCAATATTATTTACAAAGAGATTATTCAATAGAAATATTAGATAAATATGGCGTTGGCACATGTAACAAACGAGGAAGATCTTTATATGAGCGTGCGGTTGTTCCTATTTATGGCGATTCTGGGAAAAGCATTTTAGGCTTTAGTGGTAGAAGTATATTTGAGCAGTGTACAAAATGCAAACACTATCACAACCCTAAAAAAGAATGTGGTTTTTTTCCAAAATGGAAGCACACTTCTGGCTTCAAAAAGGAAAATTGCTTGTATAATTATTGGAGTGCGAAGGGTAGAATATTAGAAACGGGAGTTGTCATTTTAGTAGAATCTCCCGGAAATGTATGGAGGTTAGAAGAAGCCGGTATTCACAATTCCGTAGCAATGTTTGGAGCGCATTTAAGTCAAAATCAAAAAAAGATTATCGATTCATCTGGAGCTTTTTCTATTATATGTTTATTAGATAATGATGAAGCAGGCAAGAAGGGTGCAAAAAAAATTCATGAACAATGTTCTAAAATGTATCGTATATATTTTCCAGAATTTCAAGGTAACGATATCGGAGACATCAGTGTAGATGTAGTTACTAATGATATCAAACCATTAATTTCTAAAATAGGAGAAACTTATTATGGCTGATAATGTCACATCAGAAACTCAAGAAGATCCAGAAACACAATTCAACCAATCATTTCCACAAATATTATTAGGTGCAGTAGAGGCTCACTTCGTGGCTAAACACTCACGAGCCGTTGCAAATCTTAATAACTATTTACAACATACTGTTGGGATAGGCGAACATCCAGACATAGTAGCCGAATGTGCGAAGCTTTTTGAGGATTTGTCAGCAGCTGAAGGTGCTTTAGAAAGTATTAGGAAAATTTTGTCATGAGTCATACCCAAATCATTGGATTTGCAGGACATAAACAATCTGGTAAAAACACTGCTTGTAACTTTATTTTAGCAACTAAACTGGCTGAGTTGGGTGTCAGTAAGAGTACTCGACTAACCGATCTTGGCGAAATTGAAGTTACAGATATACTTGACGAGACTGTATCTGGACAAGAATGGATGCCATTTAAGCCTCCTCATGTAGATGTGGAAAGTTTATTTGATAATGAGCTAGGTAAGTTTGTTAAAATATATTCTTTTGCCCAAAAACTGAAACAGCTTTGTGTTGATGTTTTAGGGCTTGACAAAGACCTTGTGTTTGGTAATGATCAACAGAAAAATACTAAAACACATATTAAATGGGATAATATTAAATCGTCTACTAAAAATAAGGGATATATGACAGTTAGGGAGATTTTACAATATGTTGGAACTGATATGTTCAGAGGGTTAGATCCTACGATTTGGGTTAATGCTTGTATAAACCAAATCAAAAAAGAACAACCAGAACTTGCACTTGTTTCTGATGTACGATTTGAGAACGAAGTTAAGGCCATTCAAAACGAAGGCGGTTATGTTATTGGCCTAACTCGAAGTCCGTTTAAAGAGCCAAAGAAAGACCATGTAAGCGAAACTGCCCCTGCCCAGTGTTTAGATATTTGTGATATGGTTATAGATAATGCTAGCCTATCCATTCCCGAACAAAACGAACAAATATATTTAGCTATTAAACATTTAAATAATATTCCCGACATTATAGTCTAGGGGTAAAACATGCCAATTGAAGACACTTCTAAAACCATCATTGTTGATTGTGACGGTGTCATTGCAGATAAAAGTCATGGCGGACAATACCATTTAGCCGAACCTCTTACTCATGGCATAGAACAAGTTAATAAACTATACGACATGGGGTACGATATTACATTGTATACTGCTAGATATGGAGACAGAGAAAAGGGTAGCATACATTTACAATATGAACGAGGATATAGAGAATGGACCGATTGGTTAGAAAAGCACGATGTTAAATACACACATGCTTTTATGGGAAAGCCCGGTGGCATTATGTATATCGACGATAAAGCTGCGAGAGTTGAAGGTGATAACCAAGCTGGATGGGATCAGGTATGGAGAGAAGTGGATAATTTACAAGGACGCGACCGCTATGGAAATAAGATATGATACCTATAGTATATTTTAGATCTTCATCGTTTAATTGTCACCGATTTTGTCCGATGCAATATTATCTAGAGTATACTTTGGGGTGGCGAGGACCGTCTAATAAAAAAGCCGATAAGGGCACCATAGTTCATAAGGTTTTGGAAATTTGTGCTGTCGCCAAAAAAGCCTTACAAGATGGTAAGAAAATCATTACCGACGAGCATATAGGTCGTGTTAGCACATGCAACTACAAGCCTGAATATCTAGATAAAATTACAGCAAGAGTTTATAAGTATTATACAGCTCGAATCCTTCATCATCAGTGGACAGACAAAGACGCTAAAGATTGTCAAAAGTGGGTTTGGAAAGCTCTAGAGTATAACGATGGCATGTTCAATCCTCGCAACAGAGACGTAATTGATGCTGAACCACATTTTGATTTTCCAATAAAAAAAGGCTGGGCAAATTATTCCTATCAGATGGGTGATGAAAAAATCGAAGGATGCCTGAGTTTAAAGGGTACAATAGACTTAGTAACTCGACTTGATAACGATACAATAGAAGTGATCGATTGGAAAACCGGAAGGAGATTAGATTGGGCTACGGGAAAAGAAAAAACACAAGCCAGTCTATTCAAAGATCCGCAGCTCAGAATTTATCATTATGCAGTCAAGCAGATGTATCCTGAAGTGTCCTCGTTTATTATTACAATATTTTTTATTAATGACGGAGGAGCATTTACATTAAATTTCCAAGACGAAGACTTAAAAGACACAGAAAGAATGCTTAAAAACAAGTTTGAATTTATTAAAGAAACAAATGATCCAAAAATTATTAGACATATAGACCCTTCACAATCATGGAAATGTACAAGGCTATGTCATCAAGGGATGAGTACTTTTGAAGACACACATGTACGATCTATAGAAGAACATCGTCCTAGACAAAAAACTCCTTACGGACAACCCATGACTAAGTGTGAACAAACCAGATATATGATTAAAAAATATGGTATTGATTGGGCTACGCATAACTTAGCACACCCTGATCATTCAATTGGAACCTATCAACCTCCGGGAGAAGTATAAATGATTGAAATTAAAATTACTCCACAAATGAAAAAACGAGCGTGGACCAAAGCTAGGCAAATGGGTAAGCTTAGAAACTCTATTACTCGTGGCCAAGGAAACATAGCGGGATTTTTGGGAGAAGAAGTGGCTAACGAATTAATTAAAGGACAAGTTAATAATACTTATGATTATGACATCTTATATAAGAATATTAAATATGATGTAAAAACTAAAAGATGTACGTCTGCCCCTAAAGATCACTATGAATGTTCAATTGCGGCGTATAACACTAAACAAAAATGCGATAGATATGCATTCGTTCGCATAGAGTGGGTTAATGGCAAATGGGGAAGAGCATGGGTATTGGGATGGTTAGATCATAAAGAATATTTTAATAAAGCCGAAAAACTCAATCGAGGAGATATTGATAGGTCTAATGGATATATGGTAAAAGCAGACTGTTATAATGTGCCGATTAATAAACTAAGAAATTTTAGGAGAAGGAAATGACTTATGTTCCTTTGCATGTTCATTCTGAATATAGCTTGTTGAATGGACTTTCGCAAACACATCAGATTTCAAAAAGAATTTCTGATATCGAAAGCAATGTCTGCGCATTAACAGATCATGGTAGTGTTTCTGGTGCGGTTGACTTTTCAAGAACTCTAACTAATGCTTCGCAAAAACCCATTCTGGGATGCGAATTTAATATTTGTTTTAATAATGCTAAAGAAAAAACTCAAGAAAATCGAGATTTAATTCACCAAGTTATTTTAGCAAAGAATTTGCAGGGCTGGAAAGATATTTTAGGTCTAGTATCCCAATCAAACCACCCAGATCAATTCTACTATAAGCCACGCATTGATTTTGATCAGCTAAAAAAAGTCGCACAAAAAGGGAATTTAATATCTTTTAGCGGACATTTAGGTTCATATTTAGGTAGGCTTGCAGAAGAGAACGAACCAGACGATTTGATTTCCAAAGCTGCACTGAAAATGCAAGAAATATTTGGAAAAGATAATTTTTTTATTGAAATACAGTTAATCGATTCTGATAACAATGAAACTTCAAAAATTACAGCTGCCAAATTACGTGAGATTTCTAAGCAAACTGGCATTCCATGTGTGGCAACTCCAGACGCACATTATCCTACTAGAGAGGCCGCAGAGGACCAACAAGTGCTTCTATGCACGTCTTTAAAAAAGACTATAGGACAAGTTCAACGGGAATTAAAAGAGGGCAAATCTAAATCCTTACAGTCCTTTTTTTCTTCAAACAACTTCCATATTCCCTCCTATGAGGAGATGAAACAATACCATAATGATGAAGAGCTAGCCAATACAATTCTCATTGCCGATATGTGCGAACCCTATAATATTCTCGGACCTCCCAATCCACCCGAATTCAAATGTCCCTCTGGATATTCTCCCAAAGAATACTTGCGTTATCTTTGTAAAATGGGTTGGGCACAAAAAATGCAGCACGTTAACAAAGAGAACCCCAAATTTCCACAATACGGAGAACGGGTTAATGAAGAGTTAGAGATATTCGAAGGAGCAGGTCTATCTAGTTACTTTTTAATTGTACAAGATATCTTAAAATATTGTAAAGACTCTGGTTATTTAACGGGTCCGGGACGAGGCAGTGCGGCAGGATGTATGGTTTCTTATTTAATTGGTATTACTCAAATTGATCCAGTGAAATATGATTTGGTATTTGAAAGATTTTATAATGCGGGAAGAAATACAGACGAACGAATTTCTATGCCCGATATCGATATCGATATTCCAAAACAAGCCCGAGAAAAAGTTATTGAATATATTAAACAAAGATACGGTACAAACAATGTTGCTCAAATAGTAACCTATCAAACATTACAAGGACGGTCTGCATTAAAAAGAGTCATGCAAGCTCGTGGTAATATATCTTTTACAGAACAAAACGAAATTACTAAACATATTATGGATGAGGCAAAGATTGCAGATGAACTTCAGGACATGAAAGAAGAGCTTGGAGAATCATCCCTAATTTTATGGGCATTAAAAAATAGAAAAGAAAAACTAAAAGACTGGTGTGAAATAGGTGAGAATGGAAAATTAGAAGGTAAACTATCTAAGGTATTTGAACAGGCTATGCGTATGGAGGGAACCAAAATTATTCAGTCTAAACATGCAGCAGGTGTTGTAATTTCACCCTCTCCTATTTATGATACATGTCCGATGATTAGATCTGCGGCTAAAGGAGATAAAAATCTATTGGCCGGATTTGAAGGACCAAGCTGTGAGGATGTTGGTCTGTTAAAATTAGACGTACTAGGAATTAGAATGTTAGATAAAATTATGGAAGTTCCGCGTATTATTTCACCCTTACTTCAACAGTCATAGAGGATTTCAAATGAATAACCGTTGGATTATAGTTTTTGATTGGGAGACTGACAGTCCAGATCCCACCACTTGCAATCCCGTAGAATTAGCAGCAGTTCCGATAGACCCTAGAACTTTGGATATTAAAATAGACAAAGCTTTTAGTGCTGCTATTAAACCTCCGGGAATTACCAAAGAAGAATACTTTACTGATGAAAAACAGAAGACCATCGAATGGCACGCAAAACAAAGGGGTGTGACCAGCGAAGATATTATCAAGAGTTGGAAATCGGGTAAGAGCGAAAAAATTGTTTGGAAAAACTTTTGTGAATATTGTAAAAAGTTTAATATAGAAAAGTCTCATAATAACTGGTATACTGAGCCTATTGCTGCTGGCTATAACATTATAGGCTTTGATCTTCCCATTTGTGAAAGACTAGTAAAAAAACATAAAACGAAAATGCCCTTTGCTAAAGTCACCAAAATAGATGTTATGGACCTTATGTTTTATTGGCTTGAAAATTTAGACGAACCTCAAAATATGAGATTAGATACTATGCGAGGTTGGTTTGGTATTAAAGCAGAGCAAGCACACGAAGCTTTATCTGATACTATAGATAGTGCAAAATTATTAACACAATTTATGAAATTTCATAGAAGACAATCTAGTGTGGCTAAATTTAAGGGAGCGATGTGTGACAAGTGAAGTCTTTGAATGTGGATGCAAATTTGAAGTGCGCAGTGGCGAGGTTGTCTATGACCCTAACATTGAAACACTCCCATTGAACTGCGAAGCTACTTGGGATATGATTTGCGAAGGCAATACCAAAGGTGTGTTCCAATTGGAATCACAGTTGGGTAGAAGTATGTCCGAAAAAGTTAAGCCTCGCAATATTGAAGAACTATCAGATTTAATTGCTATTATTCGACCCGGTTGTATGGAAGCTATTGTAGATGGCAAAAGTCTTACACAACACTATATAGATCGTAAGCATGGCATAGATCCGATAGAGTATTTCCACGACGCACTCAAACCCATTCTTTCTAGTACCTATGGCATTTTAGTTTACCAAGAACAGGCTTTGCTGATAGCTAGGGATATTGGAGGATTTGATTTACAGGAAGCCGACATTCTTCGTAAAGCTATTGGAAAAAAGAACGTTTCTCTAATGACTAAGTTGAGAAAACAATTTATTGAAAAGGCCGAAGTGAAGGGGACGGTTGATAAACAACAGGCAAAAGAAATTTTTGGGTGGATTGAGAAGTCACAAAGATATTCTTTTAATAAGTCTCATTCAGTCAGCTATGCATACAATGCTTATCTTACAGCTTATACAAAACAACATTTCCCACACGAGTTTTTTACCTCATATCTCAAACATTCTATCGGCAAGCCAGATGCATATTTGGAAATAGAAGAATTAGTAAACAATGCTCGTTTGATGAACATCGACGTTCAGCCTCCTAATATCAAACAAATGAATAAATATTTTACATTAATTGTTGATACATTCCCAACTTTTGGCATTACAGAAATTAAGGGCGTAGGTGGTTCGGTATACGACAAAATGATATTGTGTTTAGAAAGAAATAAAATAGACTTACAAGCGTGTGATTGGGATACATTTCTTATTGGCTTTGGCTCTTGCATTAAAGCAGACTCATTTGAAGCCCTAATATTAAGTGGTGCTCTAGATTGTTTTAAAATTAGTCGTAGTAAAATGAGCCATGAATTAAAAATGTTTAGAGAATTAAGCAAGCGAGAAATTCCTTGGATAGAAAAGTACAAACAAGACAGTCCAAATCAAAACTTTGCTGAGTGCATTCAAGCCATGCTAGATGAAAATAACTGGTCAGATCGTCATCGACCAATATTTCGAAAAGATAGAGTTGAAATTGTAGAAAGCATCATTGATTCTTTAAAAAATCCCGGCTATGAATTAGTTGATTTATCGGGTTGGAAAGCTCGACAAGAAGAAAAATACTTAGGCGTATCATTAACCTGTGCCAGAGTAGACGAATATGATATCAGTGGAGCAAACTGCACCTGTAAGGAATACGTAGATGGTTTTAATTCCAAAGGTACAATTAGGATAGCGGCTCAGGTGGACGACGTTAAAGAGTGGAAAATTAAACGGGGAAGTGCTAAGGGGCAAAAAATGGCTTTCGTGACCGTGAGTGATGGAACATGCAATCTTGATAGTGTAACAATTTTTTCTGAAGAATGGAATAAATATGCTAAACATATTAAGGAAGGAAGTATACTATTACTGATAGGTAATAGAGATAAAAAAAGAGGAAGTTTTTTAATAAAATCGGTGTCTAAGATTAAAAATCTAGCTTAGATAAGATACTATATTAATAGGGGATTTACATGGATAATCTAATAGAAAATAACATGGGACTTATACTTACTATAGTTAATAGGTTTAATCCTAAAAATCAAAACGAAAAAGAAGAGTATATTCAAGCTGGTCGTATAGGGCTCTGGAAAGCCCTGACTAAATTTTCAACAACTGGGGGTAGCAAGTTTTCTCCGTATGCATGGAACCCTATTAAATGGGAAATTATTAAAGAGATAAGATCCATTCAAACAAAATATCACATTGAATTCGCAGGATCTGGCAAAGACATTGAAGAATACCAGCTTAAATATTCTAATAATGACAAAAATTTTTCTAAAAATGCTTATATTAATAATGATTCTGATTTTTGGGAAATCTTACCTTCAAGTCTTACCACCTTAGAAGAAACTACTATCTCATTAAAATCGGAAGGATATAATTTTAAAGAGATATCTAATAAATTAAATCTTGATAGATCTAGAATTAAAAAGATCTTCGACAGCGCAGTAAATAAAATAAGAGAACATAATAAATGAATAAGCGAAAACGTGTGTTATTAGTAAGTGAAGCCCATTATTTACACTCGGGCTTCGGCACTTACTCTAAAGAGTTGCTTGCTCGACTACATAAAACAAATAAGTATGAATTAGCAGAGTTTGCTTCTTATGGCAAGCCCAATGCTGTTAAGCCCCCATGGCTATATTATCCCAATACGCCAGAAGATGGGGATCAGCAACAATTAGAAATCTATAATAAAAATCCAGCGCATCAGTTTGGTACATGGAGATTTGATAAAGTCTGTATAGATTTTAAACCAGATATAGTATTGTGTTATCGCGATCCTTGGATGGACAACTGGATTCAAGACTCTCCTCTTAGGCCGTATTTCCATTGGGTATGGATGCCTACCGTAGACTCTGCTCCACAAAAACAAGAGTGGATTGATACTTTTACTAGATGTGACGCCGTTTTGGCCTACTCTGAATTTGGCGGCGAAACTTTGCAAAATCAGGGTAAAGAAAGAATTAATTATATTGGGTGTGCCTCTCCGGGAGTTGACCCATCTGTCTATAAGCCTATGAACAAAAAAGAACATAGAAAACAACTAAATGTCGATCCTGATATTTTCATCATAGGATCAGTCATGAGAAATCAAAGACGCAAGCTATTTTTTGAACTTATGAAAGGCTTTAGATTATTTTTAGATCAAGCGCCTACAGAAATAGCTCAGAAAACATTCTTATATTTACATACTAGTTATCCAGAAAAAATGGGATGGGACATAGCACAGGGGATTATGGAAAATCATTTGGGCGGCAAGGTATTAATGACATATGTTTGTAAGGTGTGTGGTAAATTTTTTCCTAATATGTTTCAAGATGCTTTATGTAAGTGTCAACACTGCGGAAGTAAATCGGCTATATGTCCAACTGTTGGCATGGGTCTATCAATTCCAGACTTAGCTAAAATCTATAACCTCTTTGATTTATACGCACAGTACGCTATTTGTGAGGGGTTTGGAATGCCTCAAGTTGAAGCTGCCGCTTGTGGAATTCCTGTAACAGCAACAGACTATAGCGCTATGCATGATGTGCTTCACTTTACAAAAGGCTATCCGATTCCCGTAAGAACTTTCTTTAGAGAACTCGAAACAGATGCGGAAAGAGCTTATCCAGATAATCAAAAATTTGCTGAGATCGTTATAGACTTTTTTCAACAAACAGAACAATCACGTATGCATAAGTCAATGGAGGTTCGTAAAGCTACGGTCAATAAATATACGTGGGATAACGCAGCTCAGGTTTGGGAAAAGTATATAGATTCTTATAAGGCTACAGGCTTACAAGGACAATGGGATACGCCCCCTAATCTATTAAACATTCCTAACGTAATTGATAACAATATCAAATCACACCAAGATTTTGTATATTGGATTTTTCGTAATTTAAATATGCCAGAAAGAGCGTACCAATATGAAGGTAAGCAAATGCTTAGGAATCTTACATTTGGCGCACAAATGGGACAGGGGGTATTAGAACCAATTAATTCACAACAAATTTTTGATACCTTTAAGCAAAGAATGACCAACATAAATCAGACAGAGCTAGTTAGAAGTGGTAATACTACTGTATCACCTGATCCCTTTATAGTAGCGGCACACCAAGTACTAAAGGAACAGCAAAAATGAACATCTTGTTTATTGGCCCATACAAACAACATGATGAATGGGGTAACAAAAGTCGTAGTATATTGCAAGCATTACAAAACACCAATCATAATATTACGTCAAGACCCATATTTTTATCTAACAATCCAAATTATAATACATCTATTATGTCTTCAGAACTTACTGTATCAAATACATACGATGTTGTAATACAGTTTATACTACAACCATATACAACATATATAGGAAAAATACCAAGGAATATTGGTATATTCAATTATGAAACTGTTCCAGAGAACTTGCCCATAGACCTATTAAGTGCAGAAACTTTAATGGACGAAATATGGACAGAAAGTTCTTCTGTGAAAGGTGGTTTGGAGGCTCTGTTTAAGAAAAAAAATATTAATACGAAAGTTACACAGATACCTTTAACATTAAATGTAGACGAGTTACCAAAAGAACCAGACGTATTAAAGAAAAATCCTCAATTAGAAAATCGCTTTATCTTTTATTGTATATGTGATTTATTAGATGATCAAGACGCATTTAAAGAAATATGTATGGCATATTTTAATACCTTTACACAACAAGACATGGTTGCTTTAGTGGCATTTTCTAATACATACATAGAAGATCAAAAGGTACGAGATCTTTTAACAGATGTCAGATCCTCAATTGGAAATTTAACGTCTATTCAAGACCAAGCTGTTATAAATATAACAATGCCACAACCGCCCACGGGAACTTGGACTTTGCAAGATAGGGTCAATATGCATAGTCAAGGAGATGCTATGATTTCTATATCTCATTCTGTTGCTGCTAAATCGACTGTATTAGAAGCAGCGATGTATCAAAAAACCCCTATTGTGAACAACCGGAATTCGGCATATGATTTACTAGGAGAAGAAAATTTGTGGGGGATAGAATCTTATAATGACATTTGTACCTATAAAGGTAGACCTTTAAATTTTAGGTTTACAGCAGGTGAGCTATGGAATACTACTAATATTAAATCTTTAGGGACGACCATGCAAAGTTGTTATATTAACAAACTAGAGCGAGACAAAAAAAGGCTTGCTAATAGTCAATTACGTCAACAGTTTGCAAGTGTTGACTATGAAAAGATTTTAAATGAAGGAAGTATATGATATCTATTAATAATATTGTCAGGTCAGTTGATAGAGCTTCTAATGATTCTGATATTAAACAACTCAATATTTTAACTCTTTGTAAAGGTAATGAAAAGTATATTACATTATTATCACAATTACTTCACAACTTTTACCTACTTCCAGATCAACCTTGGAATATGATCGTAGAGAAAAGGCCTCCCAATCTTCAAACCTTATCCCTATGCGTCGGACCACTTGATTACATTATATGCTTTGATCGTGCTGAACAATATGAAGAAGCTCAAAAAATAGCAAAAACGTGGCATGTTCCTATAATCTTGGTTGACATGTGTACGCATCATTTTATAAGACCACAAAATATTATAGAAGGTGTTAGCGTAAAAGATCAATCTCAATTATATAAAAAGCCAGCTTTACAAGTGGCCTGTACGCAAAACATACAAACTTCGTGGAATCATGGAGAACCCTCAATTACTATTCCGATAGGTATAGATACCGATAAATTTAAAAATACAACCACAGACAATGATTATTTTATTGCTATTGATAACCATGTACCGACAGAAATAGGAAGTCTGATAGGTAGTAAACTTTTGACCTCTTATACAATGATTCCTACAGACCATAATGATTTAACAGATATAGCAGTTAATAAAGCTAGATATTTTATTAATACATATAAGACAGTAACAGTTAAAATGTTAGAAGCCATGTCTGCTGGAGCTGTTGTTATAACTGTCAAAAATCCCGATACAGAAAATTTTATCAAACACTTATCTACGGGAATTTTAATCGATAGTCTAGACGATCTACCTATCGTCATAAATACGGTAGAGAATAAAGATAAAGATTTTAAGTTACAAATTTGTAAAGCAGCTAGAGATAAAATTATAGCCGAACATTCTGTCAAAAACTTTCTCGATAAATGGACTCAGGCATTGACAATGCTTAAATCAGCGTTTTATACACCTCCAATTTAAAAGGTAATATAATGAATATTAATTTAGTCAGGCATGAGAGTGCAGAACAGGCTATAGACCATGAAAATGTTCTCATTGAGAATATTAATAATATCCCTACAGCAAGTTGTCAAAGTTTAATAATGAACGATATTTTAAATTATCTTACCAATGAACAATTCCAAATGTTAATACAAGAAAAAATGAGACACGAAGGTATAATTGCTCTTAGTTCTGTTGATGCTATAAAGCTAGCTGCTGCCTTTTATAGAAATGAAATTAATATCGAAACCTTTAGTTCGTTAGTCAAAGAAACTACAGCACAGCATACGTTGATCGAATTACAAAAGCTGTTTCAAGATAATGGATATGTTATAGAATCGGCTGGAATCAACTCTTTATCCTTTTTTTTGAAAGTTAAAAGACCATGACCGCCACAACCCCACCCAACGATCTCACCAGTATTGCTTCAACGATATGCTTAAACTGTACATTTGCAGACTATGAAAATAATATTCAGACAGGATGCAAAGCAAACCGTCTAGAATTATTTAAAAAAGCAAACCTTGAAATTAAAGATACGCAAATAGAAGATAAAACATGCTTTGTGCTCGAAGGAAAAGCCTGTGTATACTACAGGAATAAAGAATGGGGCAAAGAATATTATAAAACTACAGATGCAAATCAGATATTAGAACAAGTAAAAAACGAATTAAAAATACCATATCATGTAGTATTGTTTTTTAGAAAGAGCGATAGCTTGCAAGATGTAGAAAAGAGATTGTCAGAACTAGAGAGTCAAGATATAAAACCGAAAATTGTTACATTGATAGACCGATCACATGGAACGGAAAATCAAACTAGTAAATTAATGAAGCTTTTTTCACAATATAGCTTTGACCATTGGCGTGTTCAAACAATTCAAGCTACTGACCAATTAGATGATGACATTATCGATCTAGTTTATGACTCTACTAAAAAGAAACCATATATGTTTTATATGATTTTTGAGTGTAAACACACAATTCCAGATGTATTATCAAACGAGCTACATCGCTCATTACACGATGAAATGCAGTCTTTTGTTATTTTATTACCCAACAACAACAACGTTGGTAAAACTGTTCTGAAAATTGCCCATGAAAAATATGCGGGCAACTCTTTTGGCATACCATTAGAAGATAAAATAGTACACTACGATGATTCCCCTCATTTAATCAAAAAGGTTGAACAGATATGTCCGAGTCTCCACCAGTTGTAATTGCGATTAGCTCACAAACAAACATAATTAAACCGCAAACATATACTAATCTTTCAACTATATATAATCCATCTGAATTATTATCTGCAAAATCCGAATCTGATTTTTATAACAGCGTTATAACAACATCAAGTCAGGATTCCAACAGCATTTATGGTTTTTTATCTGCGAATACAAACTTAAGTTATGAGGATAGTATTATACGTATTGTAGATTTTTTTCAACACAAAGAACATATTAATATCATCATCTGCGATATGATGAGTAAACACAGCGGTTTCAGTTCATATGAACATATCCATCCGGGTTTTATACACAAAAATATTCCCTTTTTTATTCGTGGTTCTATACTGAAAAGACTTAAATTTTCAGATGAAAACAACATGCTTCAACAAGCACTAACACAACTAACACAAATGGATCAAATTGTTTTTCATATAGCAGAACCACTAATAACTAGACTACACGAAGGTTCTGCATGAAGGATACAGAAAGGCTAAATATAATAATTCCAGCGGCTGGAATGGGTCATAGAATGAAATCGTATGGCCCCAAAGCATTGATCAAAATAGGTAGCTCGACAGTTATTAACAATCAGATTAGCATACTAAAAACATATTTTCCTGATTGCTATATAACCCTAGTGTGCGGATTTAAAGCAAGTACCCTAATGGACGAAACTCCTAATTATATTTTAAAAGTGGAAAATGAAAACTATCAAAATACAAACGTAGCACGTAGTATCGGAATGGGCTTACGAGTATTAAGCAATAGTTCTAAGGTAATTATAATTTATGGTGATTTAGTTTTTAACGCAGAAACAATAAAAAGTATATCATTAGACAAGTCTAGTATTGTTATTACCAATCAAACCATGGGAGAAGATGAGGTTGGGTGTGTTATAGATGATCAAGAACTTCGCAATTTAATGTACGATTTACCTATTAAATGGGGTCAGATATCCATATTTGTTGGTAAGGAACTTAATTTATTAAAGAGAATATGTTGGAATGAGAAAAATAAGACCAAGTTTGGTTTTGAAGTCATTAATGAAATTATCCAACAAGGAGGAAAGTTTCAATGTATACAAAATGATAGTATTAAAATTATTGATATAGACAATTCAAAAGACATTCAAAAAGCTAAAGAAATTTTATTATGAACATTATTATTTCACAAATTCCCATACCTATCTTTCGCAATACTATTCAATGTTTAGAAAGTATTAAGAACGATACCAATATCCAAGCGCTATTTTGGAATCATCAACATAAACCAACGCTTGATATGTTTGATGAAATTCAACCAGATATAGTATTTGTGCATGAATCTCAAATTGATCAGGCCTTCCTTATAGCTTGTCAACAATTCAAGTTTAAATACGTCTTATTGTCTGAAAATCCACTACCGCAACAGCTTGTTAAGATACCTGATGCTATTTTAACGCACCCATCGTTTAGAGATAAATTTATATCAAATAAAAATATTATTAGTTTACAACCTATGGCCAGCGTTACTGAAATACACAATGCGAAATACGATGAAGATTTAGCATGTGATATCCTAATTCATACTACCGGTTTAAATATGGTTCCTGAAATTGATAATATATTATTATTTTTAAGCAATGTATATAATATCAAAATTATTGGTAATACCCCCGTATCATTGCCTCAATATCTAGGGCAAGTAAATATGATAGAACGTGCTAATTTCATCGCATCATGTAGAGTGATGATAGATTTAAACCAATACGATTTCTGGGACGCATCATACTTGCATGTTCCATCTATATCCTTATATCCCACGGAACCCTATATTATATCTTTTAACAATATTGCTACACTTAAAGATAGTATTAACTCTCTCTTAGGTAATGACCTAGTACACGATAGATATGTTCAAGAATGTTATGATCAAACCATAGATAGTCATACGTGTTATCATGCAGCCGCACAAATATTTCAAACTATTAACGAACAAGACATAGCAAATCGTCTACTCAAATATATAAGGGAGATAGTGATATGATTGGAATACTTAAGACAGAGATTAAAAATATTGATAGAGACTATTTTGCTATAGACAATTTAAATAAACTAACCTATACTACCACAAATAACGCCCTATTTTGTAACGATGTTCATCCAAACTTTCCTTTATACGTCAATACCACTATGTTACAAAGAATTTCAGCCCATTCTTTTAGTGGTATACTAATTACGGATGAACTAAATCTTGCTCAAGACCTATTACATATCACTTATGCTAAAAAAAAATTCTTGTATCTCTATAACCTAGACTGGATGTATATACAACATCCGCATTTTACCTTTTTCAAAACTATCTTACTGAATGACAACATAGAATTAATAGCACGTACTCAACGACAATTTAGTATGATTCAGAATTTATTTAAGACACCTAAATACATCATGCCCGAATGGGATTATAAAACCCTCATAAAGATTGATCAAAATGAACAATGAAGAACGAAAAATATTGAAATTATATCAAGATAAGCAGTGGAGTACTTATCAAATAGCTGAAAAGCTAAACACCTATCCTAATAAAGTTAGAAGAATCCTAACAAAAAACGGAATTAAGTTAAGAAATTCTAAAAATGCACAAACAAATGCATTAAAAAAAGGAAGGGCTGTGCATCCTACTGCGGGCAATTCCATGTCAGAAAAAACAAAACAAAAAATTAGTGAAACCCAAGGGAAAGTATGGGATTCTTTAAATAAAAAAGAAAAACAATACAGATCAGATATTGGAAAGGCTGCGTGGGAGAAAAAAAGTGACGAGGAAAAGGCTAACTTTATTGCTCAAGCACAAGAAGCAATCAGAAAAAGTAGTAGGCTAGGATCGAAATTAGAACATTTTCTATTAGCAGAACTCGGAAAACAAAATTTGAGGGTAGAATTTCATAAGGAACATTGGTTGCAAAATCAAAATCTTCAAGTAGATATTTATCTTCCTGAATATAGAACTGTAATTGAAGTAGATGGACCTTCTCATTTCAAACCTGTATGGGGAGAAGAAAATCTTGCGAAAAATATAAAAGCAGATCAACAGAAAACAGGATTGGTGTTGAATAGTGGCCTAGTGATGATCAGGATTAAACAGGATCAGTCTCTAACGCAAAGATTTATGAGGCATACTTTAGAAAAACTACTTAATCTTTTAGTGAAAATCAAACAGGACTATCCCGAAGAAAATGAAAGGTATTTTGAAATATGACTACAAAAACCGAATTCGAAGAAATGGTAGAACAAGTGGTAGAAGAAACCGTAGAAAACTATCCAGATGAGAATGAAAAACGACCACATGAATATGATGCGGAATGGTCTGAATATCTTCTGGATCACTTATCAGATAATGAATTAATCAATGGCGCTCCTACTGTAGATGGTCTACGCAGAGTGTGTGAAAAATGTTTTGGAGAAATTGTTGAATCCAACAGTCAAATTGTAGAAACTCCAAGCTCTCATAATAACCAAAGATGTACGATTAAACATACTCTAGGTATAGAAAAATATCGAGGCGGACGAATCATTAAAGTGGATGGATGTGTTGATGTACTTTACCATAAAACTCCATATCCCTTTAAAGATCATTTGATCGCTACAGCAGACACAAGGGCCGAGGGTAAGGCTCTCAGACGTGCTTTAAAGATTCGAGTAGTCACAGCCGAAGAGCTTCAAAATGAAGATGAGAACGAAGCACTGGCCTCTGACGAGCTAATAAACGATCAACAAGTTATGGCGATTAATCAACTGTGTAAAAGATTAGATATTTCTGTTCAAGCATTGGTAAGTGGAGAATATAATAAAACAAATAAAATTAATCAAATAAGAAATTTAGAGGCTAGATTGTTAATTAGTAAATTATCGGAGTTTCAAAGGGCTCCAAAAGATATTCCTAAAACGTATATTGGATATGATGAAGGTTGGAAAACTAATTTCTATGGGAGTTCCAAATGAAAGCTAAAATTAAAGCAACAGATAGTTTGTGGTTTGACGTAGAAGCAGAACAAGAAGATGAGCTTTTTAAACAAATCGCACGAGTACAAGAAATATTTCAACACAAAGCTTGTGGCAATTGTGAATCTACAAATATTAAGTTTGTGTGCAGACATGACAGTTCGGATAATGATTGGTTGGAAGTTACCTGTCAAGACTGTCGTGCTAAGTTAATCTTTGGTCGCACCAAAAAGGGCGGCTTGATATTTCCTAAGATCAGGTGGGATCAATTGTCTGAAAAGCAACAAGAACAAAGGGTTAACGAGAAAGCTTATGCTGAAAAACACAGAGGCTATTTACCAAGTAAGGGATGGTTTATTTATAAACCCAAAACTTAAATTGATGATATGAACCCTTATAAAGTTCTTGGAATTGCCGAAAATGCCAATAAAGAAGTAATTAATGAGGCTTATCGTAAGTTAGCTCTCAAATATCATCCTGATCGTGGAGGTAATACTGAGAAATTTAAAGAAGCTACAGAGGCCTATTCGATTCTTTCTGATGAACAAAAAAGACATCAATATCACAACCCACAACCAAACGTTGCCTTCGAAACTGTATTTGGACAAGGCTTAAATCCGTTTGCAAATTTCTTTACCCCACGTACCGCACAACCAAGGAAGGTTCAACCAAACACGCTAGATAAAGATATTCAATTCAACTTACATATTAACTTAGAACAGGTCAAAAAAGGTGCTTATAGCACCATTTCTTATAAAAAAAATACAATCTGCACAGACTGTAACGGACAGGGTGGTGATGGTAAGATAGGTTGTTCTAATTGTGGAGGATCAGGAAGGAAAATGTTTAGGCCCAACCCGTCTGTGATACAGCAGATCACCTGCTCGGCCTGTCACGGCAATGGCGTATTGTTTAATAAACCCTGTCAAACCTGTCAAACCAACGGTTTTGTACAACATATAGAGCAAATAACAATTAAAATTGAAGAGGCAAAATAACCGAACTTACATCCAATTTGGGGTAAATATTGTTGGAGGTAAGACTATGATTACAAAAGCCAGTGAAATATTTATAAATAGCTTGGCATATTCCTTTTGGCCCTTTCTATTTATTCTTATAGTTATATATTTATTAAATAAGTTCTTTAATCATGGATATACTAAAAGTATAGAAAAACAAAATAGGGTCTTAGGAAAGAGTAAAAACTTAACCCTTCCAGACATGCCAGAAGAATCCATTTCTTTTAAAGCTCCTAAAATAGAAACCTCTTTTGGAGAGCAAAGAATAGGGCAAATCTACAGTGCGAAACCGAAGGATTAGAAAGGTTACTGGACTTCAAGAAACATATATTGATTTAGAACACGTATCAGGTTTTGCCCCTCCACAATTACCAGTCGAACAATCGAAGAGCAATTTCGATTCATATCAACCAAAAGTATATGAGGTATTTACTATGAGCGATAGTACAGAAGCCCCTAATAAACGTGCCGTAGGCGTAGACATTGGAACTGGCTTTATTTCCTGTGCCGAAAGAGTGGGAGAGGATGTTGAGTTTCGTAAGGTCAGGGACGCTTTCTTTAAATTAAACCCTTCTAAGTTTTTAGAAGGCGC
>Ga0114898_1000424_pt1 | contig 33325 bp, 30 predicted proteins | sample Malvired_Geostar_FD_83496 | JGI IMG/M metagenome (GOLD analysis project Ga0114898, IMG submission 83496) | Marine viral communities from the Global Malaspina Expedition - Malaspina viral metaG DeepMed_Geostar | ecosystem: Environmental > Aquatic > Marine > Oceanic | place: Mediterranean Sea...
CTTCTGGCGCCTGCACGATCTTTTCGCCGGGTGCGGCCTGCCATTGACGGTCAATGCCTGCGCACAGGCCCTGTCGCGCAATCCGGAAATCGCCATTGCGCTCGGGATAAGCGAGTTCGACCTCTGCTGCCACGGGGATCGTTTCGTCCGGCATTTCCTGATGGATGACGCTGAGGAACGCGCCGCCATCGACGCGGCCTATCGCGGCATCGAAACCGCCACCGGCCGTAGGCCGCGCGGCTGGCAGAGCCGCTACGCACCAAGCGACAACACGCGCCGCCTGTTGGTGGAGCATGGCGGTTTCCTCTACGACGCGGACTCATATGCCGACGATCTGCCCTATTGGGTAGACGTCGGGGGCGCCGCACATCTCGTGATCCCGCACACCTTCACCCATAACGATAATCGGCTCGCAAGCGCGAAACTCCAGACCGCGGCGGACTTCTATGAGCATCTGGCAGGCACGTTTCGTGTGCTCCATGCGGAAGGTGCGCGCACCCCGCGCCTGATGACGGTCAGCCTCCATGCGCGCGTCTCCGGCCAGCCGTCGCGCTTCGAAGGCATTAGCCGCTTTCTCGATTTCGTGGCGGGGCAGGAGGGTGTCTGGATCGCCGGCCGCTCGGAAGTGGCGCGGCACTGGGCCGCGCAGCATCCCCCGGAGACCGCATGATGGGAGAGCGTCTTCTCATAAAGGATGCGCTGGTCGCCGATCCGGCAAGCGGCGCGGCCGAGCCGCGCGACCTGCTGATCGAGAACGGGCGCATCGGCTGCGTGGCGCCGCCCGCAACGATAGAGGGTGCGGGGATAGATGTGCACCACGCGCCGAACAGGCTCATCTTGCCAGGTCTCGTGAACGCGCACACGCATGGCCACGCCAATCTGGTGAAGGGCGTGGCTGACCGCTGGACCCTCGAAGCCTCGCTGACCAACGGTCCCTGGCTTTCCGGCGCACGTGATCCGGAGACGATCTATCTCTCCACGCTGGTCGGCGCGCTCGATATGGTTTCCGGCGGCTGTACCTCAGCCTTCGATCTCGTCTACGAGTTTCCGCTGCCGACCCTTGCGGGCTTCCGGGCCGCGGCGGAGGCTTGCGCCGATGCGGGCATGAAAGCGGTCCTCGCCCCCATGGTCGCCGACAGGACGCTCTTTGCCGCTATTCCCGGCCTTCTCGATGCGCTGCCCGCCGATCTGCGCAGCGCGTTGACGAGTTTCGACCTCGGGAGCGGCGACGCCACGCTGGCTGCGATCGAGGAAATCATTGCTGCGCGCGACAGTCTGCCAGACGGGATCGAGATCGCCATCGCGCCCACTATTCCGCATCACTGTTCGGAAGAGTTCTTGTCGCGCTGTCTCCGGCTTGCGGAACGTCATGGTTTGCTCGTCCATATGCATCTGGCGGAATCGCGCCTGCAGGCCGTTGCTGCGCAAAAGCTCTGGGGAATGTCCCCCGTCCGGTATCTCGACCGGCAGGGCGCGCTGGGACCGGATTTCATCGCCGCACATGGCGTCTGGCTCGACGAAGCCGATCTCGACCTCTTGGCAGAACGGGGAAGTTCCATCGCGCATATTCCGGCGAGCAATTTCCGCTTGGGTTCCGGCATGGCTCATGTGAGGCAGATGTTGGAGCGCGGCATCAATGTCGGGCTTGCCACCGACGGCGCGAATTCTTCGGACGCCCTCAGCATGCTGCAGGCGATGCGGCTTGCGTCCTACGGTTCCCGTCTCTTTGCAGGATCGCGCGATGACTGGTTGAGCGCGGCCGAAACCCTTCGGCTTGCCACCATGGGCGGCGCCGATCTTCTTGGGCTCGACCATGCGGGTCGTATCGAGCCGGATGCTGTTGCGGATCTCGTCTTCTTCGATCTCGGTCATATCGACTTCATCCCGTTGAACGACCCGGTAAACCAGCTCGTCACGGCGGCGGGCTCCGCGGCCGTCACCGATGTCATGACCGATGGCGAGTTCATTGTCCGCGACGGAAAACACACGCGCATCGATACGAGCGACCTTCAGGCGCGTGCGACGGAAGCCGCCGAACGTCAGTTGAAAACACTCGCGGAGGGCCGCGCCTTTGCCGCGCGGCTGGAGCCGCATGTCGTTGCCTTCGCGGAGAAGATGGCGGGCGAACCTCTCGCCATCGAACGCTTCATTCACCCGCAAGGGGGTAAGGGGCTATGAGCCGGAGCATCGACAAGAAGGAATTCCGGGACGCCTGCGCGCTCTATCCCACCGGCGTGGCGATTATCACCGCGCGAACGGACGACGTCATGGTCGGCATGACAGTCAATTCCTTCACCTCGGTTTCGCTCGACCCGCCGCTGATCCTCTGGAGTCTGCGCACGAACTCCCGCGCGCGGCAGGTGTTCGAAGAGGCGGGCAGTTTCGCGGTCAACGTCCTCTCCGCGGAACAGGACGCAGTGGCCCGCCATTTCGCAGGCGCTACCGCTCACATCTTCGACGGTCACGACACGTTCTCCGCGTTTGGCGGACACCCTCTTCTCGATGATGCGCTCGTTCATCTCGAATGCGAGACGCGCCAGATCCATGATGGCGGCGACCATCGCATCATCATCGGCGAGGTGATGGACCTTTCCGCCCGGCCCGGTGCGCCGCTTCTCTTTTTTCAGGGTCGGCTCACGCCCGGCCTTCCCATTTCAGAAAATATGGATGCTTCCTGATGTCTCCTGTGCTGCGTATCGGCCATATCACCCCGTCCTCCAATACCGCGCTCGAGCCGCTTACCTATGCGATGAACGCGCCGCTTGCGGGCCGCCTCACGCATCATTTCGCGCGCATGACGGTGACGCATCTCGCCCTGAGCGATAGTTCGGAACGGCAGTTCCAGATGGAGCCCATGCTCGGCGCGGCGAGGCTGCTGGCCAATGCAAGGCTTGACGTCATCCTGTGGAACGGCACCTCGGCAAGCTGGCGCGGCCTTGAAAACGACATCGCTCTTTGCGACGCGATCACCGCTGAAACCGGCATCCACGCCTCCACCACCACCATCGCCTTCTATCGCACTTTCCGCGAAAACGGCTGGACCAGAATCGCGCTCGCCGTGCCCTACACGCAGGACGTGACAGACGAGATCGTGAGGGAATATGTCCGTCAGGGGCTCGATGTGGTCGGCGCCGCGTCCATGGGCTTCCGCGAGAACCTCGATATCGGCGCCGCCGACCCGGATGCCATTCGCGGCCTCCTGCGCAAGGCTGCCGAAAGCAGACCGGACTGCATCGCTGTGGTTTGCACGAATTTCAATGCGACCGAGCTTGTCGAGGAGATGGAAAAAGAACTCGGCATTCCCATCGTCGATTCCATCGCCATCACCTTTCTCGAAGCCTGCCGCATGGTCGGCGTCGATGCGGCCCAGCCCGGTTGGGGAAAGCTGCTGGAGAGGGGGTAATGGATATGCAGGCGTCCGGTGAAAAACATGTCAGCGTTCTGACGACAGGCGGCACCATCGCATCGCTGGACGACGACGAGAGCAGGGGCGCTTCGGCCCGGCTCGGCGCGTCCGATCTGCTGCAGCACCTGCCGGGGGATCTGCCGCCCGCGACGGGAGGCGGCATCCTTTCCGTCAACAGCTTTGCCCTCACCACTGAGGATGCTCTGACCATTGTCGAAGCCATCCGGCAGGAACGTGCGCGTGACGATGTGGCAGGCGTCATCGTTACCCATGGCACGGACACCATGGAAGAGACCGCTTTCCTTGCGGACCTTCTGCTGGAACGCGGCAAGCCCGTCGTCTTCACCGGGGCGCAGTTGCTCGCAGATGATCCGGGCACCGACGGCCCCCGCAATCTCGCCGATGCCATTCGCGTCGCGGCAAGCCCGGCTGCGCAGGGTCTCGGCGTGCTCATCGTTTTCGATGGCGATATCCTGACCGCACGCGATGCGACGAAGATCGACAGCGCCGCTCTTCACGCCTTCGCCGCGCCTCCCTATGGCCCGCTCGGCGAGGTGGATGGCGGGGAAGTCCGCATTGCGCGCCGCTCCGCGCCCACGTCCCGTTTCGCCGAAGCGCGTCTCGCATATCCGGTGGACCTCGTGCCTCACGTGCTGGGCGGGGGCGACCGGTTGATGCGGCTGGCCGCCGATGCGGGTGCGAAAGGCATCGTGCTTGCCGCCACTGGGCGCGGCAACGCGACATCCGCCATCGTTTCGCTGGTCGCGGAACTGAAGGAACGCGACGTGCCCGTCCTCGTGACCACGCGATGCCTCCAGGGCCGTGTCGCGCCGGTCTACGGGCAGGGCGGCGGGGCCGATCTTGCCGATGCCGGTGCGATTTTCGCCGACGATCTGAGCGGACCCAAGGCGCGGCTTCTACTCGCGCTCATCCTCGGACAATCCGACCCCGGCGACATCGCCGCGCGCATTCGGGCCGTGTCCGATCCATCCATGAAGGAGTATGCAGGGTGACCAAGGAAATTTTCGTGGCATATGGTATCGACGTCGATGCGGTTGCGGGCTGGATCGGAACCTATGGCGGCGAGGACAGCCCCTGCGACATTTCCCGCGGCGTGTTCGCGGGCGAAATGGGCGTGCCGCGCCTCCTGCGCATGTTCGACCGGTTCGGTATCCGCACCACATGGTTCGCGCCCGGCCATTCCATCGAAACCTTCCCCGATGAGATGAAGGCCGTCGCCGAAGCCGGTCACGAAATCGGCATGCATGGCTACAGCCACGAAAACCCGCTCATGATGACGCCGGATCAGGAAGCGGCGGTCCTCGACAAGTCGATCGAACTCATCACCGCTCTTCAGGGCCGTGCGCCTGTCGGCTATGTCGCGCCCTGGTGGGAATTCAGCGCAGGGACGATCGATCTGCTGCTCGAGCGCGGCATCATTTACGACCACAGCCTGATGCATAAGGACTTCTTCCCCTACTATGCGCGCGCGGGCGAGAGCTGGGAGAAGATCGATTACGGCAGGCCTGCCGAAAGCTGGATGAAGCCGCTCGACAGGGGCACGGAAACCGACCTCGTCGAAATCCCCGCCTCCTGGTATCTCGACGATCTGCCGCCGATGATGTTCATGAAGGCCTCACCCAACAGCCACGGCTTCGTCAATCCGCGCGACATCGAGGAGTTGTGGCGCGACCAGTTCGACTGGCTTTATCGCGAATACGACTACGCGGTTCTCCCCCTCACTATTCACCCCGACGTCTCGGGCCGTCCGCACGTGCTCGCCATGCATGAGCGTCTCTTTGCGCATATGGAAAAGCACCCCGGCGTGAAATTCGTCACCTGCGAGGATGTCGCGCGCGATTTCATGACGCGCTACCCGAAGGGAACGCCCGGCCCGAAAGCCTGAGGCGCGAAGGAGAAACGCCCATGTGCGGATTTTGCGGGACATTCGGCGGTCACAGGCATTGGGGTGCAGGCGCTGTCTCCGCGTCGCGGCCTGCCGCGATGCGACTGCGTGTCGCGCGTTTCGCGGGCGATACGGCGAAGGAAACCGGCGTGCGGGTTTCCGCTTGGGGCGACGGCTATCAGCTTGTCGGACCGACGGGTCGGCGCGAACTCGCACCCGATCTCTCGGCTCTTTGGATTGGCATAGACCGCCTCGGCCGCAACATGCCGGATCCGCTCGACCCGGCGCTTCTGTCGCGGCTGGAGGGAGAACGCGGCGAATGACCGGCGGACCCGTCATCGTCGATATGCTGACCGGCTTTCTCGGCGCGGGAAAGACGTCGCTCATCCGCCGCCTCGGTGAGGCGGGCGCTCTGGCCGATACGGCGCTTCTCGTGAATGAATATGCCAACCTGCCGGTGGATCAGCGCCTTCTCGGCCTCTCAGGCCTCAGGGCAGATGTGCTGGGGGATACCTGCCTCTGCTGCGTCATCGACGACGATCTCAGGGCTTCGCTTCTGAAACTTCTGGATCTGCGCGCAAAAGGCGAAGTGCCCGCCTTTTCCCGCATCCTGATCGAAACCTCGGGCATGGCCGATCCCGCGCCGCTCGTCGCAACCCTAGCTAAGGATCCGCTACTGCGCCCGCGCCTGAAACTCGGAACGGTCGTCGCGCTGGTGGATGTCCGCCACTACGCGGATACGTTGCGCGAACAGGAAGAGGCGAGGGCACAGATCGTCGCCGCTGACCGCATCCTGCTCACCAAGCGGGACCTCGCACCCGGGGCGGTCGAAACGGCCATCCGTATCATGACGAAAATCAATCCGCTGGCCGAGCTGGAAAGGGCCGATCCGATGAAAACGGGCGCGGAGATTTTCAGACCCGGCCCACGTCTGCGTCCGTCGCGCGACGGTGAGGTGGCGGCGGATAAACATGCACATTTCCATGATCGCATGGCGACCCTCGTGCTGCGCTGGCCGGAAGCCTTCGACTGGGCGATGTTCGCGACATGGCTTTCCCTGCTGCTGCACCGGCATGGCCGCTCCGTCCTGCGCATCAAGGGTGTGATGACGGTCGCGGGTGAGGAGCAGCACGGGCCGCTCTTCGTTCAATGCGTCAGGCATGTGGTGCATGAGCCCGAACATTGCCCGGATGAGACGGCCGCCACGGGAGCCGAGATCGTGATGATCCTGCGAGACGTCGACCCTGCGCTGGTCCGCCGGTCGTTCGAGGTCTTCATGGCGCGGGCTGGCACGCCTGCAATGCCGAAAAGCGTTGCAGCAATTGCATAAGTTTTTGTCATACCGCCCCGGACGCACCCGGAATGCTGCGGTTTCGAACTGGTATGACGATTGCTAGGTAAGAGATATTCCGAGAGGCCGGAAAAACGGATCGGAGCCGAATCTCCAATATCGCCACGAGGCATGGCCGTTTTCCCGCGTGGGAAAAGGGTATGCGTCCCGATATCCGAAAGACCTCTACCGATCAGAAGGCTCATCATGGTTTCAGTTACCGACCGCAAGCAACGCATCAAGGAATCCGCGCTCAAGATCGAAAGCCCGTTTGAACTCGACCCGTCTCTCTGCATCTACAGCCCGCAGGACAATGTGGATTCCCTGTCGAACCCGCGCATCGCGGCGTGGCTCGATTTCATGCGGACCGAGTACAAGCCCAAACTGCCGAAGGCACAGCGGCGCGTCCTGCTCTTCATGCCCTGCACGAAGACGAAGCCCTATCCCTTTTCCTCCGAGCACAAGGCGATTAATCAGCGGCTTCTCGACGAGGGGTTCCGTCCGACCTCGCGTCTCTCCCTGCCGCAGGAATTGCAGGCTCGTCTCGAGCCGGAATTTTCCCAGGACGTGCTGAACCTTTCGCCGCTGATGAATGACGAAGGAACGCTGGTCCACCGCATGGTCCTATCGGAGCCGATGGGCGTCGTCCCTTACGAGCATATTGTCGAATACAAGGGTGAGAAGTCGCCCTCGACGGCCTATGACGATCCCGGCCTTTTCGAAAAGCGCGGCAATGCGGTCTCGCCCTGGCGGAAGAACTGCACGGCGGTGCCGGTGTCGGCCACGCGCTGGAAATGGGGCGACGAGGAACGCCGCCACTATGTGCTGATGCACAATGCGATGGCCGAGGTCATCGCCGAAGTGGTGGCGCGCATCGGGGATCGTTATGACGATGTGGTGGCTTGGGTGGCGCCGGGCCTGACGCATCGCAGTTTCGTCATCGCGAAGGGTGAGCGCTCGAAGAACAACATTCCCGCCACGCGTCGCGTCGGCACGCAGCGCATGGCGTTGTCCGGGGCGAATGACGAACTCTCCGTTGATCAGCAGATCGCGAGCCTGCCGACGCCGGAGCAGTGCAAGGACGGGGTGGAACGCCTCGCCAGGCGGCTGGGCACCGATCTCTCCCATGCCTATGGGGTTTATTCGCGCGGCGGCGCCAACGCAACGCCGCTCGCCTTGCCGGAGCTTCTGGACAATCTGGTGGCCCGGTTCCGCGCCGAAGACTGAATGACGGATAAAAGAAGGCCGACGATAAAATGTCGAAACTGAAACTCAGTATAGGCGTGAGCGACAGCGACCGCACGAGGCCGCTGGCCTTCGGCGAAGTGAAGGTCGAGGGCGTGGAGACTGAGATCAAGTTGATGGGAGTTCAGGCGCTCTTCAACGAGCAACTCAACAATCACACCTTCGATGCCTGCGAGTTTCCGCTCGGCACCTATCTGCGCACGCTCGAAACGGCGGAACGGCCTTATCTCGCCGTTCCCATCTTCCCGTCCCGGCACTTCCGCATTTCCTGCGTTTTCGTGAACCGGCATATGGGCATAAAAAAGCCGTCCGATCTCGCAGGCAAGCGTATTGGCATGATGGTATTCGATATGGCGGCCGCCGTCTGGTTGCGCGGCATCTTCCACGACTATTACGACCTGCCGCGCACCACGCCCATTTATGTGAGCGGCGGTCTGGAAGCCCCGCGCTCGGGCGAGGAGCATCCGCAGTTCTATCCCGAACAGTTCACCATCGAGCATCGCACCGATGCGAGCCTCTCGGAGCTTCTGGAACGGGGAGAGATCGACGCGATCTACACCGCCCGCGCGCCCAGCAGCTGGGCGTCGGACAATGTCGTGCGTCTGTTCGACGACCCAAAACCAGCCGAGCTCAATTACTACGCCAAGTCTGGCATCTTCCCGCCCATGCATCTTTTGGCGATCAAGCGGCCGCTGGTCGAGGAAAATCCGTTTATCGCACGCGCGGTCTATAACGCCTTTGCAGAGGCGCAGAAGATCGCCCGCGACAAACTTTTCGAATCCGCAGCGCTCGGCACGATGTTGCCGTGGCAGCTCGAAAGCCTTCTGGAGGCGGAAGAAAAGCTCGGCAAGGATTACTGGCCCGTCGGATTCTCGAAAAACCGCGCCATGCTGGAAGTCATCATCCGCTACATGCTCGAAGAAGGTCTCATCACGACGCAATTCACGCCGGAACAGCTATTCGACGGAGCTGACATTCTGGATACCTGACATTTGGACAGGAGACACGGATGAATATGCGGGAAAGCTGGCGGGGGCTCAGCACCGAGACCGTCTCGCCTAGCGAGAGGCTGGAATACTGGCGTTACGCAACGAACAGTCTGTTTCCACCCACGCGGCTCAGCCGCCCCAGCTACAGGGGGTTTTACGGTCGCGTGTCTTGGCTCTCGCTGGGCGAGGTGAAGCTCGCCGATATCGTCTCCAACAGTCTGGAGGTCATGCGCACCGAGGAAGAGATTGGGGCGGAAGACCACTGGTACGAGGTCAATCTTCAGGTGGAGGGCAAGAGCACCTTCAATCAGGCAGGTCGAGACGTCGTCACGGGCCCGCGTTCCATGGTCGTCTACGACAGCCGCAAGCCCTATGAAATGCGCTTCGACGGGCATTACCGGCAATTGTCGCTCAAGGTGCCGCGCGCCGCGCTGCGCGACAGGGCGCCCGCAATCGACGGTCTGATCGCAAATCACATACCGGCGGAATCCATCCCCGGGCGCTTTCTCTTCGATTTCGCACTCGCGCTCTGCGATGACAGGTCGGACGTGCCCGCTCATGTGGGTGTCCGCATCCAGCATCATGTGCTGGACCTTCTGGCAACGGCGCTTCTGGGCGTGAGCGAGCGGAGCGCTCTCACGCCGGGCCGCCAGTCGCAGCTCGACAGGGTGAGGGCGCATATCCTCGCCCATCTCGACGATCCGGACCTCAGGCCGCGCAGCGTCGCAGCATCGCAGAACATGTCCTTGCGCTCGCTTTATGAGCTCTTCGAGGTGGAAGACACCCAGGTCGCGCAATGGATCCGCCTCCAGCGGCTGGAGCGTATCAGGCGCGATCTTGCCGACCCGCTTCTTTCCGGCTGGCCGATCACCACCATCGCCTTGCAGCGGGGTTTTAAGGATTTCTCTCATTTTTCGCGTGTCTTCCGGCGCCAATACGGCATGTCGCCCCGCGACTATCGGGCAGGTCTCGCCCATTGAGGGAGGCGCATGATTGGCCATGTTTTTGCGCCAGAATGGACGAGCGGTAGCGCTGGCCTTGCACCCTCCCCCCGCGCTTCAATCGAAATCGTCACCGGCAATCGCGCCGGAAGGAATTCCGAGTGAGGACATGAACGAACGCAAATTGGGAACCCAGGCTTGGCAGGTGCTGGATCGCGCCCACTACATGCACCCCTTCACCGACCACGCGGCCTTGCGCCAGACGGGCGCGCGTGTGGCGACGAAGGGCGAGGGCGTCTATGTGTGGGATACGGACGGAAACCGGATCATCGACGGCCTTTCGGGGCTCGGCTGCGTGAATATCGGCTATGGGCGGCGCGACCTCGTTGAAGCGGCCATGGCGCAGATGGCGGAACTCTCCTTCTGTCAGTCCTTCTTCAAGACCACGCATCGCCCGGCCGTGCTGCTGGCTGAAAAGCTCGCCAGCATGCTGCCTGAGGGTCTCAACCACGTCTTCTTCCAGTCCTCTGGCTCCGAAGCGAACGAAACGGCGATGCGCGCCATCCGCCGCTACTGGGATCTCTCCGGCAAGCCGGAAAAGCGCATCGTCATCGCGCGCGAGGCGGCCTATCACGGCAGCACACATATGGCGGCGAGCCTTTCCGGCATTCCGCCCATGTACACCGCTGGCGGCGACGTTCCCCTTCCGGGCATCGTCCATATCGATACCGCTTACCAGTATCGCCACGGGCCCGATATGAATGAGGAAGAGTTCGGCCTGCTCGCGGCAAGCTGGCTTGAGGAAAAGATCCTCGATCTCGGTCCGGAAAATGTGGCGGCCTTCTTCGCCGAGCCGGCGCAAAGCGCCGGCGGTGCCATCTGTCCGCCCATGAGCTACTGGCCCGAAGTCCAGCGCATCTGCCGCAAATACGATGTCCTGCTCGCCGCCGATGAAGTCGTATGCGGCTTCGGGCGCACGGGGCAGTGGTTCGGCGCGGACTATTACGGCATCGCGCCGGACCTCCTCCAGCTCGGCAAGGGCATCACTTCCGGCTACCTGCCGCTTTCCGCCTGCGTGCTGTCGGATCGCGTGGCCGATGTGCTGATCGAAAAGGGCGGGGAATGGGCGCACGGCTTCACCTATTCAGGTCACCCGGCCTGCTGCGCCGTGGCGCTCGAAAACATCCGCCTCCTCGAAGAGGAAGGGATCGTGGAGCGTGCCGGGCGCGATCTCGTGCCTTATTTCCGCAAGAAGATCGAGACCTTCGCCGACCATCCGCTGGTTGGCAATGTCCGCTCGGTGGGCCTCATGGGCGGCATGGAAATCGTGAAGGACAAGAAGACCCGCGAGCCTTACGTGCCGGATGTGCATATTGGCGAGGTCTGCTCTGCCGAGGCGCTGAAGCGCGGTCTCGCCTTCCGCGCGAATGGCGACACGATGAGCCTCATGCCGCCGCTCATCATCACGACGGAACAGCTCGACACAGTGTTCGACATCGCGCGGGAAGCGCTTGACGCTACGGCCCGCCGTTTCGGGGTGGCGTGACGATGGCCGATACCACGCGCTTCTACATCGATGGTGAATGGGTGGCGTCAGCCAAGGCCGATCGGATGGACGTGATCAACCCGGCGACGGAAGAAGTGGCCGGAATCATCTCTCGCGGAAGCGCCGCCGATGTGGACCGCGCCGTCGCCGTGGCGCGCCGAGCCTTCCCCGCCTATGCCGCGACGAGCCGGGAAGAACGCCTCGCCCTGCTGCACCGTATCGTCGATGTCTTCAGGCGCCGGGAAGAAGAACTCGGCGAAGCGGTAACGGCGGAAATGGGCTCGCCGAAATGGCTCTCCCGCGCTATGCAGACCGCGTCCAGCATCGTCTATTTCGAGGATGCGGCCCGTGTGCTCGAAACATTCGATTTCGTAGCGCGGCACGGAAGCACCAGCCTCCATTACGAACCGATCGGCGTCTGCGGCCTCATCACGCCGTGGAACTGGCCGCTGAACCAGATCGTCACCAAGCTTGCGCCGGCCCTTGCCGCGGGGTGCACGGTCGTGTTGAAGCCGAGCGAGCTGTCGCCGCTGAGCGCGCTCCTCCTCGCCGAAGTGCTGGACGAGGCAGGTGTCCCGAAAGGCGTCTTCAATCTCGTCAACGGCGTGGGGCGGGAAGTGGGCGCCGCCTTATCCGCGCATCCCGATATCGACATGGTCTCCTTCACCGGTTCCACCCGCGCCGGCATCGAGATTGCGAAAAGCGCCGCCGATAGCGTGAAGCGCGTCCATCAGGAACTGGGCGGCAAGTCGCCCAACATCATTCTCCCGGATGCGGATCTCGACCTTGCGGTGAAGGATGGCGTGGACCGCTGCCTCATCAATACCGGCCAATCCTGTATCGCACCGACACGCATGTTTGTTCACCGCGCCCAGCTGGACGAGGTGCTGGACCGCGCAAAAACTCTCGCCGAGGCCGTTGTGGTGGGCGATCCGACCTCGGAGGAAACCACCATGGGACCGCTCGCGGGCAAGGCACAGTTCGCCAAGGTGCAGGGCATGATCGAGACCGGTATGGCGGAAGGCGCCCGTCTTGTCTGCGGCGCGCCGGGACGCCCCGAAGGTCTCAGTCGCGGCTATTTCGTGCATCCGACGATCTTCGCCGATGTAACGCCCGACATGATGATCGCACGGCAGGAAATTTTCGGCCCGGTCCTTTCCGTCTTCGCTTACGAGGACGAGGAAGAGGCGATCCGCATGGCGAACGACACGGTCTACGGCCTTGCCGGATATGTCTATTCGCAGGACTACGACCGTGCCAACGCAGTGGCGAGGCGCATCCGCGCAGGTCGCGTTTTCATCAACAATCCGCCCTTCGATTTCGGTGCGCCGTTTGGTGGCTACAAACAATCGGGCAACGGGCGCGAACTTGGGGAATTCGGCATGAAAAAATACCTCGAAGTAAAGGCCGTCCTCGGCGAAGCGGCATAGGGAGACGGCATAGGAGTGAGTGAGAGTATGAGAACCTGGCTGCGTGACCCCATTGCCATTCTCGCCGAAGGAGCCGAGCGCGGCATCGTGATCGAAGACGGGCGTATCGCGGAACTTGTGGGGCAGGGCGGTCCGTCGGCGCCCTGCGACGAGATCGTGGATCTGAGCCGCCACGTCGTCCTGCCGGGCCTTGTCAACACGCATCATCATTTCTTCCAGACGCTGACGCGTGCACATCCGAGCGCCATTAACAAGGAACTCTTTCCCTGGCTCCAGTCGCTTTACCCGATCTGGGGCGAGAATCTGAATCGTGACAATTTCCGTCTCGCCGTGCGCCTCGCCCTGACCGAACTCATGATGTCGGGATGCACCACCGCCTCCGACCATCATTTCGAGTTTCCCGCCGACATGGCGGATGCTATCGACATTGAGGCGGAGGAAGCCGCCGCATTCGGCATGCGTATTGCGTTGACGCGCGGGGCGATCAATCTGGGCGGCGAGGACGGCCTTGCCGACAAGCGCCTCATGCAGGATTACGACACGATCCTTGCCGATTGCGAGCGCGTGCTGAGCAAGTATCACGACCGCTCGCCCGGTGCGATGAGCACGGTGGCGCTTGCGCCCTGCGCGCCCTTCAACGTCACGAAAGAGCTGATGGTCGACACGGCGGCGCTCGCAGAGAAGCACGATTGCCGCCTGCACACCCATCTCGGCGAAACGCATGACGAGGATGCCTATTGCCTCGAACATTACGGCTGCCGCCCGCTCGACTATCTGGAAGAGACGGGCTGGCTCAACGACCGCGTCTGGCTCGCCCACGGCATCCATTTCGACGACGAGGAAGTCGCGCGCCTCGGCCATCATCATGTCGGCATCTGCCACTGTCCGACATCCAATGCCGTACTCGCCTCCGGTATCTGCCGTACGAAGGATCTGGAAGCTGCTGGCGTCATTGTAGGGCTCGGCGTGGACGGCTCGGCCTCGAACGACAGCTCCAACATGATGGAGGGCGTGCGCCACGCCCTGATGCTGGGCCGCCTTTCCTATGGCGCGGCCGGGGTCACGCATTTCGATGCGCTCCGCTGGGCGACGGAAGGCTCGGCCGCCTGTATCGGACGGAGCGATATTGGACGCATAGAAGTCGGGCGGCAGGCCGATCTCGCGCTTTTCACGCTTGATGAATTGCGGTTTTCCGGCGCGGGCGATCCGATTGCGGCCCTCGTTCTTTGCGGAGCGCACAGCGCGGATCGTGTCATGATCGGGGGCGAGTGGCGCGTGATGGACGGCCAGCCCGTCGGCATCGACCTTGCAAAGCTGCGCCATGAACATGGAGAGGCCGCGAAGGCCTTTCTGCAGGACATTTGAAGACGACATGCGATTGGATCGGGACATCGGGGCAGAGGTGGAAAAGAGGCCGGAAATCGATCTGATCGTCGATCAGGCGGGCAAGACCTTCATGACGCCGGATGGGCCTCTGGTCGCCTTGTCGCCGATCAACCTCAAGGTGGAGAAGGGCTCATTCGTCGCCCTAATCGGGCCGTCCGGCTGTGGCAAGTCCACGCTGTTGCGCATGGTCGCCGGTCTGGAAGAGCCGGATGACGGCGCGGTGCTCATCCGTGGCAAGCACCCGGAACGCTTCCGCGCGGAAGGCGATCTCGGCATCGCCTTTCAGGACCCGGCACTCCTTCCCTGGCGGAGCGTTTATCGCAATGTCGCCTTCCCCCTGCAGGTGCTTGGCCGCTCCATACGCGAGCATGACGAAAAGATCCGTTCCCTGATCGACCTCGTCGGGCTCAAAGGATACGAAAAGGCGTTGCCGGGCCAGCTCTCCGGCGGCATGCGCCAGCGCGTGGCGATTGCACGCGCGCTGGTGAGCGACCCCTCTGTCCTTCTCTTGGACGAACCTTTTGGCGCGCTCGACCAGATATTGCGCCGCTCCATGAATGTGGAGCTTCAGCGCATCTGGTCGAAAAGCCGCACCACCACGCTTTTGGTGACGCATGGCATCGACGAGGCGGTCTTTCTGGCGGATGAAATCGTGGTGATGCATGCGTCCCCCGGCCGCATCGCTGAAATCGTGAAAGTACCTTTCGAGCGTCCGCGCAAGCCGGAGCTTTTCTCCGACCCGGCGTTCCACGCGCTCTGCGACCGGCTGATGCAGGGCCTGCATCCGGGGGAGGGCGCATCATGAGACCCGCCATTGCGAGATGGGATGGCGCGCAGTTCGTGATCGGCGTGGTGCTTCTCATCGCGACATGGGAAATTGTCTATTACGCCATGGGCGGCGGCTCGGTGATCCTGCCTGCGCCATCGCGCATCTTCGCGCAGATGTTCGCGGACCGGGAACTCTATTACCTCCACGGCCTATCTACGATCGGCAGCGCGTCGGCGGGCTTTGCCATAGGCTGCGTCATCGCGGTTCTCGCCGCCTTGCTGTTTGCGCTGGAGCCCGGGCTCGAAACAGTTTTCCGAGGGCTCAACATCGTGCTCTTCGCCATGCCTGCCATCGTGGTGGGCCCGCTTCTTGTGCTACTCTTTTCCGGCAACTGGCCGCAGATCATCCTTGCATCGATCATGGTCTATTACCCGGCCATGTCCGCGACGTTGCTCGGTTTGAAGGATGTCGATCCGCGGCTGAAGGATGTCGCATCGGTCTATGGCGGCCGCCGGGGAACGCTGATGCGCTATGTCCGGCTTCGCGGCGCCTTGCCGTCTCTCTTTGCGGGGCTTCGTACGGCAGCACCGCTTGCCGTACTGGGCGCGATCCTCGGCGAGTTCGGGTCGGGCACGCAATGGGGCTTCGGCTCCTTCCTTCTCTCCGCCCTGCCCCAGGCCAATCCGGCAAGGCTTTGGGGTATCGGTCTCGCATCCTCCGCCATCGCGCTTGCGGGCTATTCGCTATTCCTTATCCCCGCGCGCTGGCTCGCGGCCACCACCAGTGCCGTCACGCTTGCTGCGCCGCGGCCTGTGGTCGCCGAAGCCGGGAACTGGCAGGCGCGGCTTCGCCATGCGCTCGTCATCATGGCGGCCATCGCCTTTCCCTTTTTCCTGTGGTGGCTCGCGCTTGAGCTCACGCAACTCAGCCCCATCATCGCGCCGGGCCCGCTCCGCGTGCTCGACTATCTGACGACCGCGTCCCAGGCGCCGGAAGCAAGGGCTGCCCTGACGCAGGCCCTTTCCGAAACCGTGCCGATTGCGGTTCTGGGGCTTCTGGCCGGTCTGGCCTTCGCCTTTGTGCTGGCGGCTCTCTCCATCCTCGCGCCCGCCTTGTCCCGCGCGCTTCTCCCCATCGCCATGGTCGCCCAGAACATGCCGCTGGTGGCGATGGTGCCGCTCGTCCTGCTGGTCTTCGGGCGCGGCGTCGTGGCGTCCATCTTCATGGCGGTGCTTGTCGTTTTCTTCCCGGCCTTCGTCATGCTGAGTCAGGGCTTTTCCATGGTGCCGCGCGCGGCGAGCGATCTCGTCAGCGTCTATGGCGGCGGGCGCATGAAACGCCTTCGCCTCGTCGCCGTGCCGCACGCCATGCCCTATCTCTTCGCGGCGGCAAAGCTCGTGGCGCCGCAGGCCCTGCTGGGCGTAATGGTCGCCGAATGGCTGCTGACGGGCATCGGTCTCGGCAATCTTCTCAACGTGTCGCGCGGTATGCTCAACTACGACATGATCTGGGCCGGCGCGCTGGTGAGTATTTTCATTTCGATTGCCGCATTTCAGGGCGTGGTGCTGCTGGAGCGACTTCAAAGACGGTAAAACAGCACAACAAATGGACAGTAAGTGATAGGTAATTGTGCAATTATAGTCCGACAAATATTTGAATATACGTTTGAAATTTTGCTGGAATTGAGTATCATAAAGTAAATACGGCTTTGACAGACCGTAAATTCGGGTCGAGCTGGCAGGTTAGTTGGTATTCCGGGGCTGGGGCGCCGGAAATCAGGCTGTCGGAGTCTCGATTCATATGTCCCGAACCAGCCCATTTTCATTCGTATGTCTCTCCTGGCGCAGCCGCGGAGAGAGGGCATATGTATCGGATTGTCGGCAGTCCGCCGCTTATCCGCCGTTCTGAAGGAGTCCTGAAATGAACTTCAAGCTAACACGCCGAGAGTTCGGCAAGACGGTCCTTGCCGGCGCCGCCGTCGCAGCCATGACCCCCATGTCAAAAGCTCTGGCCGGGGATCTCAGCCATATTGACTTCCAGTCGACCTGGATCAACGATCCGGAATTCGTCGGCAACTTCATCGCCATCGACAAGGGCTATTACAAGGATGAGGGCATCGACCTCAACTACATCCCGGGCGGCCCGGACGTCATTCCGGAGGGCTCGCTCCTCACAGGCAAGGCCGACTTCGCACTGACATCGGTCATCAACTGCGCTCAGGCCGTGGTTGAAAAGGGCGCACCCTTCAAGGTCGTCGGCACGCAGTTCCAGAAAAGCCCCGACAGCATCATCAGCCTCGAGGAAACCGGCATCAAGACGGTGAAGGACCTCGCGGGCAAGACCGTTGCTTGTCCGCCGCTCAACATTGCGACCTTGAGGGCGGTACTTGATCTGCATGGCATGAAGATGACCGATCTGAAGGTCGTGCCTTACGCCTTCGATCCGACGCCGCTCGCCACTGGCGAGGTGGATGCCGTCGTCGACTTCATGACGTCATTGCCCTACATCGTCGAACAGGCATCGGGCAAGAAAACAAGCTACTTCCTCTTCTACGATGTCGGTCTCGAATTTTACGCGAATCTGCTGACGGTCACCGAGGACACGCTGAAGTCCAAGCGCAAGGAGCTGATCGGCTTTATGAAGGCGACCCGCAAGGGGTGGAAGGACGCTTTCGCCGATCCCGATAAATATGTGAACGAGTTAGAGGATACCTGGTTCAAGGGGAACGGCTATACGCATGACGCCGCCATCTTCCATAGCCATGTGCAGATCGGTCTGATCGATCACCCCAAGGGTGTGCTGTGGATGGATGATGACGTGATCGACAAGAATACCGAGTCTCTGAAGCGCCTCGGCATCGACGTGCCCCGCAACATGTTCGATACCTCGCTGCTGCAGGAGCTCTGAGGGGAACTGCTGGAGTTGGCGAAGAAAAGCCGGGGGGCTCGCTTCCCGGCTTTTTGCATAATGGATAGGGGAGTGACGGGTCTCAGGCCCAGGCGGCCAGTATGTCCTCGCTGTCCATCACCAGCCCGACATGGAGCGAGATGATTTTCAGTGCCGCATCTTCCATATCCTTATTCGTGCCGCGAACGAGATCCTGGGCCACGGTCACGCGATAGTTCATGTTGCTCGCCTCGAAGGCGGAGTTCAGCACGCAGCAATCGGTAAAGCCGCCATCGAAGACGAGCGCCGTCACGCCCATATTGCGAAGCAGGAAATCGAGATCGGTGGGATAGAAGACGGAAAAGCGCTTCTTGGTTTCGACGATCATGTCGTCTTCTGCGATATCCGTAACGAAATTCGTCCAGCGCGTGCCCTCGATTGCATGTTCGTCCGCGTTGGGAATGTCGCCGACATAAAGCGGAAAGGTCAGCCGCCAGGAAGAGGGGATGCCTTTTGTGTCGTCCGCGCCGTTCTTCCGGAGCACGCTGCGCACATGGATGACCGGCACGCCGAGCGCGCGGGCCTTTTCATGGAAGGCATTGATGGGCTCTACCGCGTCGCGCGCCCGCGGCGCGGGGCAGGGGCAGTCCGGCGTGTCCGCCAGATGTCCCTCATGCATGTCGATCGAGATGATCGCAGTGTGTTCCTTGTCGAAAAACGCTTCGAAGCCATCGGGCAGTGCGCGCTTTTCGCCATAGACATAGGCTTCGGCGATCATGTTGTCTCCTAACGTCTTTCTTCACGGACATGCGGCTGGCCGAGCGAGCCGGGTTCGTCCGACGCGCCGCCCCGCTTCATCCAGGCCACATAGATCATCACGCCCAGCGTCACGACATAGGGCAGCATCAGCATGAAATATTGCGGCACCTTGATACCGGCCGCCGCGATGCGCGGCATGGCGGATTCGATAGCGCCGAAAAGGAGCGCACCCAAGAGCGCCCGCCAGGGATACCAGCGCGCGAAGATCACAAGCGCGACGGCGATCCATCCGCGCCCCGCCGTAATGCCGTCGACCCAGATCTTGGTCCCGGCGACGGAAATATAGGCGCCTGCGAGCCCAATCAGCATAGACCCGCAAATGACGGCGAGGAAGCGATAGACGGTTACGTTGACGCCCGCCGCATCGGACGCTTCCGGGTTCTCGCCGACGGCCCTGAGCCTCAGGCCAATCATGCTGCGATTGAGCGCCCTGTTGACGAAATAGAAGATCGGAATGGTGAGAAACACGACGATGTCTTGCGTGAAGACGATATGCCCGAGGATCGGCGCTTCCGAAAACGGCCAGAGCGCGATGTCGTGAATGCCGGTAATCGGCACGTTCTTCCATTCGAACATATTGCCGAGTAGCGCCGTCAGCCCCTCACAGAAGAAGACCATGGCGAGCCCCGCAATCACCTGGTTGATCCGGAGCAGTACCGTCATGACTGCAAAAAGCGAGGAGACGATACCCGCGACGACCATCGCAATAAGAATGGCGAGAAGCGGGTGCCCGCCTATGACGATGATGGCGCCGATGCCGGAAAGCGCCCCCACCAGCATGATGCCTTCCGCCGTCAGGTTCAGCACGCCCGCCCGCTCGCTGATGATGAGGCCGAGCGCGGCCAGCGCATAGGGCGCGGCGTATCCCGGCGTGTTGGCGATCCAGTTGATGAAGAGGTCATACATGCTGGATACCTATCGGATGATGTGGATGCGGTGCCGGATCAGGAATTCCGACGTGGCGACGCAGATGACGATGATCGCCTCGATGAGCTGCACCATGGCGAAGGGGATCTGGTAGAAGACCTGCAGGCTCCCGCCCGCGATGGAGAGCATGGAAACCAGAATGGCGACGAGAATGGCCGCCATGGGGTTGTTTCGCGCGAGGAAGGCGATCAGCACGCCCGAAAAGAGATAACCGTGCGAGAAGTTCTGGATGAGGCGGCCCTCCTGCCCGGAAACCACCACGAAGCCTGCGATACCCGCGAGCGCGCCTGAAAGCAGCACGCTTGCAAGTGTCACGCCCGCAACCGGAATGCCGAGCGCGGCAGCCACGCTCGGGCTTTCCTGCACGAACTTCATGCGGAAGCCGAAGCGGGAAAAGCGCACGAGCCACCACACGATGAGTGCCGCCACCAGCGCCAGCGGCAGCGCCGCGTTGACGCCCCCGACGAGATCGGGAAGCCGCTCGAACGACTGGTAGTTTTCCGAATGCGGAAACCCGTCGATCGGGTCGCGCCACGGGCCGTAAAGGAGATGCAGCAGGAAGTTCAGCGCCACATAGTTCAGGAGCAGCGTCGAGATGATCTCGTTCACATTGAGCTTCAGCTTGAGCTGCGCCGAAATTAGCACCCACAGCATCGCCGTGATGGCGGCGAAGAGGATCATCAGCGGCAATTGAAGCCAGTTCGCGCCGACCGGGTGGAGCGAGATAAAGGTCGCCCCGATGGCGCCCCAGATCATCTGCCCCTCAAGGCCGAGATTCCAGAACCGCACGCGAAAGGCCACCGCCGCGGCAAGCCCCACCATGATGAGCGGCCCCGCCTGGAAGAGAACGGAGCGCATATTGTCCGCATCCGTTAGCAGGAGAAGTACGAACTCCTCGAAAAGCGCATCCGCCGGCACGCCCGCCCAGACAAGGATGAGCCCGGAAATCGTGAGCCCGACCAGAATAGACCCACTGAGAAAGATCGCCTGCTGCCATGCCGAGAGGTCCCGGCGTACTTCCAGGTTGAAGCGGATGCCTCTCTTGCGGCCGGCCTCTTGCGTGGCGGTGGAGACGTCGTTTGTTGTCACTGTCGTTTCCTCAGCCATGGCCAACCATCGCATTGCCGATGGCCTGGCGGTCGGCGGGCGCATCGAACTCTTCCACCACCCGGCCATGGCTCATCACGCCGATGCGGTCCGAAAGCGCCATCACCTCGTCGAGATCCTCGCTGATGAGCACGACGGCGGCCCCGCTTTCCCGCGCCGCCATGAGGCGCGAGTGAACGGCGGCGGCCGCGCGCGCGTCGAGCCCCCGGCTCGGACTATGCGCTACCACCACATTGGGCGAGCGGCTGAACTCCCGGGCGATGACGAGTTTCTGCGCATTGCCGCCCGAAAGGAGGGCGGCCTTCTGCGTCAGCGTCTGCACGCCCTGAACGTCGAATTCCTTGTTCGCTGCTTCGGTGTCGCGCTTCATCGCGTCGCCGCTCGACTTCAGCCACGACCCGTATTTGCCGCTGTCGAGCGCGCCGATGGCGAAATTCTCATAGATGGAAAGCCCGCCCGCCAGCGCATAGGAATAGCGGTCGGCGGGAATGAAGGCCGCGCCTAGCTGGCGCATATGGGCAGCCGTGGTCGCCGCCATGGTCTCGCCCGCATCCTCGATCTGGATGACGCCCGAAAGCGGCTTGCGCATGCCCATCAGCGCTTCGGCCAGTTCCGACTGGCCGTTGCCGCTCACGCCCGCAATACCGTAGATCTCGCCCGCGCGGACATAGAAGCTCGCATCCTCCAGCATCACATGTCCGTCATTGCGCGCGCAGCGCAGGTTCAGGACTTCGATGCGGCGGCGGCCGAATTCGCCGGGCGTCCGTTCGGGCAGTGGCAGGTTAGCGCCCACGGTCAGTTCGGTCAGTTCCTCGCGCGTCTTCGTCGCGGGATCAACGGTCGTCACCGTCCTGCCGCCGCGCATTACCGTCACGCTGTCGGCGAATTTCTTGACGTCGGAAAGCTTGTGCGTGACGAGGATCACCGCCGCGCCCTGTTGCGCGATGCCCTTCACGATGGTCAGCAGCCGGTCCGCCTCTTCGTCGGTCAGCACGGCGGTCGGTTCGTCGAGAATGAGGATGCGCGCGCCGCCGATCAGAACCTTGATGATCTCGGTGCGCTGCTGCTCCGCGACGGAGAGTTCGCCCACAATGCGTTCCGGCTCGATATTGAAACCGAGTTCGGCGGAATGGCGGCGGATCTCTTGTGAAATTTCCTTGATGCCCGCGCCGAAGCGGCGGCGGGGATTGGCGAGCAGCACGTTTTCGGCCACGCTGAACGGCTTCACTAGTTTGAAATGCTGATGAACCATGCCGATACCGAGCGCGCTCGCCGCGCTGGGGCCGGAAAGGGCCACCTCTTTGCCGTCGATGGTCACATGCCCCGCATCGGGCAGATAGAGCCCGGACGCCACATTCATCAGCGAGGATTTGCCTGCGCCGTTTTCACCGAGCAGGGCATGGATCTTGCCGAAATTGACGGAAAAATGCGCATCGTCCAGCGCGACGAAATTGTCGAATGTCTTGCGGATGCCGGAAAGGTCGAGCGCGCATTTCATAAGCGGGGATCCCGAAAATGAGAGCAGGGGCGTACCGCCGGCACGCCCCTGCCTGGTCTTGTTTACTTCTGCGTGATCACGCCGGGCACATACCAGTCCATGTTCCACAGACCCGCATCGTCCAGCACTTCGCCGTCCTTGACCTTGACCTCGCCGACCGTGTCCTTGATCGGGCCGGTATAGATCTGCTTGCCGTTCATGATCTTCTCGCGCTCGGCCATCACCATGTCGACAACCTTCTGAGGCAGAAGCTCCTTGTTCAGAACGATATCGACCGGGCCCTTGGCGAAGCTCGGGAAGGCACCATAGGGTTTGGGTTTCCAGCCACCCGCGATGATCTTCTTGATCTCGGGCGTCAGGTAGCGGTCCCACACCCAGGCCGACGAGCAGATCGTCGCCTTGGGCGCGAACTGGGAGTGATCGCGGTGATGACCCGTGCCGTAGATGCCGCGTTCCTGCGCGACGATCTGCGGCGTGGGCGTATCCACATGCTGGCCAATTACGTCGGCACCGCCGTCGATCAGAGCTTCGGCCGCTGCGCGTTCCTTGACCGGATCCGCCCAAGAGCCGATGAAGATCGCCGTCGTCTTGGCATCGGGATTGGCGAGCTGGGCACCCATCTCGAAGCCGTTCACCGTCCAGTTCACCACGCCATAGGGGTTGGCGCCGACGAAGCCGAGCTTGTTGGACTTCGTCATCGCACCCGCCGCGATGCCGCACAGATAGAAGCTTTCATAGGTGCGGCCGTAGAAGGACTGGAGATTCTTGCCGTTCACCGTGCCGGACGCATCGAGAAAGGCGACATCGGGATGTTCTTCGGCCAGCGCGTTGAACGTGTCGGAATAGCCGAAGGCTGTACCGATGATGATGTTGTATCCACGCTTGATGAAGCGTTCCACCGGCGGGCGGATTTCGGCGGCGTTCTCGTCGATGTTTTCGACATAGGCGATGTCGAAGCCGAGAGCCTTCTCCATCTTCTGGCGCGCCTCGTCGAAGGACTGCGTCCAGCCGCCGTCATTCTTGGCACCGTAATAGATGAAGGCGATCTTCGGTTTTCCCGAAAGCGAGAAGCCTGCATCGTCCTGGGCGAATGCGTTCCCGCACAGCCCTATTGCGACGACCGTGGCCGTCACTACCATCTTCCAGAATCTAGAAAGCATCTGACTACCCTTTCTGTGTCTGCGACAATCCTGCCTGTATCCCGTGCCCCCTTCGGGTATCCAGCTCGAGTACAGATTTAGGGAAGCCCGCGGGTCGCGCGGGGTCCCCCCGCGCGTCAGTCCAGCATCTTGTTGATCCGGAAAACGTTCCCTTCCGGATCGAGAAGCACAGCCTGATACCAGTTGTAGTAAGTCTTGTAGGGCTCCTTGATCAGCGTCGCACCCTTGGAGACCGCGACCGGTACCATCCGGTCGACGTCCTCCGTCGTATCGACGTCGATATTCAGGAGAAACTTCACGCCTTTCGTCTCCGAATATTCGGAGAGCTTGAGCAGGTCGTAGGCTTCGAGCGCATTGAAGCCGATATTACTCTTGCCGGTGCTGATGCCCCGGAAGATCTCGGAACGGATTTCTGGAATTTCGGTGAACCCGAAAACATCCATGTAGAAGCGCGACAGCGCTTCGATTTCGGCAGCAAACACGTTTACGTAGGAAAGTTCCGTCATCAGGCCACCTCTTCCGCGCCGACAGAGGTCTGCTTGACGAACTTGCTCTTCAAATGGTCGCCCGAGGAGATGGGCGCATATTTGATCGGGTGTTCCGCGTCATAGCAGCCTTCAAGGCAGCTCACCGTGGCGTCGTAATTGGGCTGGTGGAAGAACACGAGAGAGATGCGGCGGCTGCCCAGCGCCTGGTCGCGCGGCGGGTTCACCACGCGGTGCATGGTGGAGCGCCACTGGTCGTTCGTCCATTGCATCATCAGGTCGCCGATATTGACGACGAACGCGCCCTTCACATGCGGCACGGCCACCCACTCGCCGTCCTGGTTCTGCACCTGCAGGCCACCTGGCGCGTCTTCCGTGCGCACGATGGTGAGGCTGCCATAGTCGGAATGAGCGCCTGCGCGGAGCTGGTTCTCTTCCGGCTCGTCCGCCTGGTCGGGATAGTTCAGCGCGCGCAGCATGCTGATGTGCTTGTCGATCTTGTCTTCGAAGAATTCCTCCGGCAGATCGAGCGCCATGGCGAACATGGACATGAGCTGCGCGGAGAGCTTTTCCATCGCGTGGAAATACTGGTTCCAGACCGGCTTCAGCAGAGGCGGGTTTTTCGGCCAGACATTGGGCGCGAAATGGGGGCCGGCTTCCGGCCCGTGGAAATAGGGGTCGTTCGCCGGCACGTTGACGGGGCCGATCGAGAACGACTCCTTCAGGTCCGGCGGCGTCTTTTCGTCGAGGCTGTAGGAGAGCCCTTCGCCCATCAGCGGGCTGTAGCCGCGCACCTGGTCCGGCGCGGGGCGCTCCACCTTCAACTTTTTCTCTTCCGGCAGGTCGAAAAAGGCTTTCGACGTGTTGTAGGTCTGCTGGATCAGCGCATCCGCGATCCCGTGACCCGTAATCACCAGAAATCCGATATCGCGGCACGCGCGACCGACTTCCTTCGCGACCTTCTGTTTTCCTTCTGACGTTCCCTCCAGGAATGGGGATACGTCGATGATGGGTACCTTCTTCAGTGTCATGATGCGGGCTCCCGTCTGCGACGTGTGGCAATTTCTTGACCGATTGGTCGAAGAATTAGGTTCAATTCCTGTGCCACTACGAAAAGTACGGGTTTTGGCACTTTTTCGCGCTAAAACGTGGGGAGTGGGCGAAATAATGAGCCCTCCTCCGCATTGCTGCATACAAATGCAGCGTTCTCTTTTTTGGGACGGATTGTTGCTGCGTTTTTCAGGGACTTGCCGGACAACGAAAGACGGCGAGGCTGGGCCCCGCCGTCGAGATGATGTCGTCGGAGGTAGAGGCAGATCATTCCTTCATCGCCGCCTCGTAGATGTCATGCGTCCACGCGCCTTCCGGCTGCTTGGTGATGACGGGCGCGGAGTCGGTCGAGAGCAGAATATCGACGGTGCGCTTGTAGTCGTCTTTCTTCAGGTAGCCGAGATCCTTGTCTTCGTAGAGCTTGGCGATTTCGCTCATCATCTGCTTCTGGTGCTTTTCCGTCTGCGCTCCGGTGCCGTCATTGTCGAGCACGATCATCGCCGCTTCGTCGGGATGCGCCTTGGCCCATTTCCAGCCCTTGATGGAGGCTTTCAGGAAACGGGCGAGCTTGTTCGCATAGGCCTCGTCGCCGATCTTGTCGCTATTGGCGTATAGCCCATCTTCGAGCAGGCCGACATCGTAGTCGGAGTATTTGAAGACCACGAGGTCCTCCGGCTTGAAGCCCGCATTGATCACCTGCCAGTACTCGTTATAGGTCATGGTAGAGATGCAGTCGGCCTGCTTCTGGATCAACGGATCGACGTTGAAACCCTGCTTGATCACCGTCACGCCCTTGTCGCTGCCGTCGGTCGGAATGTCGAGCTTCGCCATCCAGGCAAGGAAGGGATACTCGTTCCCGAAGAACCAGACGCCCAGCGTGTGCCCGGGAAAATCGGACGGCTTGGTGATGCCGCTCGATTTCAGGCAGGTGAGTTCGAGACCCGAATCCTGGAAGACCTGGGCGATATTGATCAGCGGCACACCCTTTTCGCGCGCGGCGAGCGCGGCCGGCATCCAGTCGACGATCACATCGGCGCCGCCCGCGGCCAGCACCTGTTCCGGCGCGATGTCGGGACCGCCCGGCTTGATCGTGACGTCGAGGTCTTCATCCTTGTAGAAGTCCTTGTCCTTGGCGACGTAGTACCCGGCGAACTGGGCCTGTGTGACCCATTTAAGCTGCAGCGACAGCGCATCGGCGGCATGTGCCGAATAACTGCCAAGGCCGAGAGAGAGGCCCGCTGCGAGCGCGGCCGAGCGCAGGTTCGATTGCCATCTCATCATCTTGTCTCCTCTGTTATGCCCCCTCGAAATCCAGGTGAGGATCAGGGCTGGCGAAAGGACGGATGCCAGAACGTGACTTTGCGTTCGGCGAGAGCGAGCAGGCCGTAGCTGACGGAACCTGCAATGGCGGCCACCGCGATGGTTGCCCAGACCATGGCGATGTTCATGCGGCCGACTTCTGTGGAAATGCGAAAGCCCATGCCGAGAATGGGCGTGCCGAAAAATTCGGCAACGATGGCGCCGATGAGCGCGAGCGTGGAATTGACCTTCAGCGCGTTGAAGATGAAGGGCATGGCGGCGGGAAGCTTCGCCTTGATAAGCGTTTCGCCATAGCCCGATGCATAGGTCCGCATGAGATCGCGCTCCATGCGTCCGAGCGCATGAAGCCCCGCAATCGTGTTCACCAGCATGGGGAAGAAGGTCATGATGACGACGACCGCCGCCTTGGACTGCCAGTCGAACCCGAACCACATCACCATGATCGGCGCGACAGCGACGATGGGAAGTGCGCTGACGAGATTGCCGATGGGCAGAAGGCCGCGCTGGAGGAAGGGTACACGGTCGATGGCGATCCCAGTGAGAAGCCCGGCGCCGCAACCGATCACCCAGCCGGGAGTGACGGCGCGGATATAAGTCTGCACGAAATCAGCGCCCAGCGTGCCATGCGCAGTCAAGATCGCCTCCCAGATGGCGGAAGGCGCGGGGAGCAGCACCGAGGGTATCGAAAAACCGGTGACGACGACCTGCCAGAGAAAAACGAGCCAGACGCCGAAAGCGACGGGCGCCGCCGCCGAATAGACCATTCCTGCGCGGCTGCGCTTGTAGTCGTCGCCTGCCGTTGCCAACCGTTCCATCAGCCGCCAGACGAGAACGCCGAGCGCAAAGAGCCCGATCCAGAGACCGACGGCGTTTGCGCCGCGCACGCCCGCCTGCAGCAGAAGCAAAAGCGAGATGCCCCCGCCGAGAGCGGAAGCGAGATAGAGATAGGACTGCTCGCCCGCCCTGTATCCCGACAGGGAAAGATAGAAGGCGACACCAAAGAGCGCGATCGCCGCAAGCCACAGGCAGGCCGCGAGCGGGGAGAGGGACCACCAGCCCGCTCCCGGTCCGAGCGGCGAAAAGAGTGCTGCGATGGCGGTGAGGCCGAACACCGTCACCACCGGGTCGCGGACGAGGAAGAGCGGCGTTCCCATTCCGGTCGGTTCGCTCATGCGGCCCTCCCGAGACGTCGCTCAAGAAGTTTTTCGGCAAAGCCTATGGCGCCGACCGAAAGCCCGGCAAGAAGCGAGGCCGCGATGAGCGCCGCCCAGATCTGTACCGTCTGCCCGTAATAGGAACCCGTCAGCAGGCGCGCCCCGAGCCCAGCCTGCGCGCCGGTCGGCAGTTCGCCCACAATGGCGCCGACAATGGCGAGCGCGAAGGCGACCTTCATGCTGGCGAAGAGAAAGGTGAGTGAGGAGGGAAAACGTAGATAGCGCAAGGTCTGCGCGGTGCTTGCCGAATAGGTGCGTATCAGGTCGAGTTCGATCCACTCTGGCGCATTGAGCCCTTTCACCATGCCGATGGTGACCGGGAAAAAGCACAGATAGGCGGATATGAGCGCCTTGGGCATGAGCCCCACGAAACCGATGGAGCCGAGCACCACGATGATCATCGGCGCGATGGCAAGTGTCGGTACGGTCTGCGAAGCGACGACCCAGGGCAGCAGCGATTTTTCGAGACTGCGCACATGCACGATGGCAATGGCGATGAGGATCCCCGCCAACGTGCCGATGACGAAGCCGACAAAGGCGGCGGAGAAGGTGACCCAGGCGTGATAGACGAGGCTGCGGCGCGAGGTGATGGAAACGGAGAGGACGCTCTTGTCGAGTTCCGCCGCGATCTGGTGCGGCGCGGGCAGGAGCGGCCGGTCGAGCGACATCGTGTCGGAGACGAGTTCCGACATCGTCCAGTCCGTATTGTCCGCGCGCTCATAGCGGTCGGTCACGAGCGAGGCATTGAGCGCGACCGCGCCCGCATACCAGGCGATCAGGATGAAGAGGAGCACCGTTGCGATGGGCAGCGCGCTGCCGCCTGCCGCCTTGCCGAGAAGGGCGGACCATTCCGAGGGCGGAGCGGGGGCTAGCGCACTAGGCGTCGTCATAGGAATGACCTGCCTTCAGCCCGTCGCGGACCCGTTTGGCGATATCGAGGAATTCCGGCGTCTCGCGAATGTCGAGCGTGCGCTCGCGCGGCAGCGGCGAGTCGATGACGTCGGTCACGCGTCCCGGACGCGGCGACATGACCACGATCTTCGTGGAAAGGAACACCGCCTCGGGAATGGAATGCGTGACGAAGAGCACAGTCTTGTGCGTGTGCCGCCAGAGATCGAGAAGCTGTTCGTTCAGATGGTCGCGGATGATCTCGTCGAGCGCGCCGAAAGGCTCGTCCATCAGCAGGAGGTCCGGATCGAAGGAGAGCGCCCGTGCAATGGAGGCGCGCTGCTGCATCCCGCCGGAAAGCTGCCAGGGAAATTTCTTTTCGAACCCTGTGAGGTTCACCAGTTCCATCATGCGCGCGCTGCGCTCCTGCTGCTCGGCCTTGGTCATCCCCATGATCTCGAGCGGCAGCGTGATGTTCCGCTGCACGGTGCGCCACGGATAGAGCGCCGGCGCCTGGAAGACATAGCCATAGAGGCGGTCGAGCCTTGCGGTCTCCGGCGTCGTGCCGTTGATGCTCACCTCGCCGCTGGTGGCCGCCTGAAGGTCCGCGATGACGCGCAGAAGCGTAGTCTTGCCGCAGCCCGACGGCCCGATAAAGGAAACGAATTCGCCCTTCCCGATGGAGAGGTTCACATCGGAAAGGGCGGTCACGGCGCCTTCGGGACTGTCGAAGACGAGATTGAGGTCTTTCACCTCGACCACGGGCACGCCATGCGCCTGTTGGTCGGGCTTTCGGGTTTCATCCGGCGCGGGAATTGCCGCCATGAAGCCTCCCTCTTGAGGGTGTCCGGGTTGTCAGGCCGCCATCTTCAGCATGGCGTGCATCAGCACATTGCAGCCCGCGGCAAGGTCGCCGGGTTCTGCGGATTCGATCTCGTTGTGGGAAATCCCGTTCGCGCAGGGAACGAAGACCATCGCCACCGGCGCCACGCGGGCGATATAGCCCGCGTCGTGGCCTGCGCCGGAAACGATGTCGCGCGAGGGATAGCCTGCCTCGCCCGCTGCATCCCGCACCGCGTTGATGCAGTTCTCGTCGTAATGAATGGCCGGCGAATTCCAGATTTCCGGCGCTTCGAAGTTGCAGCCGAGCGCGCCGCACACTTCATTGAGCGCCGCCTCGAAATCAGCCCTCATCTTCTCAAGCTCTTCGACATAGGGGTGACGCAGATCGACCGTGAAGAAGACCCTGCCCGGAATGACGTTGCGCGAATTCGGATGCACCTGCACGAGGCCCACCGTCCCGACGCCGCCATGCTTGAGCGCGATCGCATTCACCCGGTCCACGATCCGCGCGGAGGCGAGCATCGCATCCTTGCGCCGGTTCATCGGTGTGGTGCCCGCATGGCTGTCCTGGCCCTCGATGGTCACTTCGAACCATTTGATGCCCTGAATGCCCAGCACGACGCCAATGGTCTTTTCTTCCGCTTCGAGGATCGGCCCCTGTTCGATATGCGCTTCGAAGAACGCCTTGAAGGGGCGTCCGCCCACCAGCAGGTCGCCGAAATAGCCGATGCGCTTCAGCTCGTCGCCCAGTTTGTTCCCGTCTAGGTCTTCGCGGTTATGCGCATATTCCTCGGTGAAGACGCCGCCGAAGACGCCGGAGGAGACCATGGCCGGTGCAAAGCGTGAGCCTTCCTCGTTCGTCCAGACCGACACTTCGATGGGGTGTTCCGTCTCGAAATTGATGTCGTTCAGCGTCCTGATGACTTCGAGCCCCGCCAGCACGCCGAACACGCCGTCGAACTTGCCGCCGGTCGGCTGCGTGTCGAGATGGCTGCCCGTCACCACGGGCGGCAGGTCGTTGTTCTTGCCGGGACGGCGGGCGAAGATGTTGCCCATCCGGTCTACCGTCACCGTGCAGCCCGCCTCCTCGCACCAGCGCACGAAGAGGTCGCGGCCTTCCTTGTCGAGATCGGTCAACGCCAGCCGGGCGCAGCCGCCCTTCGCCGTGGCGCCGATCTTTGCCATCTCCATCAGGCTGTCCCAGAGACGGTCCTGATTGATCTGGAGGTTCGTGCTAGTCGTGTTCATCTGTCGCTCCCTTGTGTCGTCCCTTGGGCCGGAGCCGTCTATTCGGCGGCCTGCCTGCGCATGGGGTTGTTGGGGTGCTCGGTCCAATTGGAATAGGGCTTGCCCGTATCGACCGGTTGCATGGTGATGCAGTCTTCCACCGGGCAGACAAGCTGGCAGAGATTGCAGCCCACGCATTCCTCTTCGATGACCTCGAACTTGCGTCCCGCATCGCCGAGCTGCGCGGCGATGGCCTGATGCGAGGTGTCCTCGCAGGCAATATGGCACAGGCCGCATTTGATGCAGAGATCCTCATCGATGTGAGCGATCGTCTTGAAGTTCATGTTGAGATATTGCCAGTCGGTGATGTTCGGCACCGCCATCCCGCGGAAATCGGCCAGCGTCGCGTAGCCCTTGCTGTCCATCCAGCGCGACAGCCCGTCCTTCATATCGTCCACGATGCCGAAGCCGTAATGCATCGCCGCGGTGCAGACCTGCATCGTGCCGCAGCCGAGCGCGGCGAATTCGGCCGCATCCCGCCACGTCTCGATGCCGCCGATCCCGGAAATGGGGATGCCGCCGCATTCCGGGTCGCGCGCGATCTCCGCCACCATGTGCAGCGCGATGGGCTTCACCGCCGGGCCGCAATAGCCGCTATGCGTGCCCTTGCCGTCTACCACGGGGGTCGGCGCCATCACGTCGAGATCGACGGTGGGAATGGAGTTGATCGTGTTGATGAGGCTCACTGCATCCGCACCGCCCTTCACCGCGGCGCGCGCGGAGTTCAGGATGTTCGTGACGTTCGGCGTGAGCTTCACGATCACGGGCATGCGCGTGTACTGCTTGCACCAGCGCGCGACCATCTCGACATATTCCGGCACCTGGCCAACCGCCGAGCCCATGCCGCGCTCCGACATGCCGTGCGGGCAGCCGAAATTGAGTTCGATGCCGTCCGCGCCCGTGTCTTCGACGAGTGGCAGGATGTTCTTCCACGCCTCTTCCGTGCACGGCACCATCAGCGAGGCGATGATTGCCCGGTCCGGCCATTTCTGCTTCATCTCCTTGATTTCGCGCAGATTGACCTCGAGCGGCCGATCGGTGATGAGCTCGATATTGGAAAAGCCCGCAATCCGGTTGCCCTTGTAGCCGATGGCCCCGTAGCGAGAGGACACGTTCACCACGGGCGGATCTTCCCCGAGCGTCTTCCACACGACGCCGCCCCATCCGGCCTTGAAGGCGCGGTCGATATTGTAGGCCTTGTCCGTCGGCGGCGCTGAGGCCAGCCAGAAGGGATTGGGGGATTTGATGCCGATGAAATCGCTTGAAATGTCCGCCATCTGATTGGTCCCCGGGATTACTTGCTGCTTGAGAGTGTATGATCGATGGAAAGGGCGGCGAGCTTGCCCATCTGCACCGCCTCGACGGTGAGGTCCTGTCCGCCGGCCACGCAGTCGCCGCCCGCCCAGACATCGGCAAGCGAGGTGCGGCCGTCTGCATCGGTGGCGATGCGTCCGCTATCGAGATCCAGCGCATCCGCGTCGCAGTCTTTCAGCGGCGAGGCGACGAAGCTTTGCCCGATGGCCTTGAACACCATGTCGGCCTCCACCGCGAACTGCCGCCCCGTGCCGGTCAGCTTTCCGTTCGCATCGAGTGCCGTCTGCTCGAAGATGGCGCGGCGTACATGTCCGTCCTCGCCCTCGAACCGCACGGGCGAGGCCCAGTGCTTGATTTTCACGCCGTTCGTTTGCGCGAATTCCTGTTCGTGATGCGTGGCGCTCATTTCCGCCGGGCTGCGGCGATAGACGAGGGTAACGTCTTCCGCGCCGAGGCGCCGGGCCTGCACGGCAATGTCGATCGCCGTATTGCCGCCACCGATCACGACGACGCGCCGCCCGATGGGAAGCGTCGAGAAATCTTCCGCCTGGCGCAGATCGGCTATGTAGTCGACCGCGTTATGGACGCCCGAAAGCATCTCGCCCTCGCTGCCAAGCGCCTTCACCGCGCCGAGGCCGAGCCCCAGAAAGACCGCGTCATGCTGGTCGCGCAGGTCGGCGAGTGTGATGTTCGTGCCGAGCGACATCCCGGTCTTCACCTCGATGCCGCCAATGCCGAGCACGAAGGCGACTTCCTTCGCCGCGAAATCATGCGCGAGCTTGTATTCGGCGACGCCGTATTCATTGAGGCCACCGAGCTTTTCCTTGGCTTCGTAGATCGTCACGTCATGGCCGAGCGTCGCAAGCCGGTGCGCGCAGGAAAGCCCCGCCGGGCCACCGCCCACCACCGCGACGGATTTGCCCGTCGCCGGTGCGCGCTCGAACGGGTAGGGCATCGCATCGAGCCCGTTATCCATCGCATAGCGCTGGAGCCGGCCGATCTCGATGGGCTTTTCCTCTTCCGCCTTGCGCACGCAGGCTTGTTCGCAAAGGATTTCGGTGGGGCAGTCACGCGCGCAGGAGCCGCCAAGCACATTGGCTTCCAGAATGCGCGCCGCCGAACCGGACACGTTGCCGGTCGCGATCTTCTTGATGAAGCCGGGAATGTCGATACCCGTCGGGCAGGCATTCATGCAGGGCGCGTCGTAACAGAAGTAGCAGCGATTGGCCTCGACGATGGCGGCCTGTTCCGTCAGCGGGGGAACGGCATCGTTGAAATTCAAATCGTATTCGCCAGGCGCGAGACGGCCCGTGGCGATGTCGATGCCGGTATCCGGCGTGTCGGTGTCGGAGGTGTCTGCCAATGCCATCATTGCCTCCACAGCTTGATTTGCCGGGAGCTTCGCAAGATTGATGCCGCACTGCGAAGAATGAGGGGAAATCCTCCATCCCCTTGCCTGAATGAATAAAAAACCTGATCAATCGGTCGAAAAATAATTCTGTGATTGCCTTGCGGACGGCTCTCGCGTATCTGCTTTCGTAAGCGGATTGACAGACGACCTGCCTGAGAAATGAGCATC
>Ga0114898_1000425_pt1 | contig 33215 bp, 55 predicted proteins | sample Malvired_Geostar_FD_83496 | JGI IMG/M metagenome (GOLD analysis project Ga0114898, IMG submission 83496) | Marine viral communities from the Global Malaspina Expedition - Malaspina viral metaG DeepMed_Geostar | ecosystem: Environmental > Aquatic > Marine > Oceanic | place: Mediterranean Sea...
GGGTTTCTGGTCCGACGAAGATCCTGCCGGGAGATCAGATCGACCGTCTTCTCAGCGATCTCAATGAATGTCTGATCATTTCCAATAAGAGGACCGTATTGTTGCGACCAGGTTGCCCAAGCCCGGAGAACGTCAAGGACTTCCGCTTTAGTGGGGACAGTGTGAATAGTAGTGGACTCTTTAGTAAACATTCGGCGGTAAAGTTCGTCACCTGTCATCATCCCAGCACCTCAATAGTCTTTGAATCCACTACAGTATAATCAGTCGTTATACAAAATAGCGAGGGTCTTCATGCATTTTATGGTCATGTAATCGCTTATGTCGTGCCTCTTCGTGATGATATTGAGAGTTATGTTTGTGATGTTCAAATGCTGCTAGAGTTACGAATGTTTTAAATATTACAAATAATCCTATAGCACTTGCAATGCCAATTGCGACTTCCATTTGAATGTCTAAACTCCATTAAATAATTGACAGTCATTGATTTATTTATCTCGAAAGGCCCAATTGCCACGCTGTCTACACTCCACACTACAATACATATGCTTGTACCCACGCCTCATCTGAGCGTTAAAAACTGAACGTCTAAGCCTCTTCGGGATGCCACAAAACGTACATGTAAAGGTTATCCGTGTAGCTTCAAATCTACACTCGGTAGAGCAGTAGATTGTACGACTTGTCGGCCTGTCCTTTCCACACCATCTACAATACCCATAATGCCGGGGTATGTAAGTTGGTAATCCTTCTTGCTTCAAGATCTGACGGACCCGCTCACGGGTTATCGTCAAGATCTCTGCGATTCGCACTGCCGGGAGGTTCGGATCCGCCTCACGTAGTGCTAACACCTTATCCCGGTTCGATTGTAGTACTGGAGACTCGATCTCCATCACAGTGGTCATTACCATCAGATCTCCTACGCCTTCTGGCTGATGAACCTACCACGCCCCCGTGTTCGGCGTTGTGGCTTACGTTCAGTCAGTGATCGGTATAGGGCTGCATACACAGCATCTAATGGATTATCGAACATTGGTGTCTCGCGCCCCTCTAGTGGTGCTCCATCCAATGCAACGTCTGCCATCCATCCAATCATATCATTTGTTAATACTAATGTAAATGGATGATCAATACTCGTGATAATGGTGTTGAGATTCGTCGTTGGCATCCAACCCAGTCCCATGCATATCACACAGTCCCCAAAGCCTACAAAGCCATCGCTTACATGGGCTACCACATCCCGTGTCAATGCGATGCAAAATTTACAGCCCTCACGCAATTGAGGCACCAGGTGTGCCACGGTTCTATACATATCGTTGGTAATCGTTGTCATACCCTACACGTCTCCCTATGTTGTTATATGTTTTGTATATCGCTTTATAGCCAGCGATCACATGATCCGCGCCTCTAGCCTGGTATGTATCACCATAGTACGTGGTCACCACACACACGATGGACCCACTGTGGCGGCGGTGGAAGGCTATGTTGAGGTGATCAAAGGCATCGAGCATAGCATCCAGGCTATGATCAGCTAGTAGGTGCCAATGGTTGGTGGTGTACATAGCTGCCCAGGTGCATAGGTCATCCAGGGTCATGAGGTCCAGGCGTTCATCATGTACCCAGGTAGTTAAATCAGACACCATCCATGCCCCCATCACTATGCCCACGCTGCCTAGGCTGCCCAGGCCCTGGCACATGAGCCAGGTCATGTGTCACATGTCGATCACCCATCATGCGATTGACGATGACACCCATCACTAGCCAGGATACGATCAGCCCCAGGCCGTACATCGCTAGTAGTGGAAGTGGTACAAACCTACCTATGGACATAAGTAGTATGTCTTCTAGGGTATGTACTGACACAAACCCTATCATCACACTGGAGAACAGCGTAGTTCGGTAAGAACGTATGGCTGTCTTCAATGTCCCAATCATATCAGTCTGCCCTTATAAGAGCGATTTCAGAATCAGACTGATTCATAATTCGGTGATACACCTCAGCTCCCTAGAGACTCCTTTTTACCAGTAAAGCCCCTTTTTTAAAATCTTTTTCTTTTTTTTTGGGTTCCCATACAGCTTGTAGAATTGATGAATATATTCGGTGGAACCTTCTTTTTTGGGTTCCCATACGGTAGGGTTTTAGGAAGATTGTATTTGTATCAAATGAATTATTGGGTGAAAGAGTACATTCATATAGTGAAAAATATCGATTAAGTTCCAGTTATTAGGCATCTGGGTTCCCATACATCATGACGTAATCAGCGAGGATAAGGGTTGTACAGGCTAAACAGATGTCTACACCTAGATCGATATACGATTGGGCGGGAGGTACTGTTTGAGAACATGTATAACAAATGATTTTTTCAGTGATAGGTACAGTAGGTATGGTACTTACATATCCTATCCTTAGTACCTTTGAACTGATCGGTACAGGAGGGTTCTTCTTTCGCTTCTTCGGAGGGTCTACAGCCTTATCATCCCAATATGAGCTCATTGTGTACCCTTTCTGAATATACTGTTGTGTATATGCCTCTGACGATTCCTAGAACATGATTGGCATAGTTTATGTTTAGAGGTATCGAATTTATTATTCTTTTTAACAGTACGAGTTATCCCGCAATCCGGGCATGTAGCTTCTTTGGTTGGGCGCCCGTGTTTACTAATCATTAGCCTCTTTTTGGGTTTATTCTGAGGTTATATGTCTTAGGGACACAGGCTTGACAGATCTTCGTGGTTTCACTCTCATACTTATGTCTTTTCTGTATGGTCCGCATCTGGTCACATATGGGACACCGTACCTCGATCATCTTCTTTACCATCACTTATCTTCCTGCCCTCGGTATCCGGTCCTGAATCTATTACGTAGACAGATGACACATATCTTTAAAGTCGTCTTGTCATACCCATTCCTGGGTACTACCTCTCTCACCTTCTTACAAGTAGGGCATGTGACCGTTATTAATTTTTTAATATTAGACATCTATCCATCTTCGCGTTTACGGACGTTGAGTGGGGGGTAGGCTTTTGGAACACATGCACGACAAAGCTTTATACGTCTATTGTCATATTTGTTCCTTCGAGTAGCCATTCTATATTCTTTGCATATCGGACATTGGACTTCATAACCCTTTGGTCCGGTCATCTATCTCTTCCCCTGCATAAAAATGGTTAAAAAAATTTGTGAAAAATTACGTGTTGCCCTGCTCGGCGTTACGCGCTAATCGACGGTCTTTAGCCCTCTTCCTCGACTCACACAGACCACATAGGTCAGGCTTATACCTTCTGGGCTGTTTCCGTCCACATTGTCTACATTTTTTCCAACTTGTTGGTGACATTTATTCACTCGCTCTTTTAGTTACTTTCGTGGACTCTGGTTCATTTCAGACCTTTGTTACTATCATCGGACGTGATTCATTCGATGCCTGTGGTACTGTCACTTATTTTGGTTCATTCAAACTCGATGGTACTCTTGGTATCTTTGATTCATTCAAGTACGATGTTACTTTCTGTATTCCTGGTTCATTCGTCTTAGTGGGTACTGTCGTTGATAAGGATTCATTCAAGCTATACGATACTGTTCATAAGCATGATTCATTTCCTGTCAATGATACTTTCCTTGAATGTGATTCATTCTGCTGCTTAGGTACTTTCAAGCTGAGTGGTTCATTCAAATCGATTGTTACTTTCTGTGATAATGGTTCATTCACAAATTATGGAACTCTTCCGCATTCTGGTTCATTCTACTTTAGTGATACTTTCCGATAATGTGATTCATTCTTGACATATGCTACTTTCTAACTCAGTGGTTCATTCATTCTCGGTCTGTGATACTTTCAAGTTCGATGGTTCATTCATATGCGTTGCTACTTTCTTCCGTCTTGATTCATTCGCGACCAATGTTACTTTAATCCTGACTGGTTCATTCGTATACGGTGATACTCTCGCTCCTCGTGGTTCACTCTCCGCGTGTGATACTTTCACTGATAGTGGTTCATTCAGGCACGTTGATACTTTCGGGCCCAATGGTTCATTTTGCAGGTATGATTCTTTCTTGGTGCATGATTCATTCCAGAGAGGGGGTACTATCATTTACCGTGGTTCATTCCTCGTCTACGATACATTCCATGCTTTAGGTTCATTCAATCCACTTGGCACTATCGAAGTAAATAATTCATTCCTATGTTTAGTTACTATCTCCTTTTGTGATTCATTCTGTATTAATGGCACTGTTACTGCTGATAATTCACTTTGGGACCATGTTACTTTCAGATTCCGAGATTCACTCATGATAGATGATACTATTCACCCGGATGGTTTGTTCTTGTGACTCGTTCCATCCAATCGTCAATTGCTTCTTGTAATGAGAACCCTTCCCCTCTATACCAAGTATTATTATTGGCTGGAGCAAAGATTGAGAATTTTTTATGGGTTCCCATACCCCGTTCACTAGCCACTGTCAGATTAAAACAATACGTAAAAGTCATTAGTTTATTTAAATTAAGTAAATCATCATACGAGAATTTAAAATTTACGTTTCGATTTTTTGACGCTTCTTCTTTTCCCTCCATTCACGCTCCACACTTTTTAATGAGCTTATTTTTTTATCCCAGCAATTCATGCAATAGCCATCACCTAATAAATTTTGTTGATGGCATCGTTGACATTTACCAATCGTTTCTGTAGGTAATTTTGTTTCCCACTCAAGATAATCATCTTGAGGTCTTCCACCTTTTTTTCCCATAATAATCACTTAATCTTTTTTGTCGTATATAAATCCTGTCAACGTAGCTGGAACAATTCCATTACCAAGTGCCTTTAATCTTTTATTGCGTTCTTTTACTTTAGTAGCTAATCGAGGGATGGGTGGCTCTTCTAACCACCACATTCCATTCTTACTTCTTTCGAGCCATTTGTCATATTGTTCTTTCTCTAATGGGTTAAGAGAGGTCCACCCGATTGGTAATCCCATTAGCCATTCCACCCAATCAGGATTCAAACTTCCTTCAGAGGGTGTTTCTTCACGAACAGCATACCCCAATGATGTTCCACCCTGTTGGTAGTTGGTTTTTCGATCACCATCTGCCACTGGAGTGGGCCATAATTTTGTCGCTGTTTCTAGATTTATACCCCTTCTTTGTCCACTACTTCGCCTTACGACACTTCGACCATTAGGTGCTACTAACTCCAAGGAGTTCGGCCCTCTAGCACTGCTATCAGGAGTAGGCCATGAAACCATCTGCTCTAAGCCCTTCTGGACCAATTGACCAGTGTCTTTGTTGTAGAACCGTTGATTGGGGTGACAGGGGGGTTCACACCCGTGTATGTCGATCACAGTGATATGTTTCCATCCTGGTGGATCTGCTGCTGGAGTTGGGAATCTAAAGGGAGAGTCCTTTTGACCCGATGCACCACCACCGCCATCGGAGGTGGGGAGCTCCAGCATCTTCAGCGGAACGCAGACTCCAGCGCAAATCGTACCCCGCCTGGGAAAGTTGCCCAAGGACTTCCGCTGAGTACGGGTTAGCCCCGTCAGCCAATCCTCGGACGTTTTCCAAGATGACAAAACTGGGTCCCACTTCCCGTATGACCCGAAGGGTTTCAGGCCAGAGGTTTCTGTCGTCAGCCTTTCCCAATCGCTTGCCTGCAATCGAGAACGGTGGGCAGGGGAACCCTCCCGTAATAACATCAACCAATCCTCGGTACTCTCGACCATTGAAGGCATATATATTGTCGTAGATTGGCGCATCATCCAAAACCCCATCTTGGATCCGAGATTTAATAATCTCCTGACAGTACGGTTCAATTTCTATATATCCAACTGTTCGAATATTTAAATCAGTTAATTTTAGACCTAGATTAAATCCACCATATCCTGAATATAGGGATAATTCATGTAGCATTTTTTTATTCTCTTATACCCAAGGAACCTTTTTACCACCTTGATATTCACGAGCATGACCTTCGTCGATTAATTGTTTATTAATATTTATATCGCCAACCATCACATCGGCTAAGATGCGGCCGAATTTACCTTTTTCTTTAGTGCATTGAATCGAAACTTTCTGCCCCTTCAGCAATTCTTTTAATCTGGCTTTGCTGGCGAGGCCAAGCTTTTTTTCGTCTTTGTTACGGGTCCTAGTCTCCGGGGTGTCAATTCCTGCCATACGCACTCGACCACGATGCCAGATATTGAAGCCGAGATCGATATTGACATCTACAGTGTCACCATCAACAACCCTTTCGACCTTACAGAAATATTCAAACATCTACTTTGCACCACACGTACATTCAGTACAGTCACATCCAGTGCAATCGCATTTCTCTTTACCGCATTCACATACCAACAGATTTTCTTTTATGTGTTGGTCTGCGTATCGATAGAAAATCTTTCTTAAGAATTTAAGGATGTCCATTCGGTCACCTCTCGTATTATTACTTCGATCTTTGCTTCAGCTAGGATTGATACTATATCCTCCTGTGGATACCACACAGGGGCTATAATCCGTGTCACATTACTATTTGCTAAAACTTTTGCACAGTCGAAACAAGGTGTAACGGTTACATACGCAGTTAACATATCGACGGATGTTAACTGTAAAAGGGCGTTCATTTCTGCGTGAACGGCCTTACACTCATTTAGACGAGTACCTGAGGGAGCATCCGCCCCTTTGCAGGGTTCATCCAAACAATGAGTAAATCCTTTTGGTACACCGTTATAGCCTGTTGCTACGACATGGTTATTCGAATCAACTAAGATGCAACCTACCTGCCTGCGCTTACATGTTCCCCTGAGAGAGGCTAACCGGGCCATATTTAAAAAGTAATCGTCTATGTGAATTCGTTCATGCATTAACGTGCGATAGTTTTACAGTCTTTGGTATGCCACACCTTTTCAGACTCACTCCAATGATCTGCATCAGTGGCGGATCCATTGACATTTATATGTGTATTAATCTGAATATCTTGGCTTTCTTTCATTTTTTTAAGACGGACTAATTTAGCGTTAAAATCTTCTTCATTTCGTTTTGCAACACCTGTCGTGCCAGAGGGATATTGTGGAGCTGCATTTGGATTGTGATGGGCTTGATATTCCCCTTCCTCAAAGACCATACTTTCAGGATTTATCGCTTTGACATAGTGAGATGGGTTTTCAATTAACCATCGTCCATTTTGAAATTGACGAACTATAGTACAAGCAATATTGTGATAGCAAATACTTTTATCGCGTAGACAAGAATCCTTATCGGGTCCACAGTTTCCTCGTTCATGTGCCATCTTTAACCTCCTACCTTATCCCATTGATCCTTTATAACCGCACGGGCAATGACTCCATAAATGGACAAATCCTGCCACGTATCCTCTATGCTTTCATTTTCAGGGATACGGTCATCCCTGTAGAGGTTTATTAGTCGCTCCAACTTATCATTAGTTCTGACTAGAACCCCTTGAACTCCAAATTTCGAGATATTGTTTGGACCATAATCATGTTGTTTCTTATCAAATAGCTTTACATCTTCTAAGAGCAATTCAATGATTATCTTGGTCTGTGGCTCTACACACTCTAATGCAGTATAGATTTCGTGTGCTAACCGTTCCTTAGTGTATTGATTTGGAATAAACTCCGTTCCCAAAATAAAAAGCCTCACATTTTTAATCACATGAGGCTATTCTATCATAAAATTATCGCACTGTCAAATCATGGAAGCAGTAATTTTTCAGCTTCAACTGCCAATTGACCAATCACATACCCTTCGCTTAATAGCATTTTCTCAACCTCTCTAACGGTATGGATAACTTGTTTGAGAAGTAACTGTTCAATTGCCCCGCCTATAGCTTCAGGCCAATAAGTTGTTTCAAGGAAATCTGTTAGAACCTTAATTGGCTCGTGTTGAGCAGATCCAGATACTAAACTAAGCGGGGCATCCATCGTACTTCCTCCAGTGCGTTATATGGGTTTATTCATTGGGGGGATAAATCCCATTTCCTCTTTATATTCAGCTAGATCCATCACGTAGATTGGGACATTTGGATAGGCCGCGAGTGCATCCTGATAGTTCATAAATACTGGCAAATAACCAATAGTCCCCTGGATGCTCTCAAGAGTTATTGCACCTGATTGATTTTCAGACCCCTGTCCATTAGGAGTTCTCACGGGTTTAAGAACCACACAAATTTGATCTGGTAAACCTTTCATTTCCATCCGTCTATGATCATAAACTGGCATTACTCAATCCCTTCGTTATTAGTGTCTACGCCATGATCTTGAAATATGATGGACCGTAATGCCTCTTTACGTTTAGACTCACGGCGTTTCATAGCATCATAATAATTGTCTTTATCATTATAAAGAAACTGTAATTCTTGATGATCAAAGAATTCATAGAGTCTTTCAGGATGGGTTGAAAAGTTCATCCATGTTTGAACATCCATTCCAAATCCCATTTGTGTTACTGTCACTCTGGATGTCAGCCCCAATAGATGGCCTGAATCTCCGTGGAATAGTCCACCACCTGAATTTCCGAATATAGAAGGAGCATTTGCCATCAGATAGGTTTTCTGCTCTATTACTTCTCGCAAATAGGTTAAAGTTCCGTTATTGGGGAAAGGGTCATGGAGTAAACTACAACCACATGTAATAACTTCATCTGCGATTCGAAGACTATTTATATCTTCTTGAGGAATTACTTGAGCAACATGCTCTACAGGTTTGAAATTTCGGAGTCGTACAGCAGCTAAATCATGGTGTTTGTCATACGCGATGATGTCAGCTTGTGTGGAATTACTTGAAATTAAGTTAGAACCATCATAGTCAAAAACCTCAATGGCAACTTCTTCAAAATAATCAGTCTTTCGTTGTTGTTTTAAAACCGGGTCGAATTCATCACGAAGCTTGATTGCAGAGTCAACGACATGCTGACAAGTGAGAGCAATATTTATATATCGCCCTTCATGCTGAGGATCCTCCTCAGAGTAAATGACAACACCACTTCCGCCTGCATTTCCACTACGAACTCTTACTACTGGATATAGGATTTTTTCGTGGATTTCATCAACGGATAGCATAAAATGCCTCTCTAATCCCCACTTCGTTTCACCATTGTATCATAAAGAGTACGGTTACGTCACTAGGCTGTCGCTTTTCTTTCTTCTTCATGTTGTTCATCATTATCCCCACTTCGAAACCAGTCTCCTTGATTCATCAATGAGTTAGTAAATCTTTGAACTTTGCCACAAAGTTTACATGTGCCAGGACTTAAAGGTCCATTAGCGGCTTCGATTGACCAATGGTGAGCGTGATGTTTCCCATTTTTGTCTTTTAGAAGATTAGGTTTTCCCGGTCGATTAGGTTCACCTGTTTTAGTGAATCTAATATGACCTTCTGTTCTCTTATGCTTATTAAGATCTCGGCTTCTGGATATTGAGATTCCGCATGGACAAGTATATGGAGTATCCTTTCTTTGGGTTGCTACCGTTGCCATTATGAATTTTCTCCTAGGGTGACGTAATCTAATAAATCTATAGTAATTGCCATACAATTAAGATTTGTTAGTGTTGAAATAGTATTTTGAATCTTATTTAACATTGCATTAATCTCTTTTTTAGTTTGATTTGGAAGTGAATCCCGATGCTGAATAAGATGAGATCGCCATCGGCCCTTCCCATAGGCTTGACCCAGTACATGAAATCTTATCTCTTTCAATGGAAAATCTTGATAAGTCCACTTGTTATCCGAATCCCAAAAATGCAGAGTAAAATCTAATATTTGTGGATTATAGGATCCGTAATTATCATTACTCATGATTTATTTATGAAGAATTTTGACCATCTATGAATAGCACATTTTCTACATAATCTCAGTGTTGAAGAGCGATGGACGGTGTAGTTGACCCACCGCGCATAGTTACAGGTAGGACATTTAACCCAAACATGCTTATTCCGTCCTACTTTTCCAATCTCTTTAGCACTTCTAACTTCTCCAATTTGTGGATCCATATTCTATTCCATCTTCTTTTTATAAGGTAATTTATGCTCGAACCCCCTTCCAACATAGAAAGTTTTTTTTTCTCGACTTATAGAACAATCTTTACAAGTACGTAAGGTAGTCTGATTAGAAAGCGTGTATGCTGCCCACCGTTCTTCATGACAATCGGGACATCGAACCCACATAAATCGTGAGGAAGTGCCTCCCCGGCCGATTTCTTTGCCTTTAATTATTTCTCCAATTTCATGGTTTTCAATCATTAGATTAGGATTGATCCATTTTGAAATTTATATTGTCCTCGTCCAGCTTTAGGCCATCGATCTGATTGTGGTTCAAAGATTTTGACACTTCCATCTTGGAACACCACGATGTTGTAGGCATGACCGCCGGAGTAGTCTATAACTAAGCCAACTCCATTTAATCCAAACCGTTTATCAACCATTGCTTTAAAGGAGAAGGCAAAATTATCGCAATCATACTTCTCTTTAACGTATTTCTTGTTGTCGGTCCAATCCCATTTAATGATAGCTTTCATATCCTTTTCATCACAAAGAAAATATTTTGTATCTAAGGACATGATTTCCATTTTGTTCTCTGTATCAATATCTTTTTTCCATGCATTGATATAGGAACGAACATGACCCATCGAAGATTCTGTATGAGTAATCTCCGGTAGTTGGAAGAAGTCCAGGCAGTGCTTTAAATTAGTTACTAGCTCGTCCATCGGTCTAATGACTCCTTTAACTGTTTCGATAAGGCCGTAGCTTCAACCTGATTTTCTTTGAGAACCAATATCTCTGAGGCAGCTATTTCAACCTCAGCTTCTTTTTCCTCAAGAATGTTTTTTAGATTCCGCTCTATACTTTCATATTCTCTGCACCGTTTTTCAGCGGCATCTCGTTGCGTCAAAGCATTTGTCATTAGCGTTTTATGAACTTCGGCTTCATCTGTTTTTTCTTGAAGGGTTGTCTTCAACTCTACGATCTTTTCTTCTAGATCCAGATGCATTGTAGCCATCTGGTTGAGCATTCTAAGGTCACACAACTTATAACCATTAATCAATTTTAAACTGATTAAAAGTCGAACTATTGCTACTAATACTTTACTCATCCCCCTCTATCTCCTTTTCCACGATCGTAAATATTGGACCATTCGATTACACAATTGTTCGGGAGTTTCCTTAGATGGTCTATCATTTTCTGTAGAAAGGCAAATGGTGAGCCAATTATTATGTAATCGTTTACCCTTGATTGGTGTATAACACCATAATGGTTCAAGGCAATTACCACATTCCTCCCATTCTTCAAGAACGCCCGTTGTTGGACGAACAGAATTTTTCATATGAGGGCCGTAATGTAAACGGCCCTCATTTTTAATAAGTTTTGCAGCTTGTTCAAAGGTTAATCTGGTTCCATCTTTAAATTCAATGGATTTGACATTTGTCGCATCAGAACTCGTTTGAAAAGCTACATCACTCATGTGTTAATCCAACTCCGCCGGTCCACAACTGATGCTCGTGCATTCATGACAATATCATATGCTTCATCAAGTGTTTTCCCTAATTTAGTATGTAGATACCATACAACGGTTAAGGGACTTCGTTCCATCCCCATAGCACAGTGGACTACAATTTTAATTTGATCATCGTCCTTTAGCACTTGATCCATAAGAGCTGCAAGTTCTGTAAGATCATCTTTGACAGTTCCACTGCCGGGGCTTATGTCAGTTTCAATATCAGCCGAAGAGTCGAGCTCACCCGCAACATTTATCGTGAAATATCCATGAATAACAGCCTCAGAACAACCTTCGTAATCAGTTATTCCAATTCTATCCGTTGCCCAATGGATTTCGTCGATGTTAAAGTCGTCAGGTATTGTTCGACCTTCTCTCTCGACTAGGTGTTTTAGATTATTTTCAAAACGTTCTTTAGAAGATATATTTGGTATAAATTTCCTGGGTGTTGTCAATGTAGACTCCTATAAATTAATGATGCCCATGTAAAGGACTGATAGCGTGATTGCCACTGTGTTCTCCTGTCTTACCAAGGATTTTCTTAGTTCCAATGTGTTTAGGCATCTTGCCACGAAAGAATTGAAACTTATCCCTCCATTGTTTCCATCGAGCCTGCTTTGATCGGGTAATATCCTCTTTGCGAATGAATCCATCGTCTTGACGTAAATCAAGTAATGGATGATCGTCAGTTACAATTAGGACATTAAACCAGGTACATCTGGGGAGTAGATTTGCTCCATGATCCCCAAACTCCCCAGCAATTTCTACACATTCTTCCATATCGTTGGAAAATACAGGAAAATCTTGGCATCGTTCTGGACGTGTTTCATGTATGGTGCAGGATCCTGTTCCATCTGAGTTAGGGCAGAATGCGGCACATTCAAAAAGAACGTCTTTACTATTGTTATTGTTTTTATCCCTATGGCTCCACGGACGAGGCTTTAAAGTCGTCTCATTTAAGGGGATGATGAGAGGCTCACCACCATTATGAGATCGATACTGGTCTGGTGGAAGTTGTCCCCAACCCATTGTTGATTCATTCCGTTTAGAACCACAACAGTCTCCACATCCATTACACTCTAATGCCCGTGCCTCTGACAGGGTCATTAATTTGCTGGTTGTATTACCCATTTTCATGATTTTAATCATTCCGAGAATCGATCGCCTTTTCCGCTAAATCAAGGGTCAAAAAGACTCTCGTCATTAGTTCTTGGCGTTGTTTCTTTGACACACGCTCTTTGTGGTCCAATTCACGGACGAACTCCTTTAGACCACTTAGTTCTCGCTGTAGATATGATTGTTTTTGATTGGTTAACGGACTGACATGATTATGTGTACTTTCCACAACACTGGTATTAGTTTCCTTATTCCCGAATAAATTGAATATATTCATTACGCTATGCTCCTTTGTTTTAAAACTGCCTGTTCATTGACAAAATCTACCATCGCCCAGAATTGGGCATCCTGCTTTTCTTTTGTGGGTAAATCGTACTCATAGATAAAACAACGTTCATCTACTCCAGGTAGGACACAGAAATCTGTATCCCATTTTGGTTGATTCTGTTTACCCTGTTTCGCAAATCGTGTACCCATCCACCATAGGATGCAAGCAAACATCAAGCTGAAAAAAACAATCATCACCCTAACACCTCATTCAAGACTTTTCCATTGGTGCTGGTTCGCTCTTCAGCCTCTACTTCGACCTGAATGACAGGTTTCTCGGCTGTTAGAATGGATCGTAAGCTTTCAATGTCCATCTTAGGATTACGTACACTTGTTAGTGGATATAACCGAATACAGTGTAAGTATGGCGTATGTCCATCCCGTCCATAGATCATGGAACAGGTGGATTTAAACCCTTTCCAAAGATGCCCAACGGTATTAGAGATAAATCTCTGTACCCATCCTTTACGTATTGGCATATTTGGAATATACCGTACTGATGCACTAGATGGCATATTTGCGGATGCTAGGCTGAATGATGCGTAGGGATTTTCTTTGAAGAACCCCTCATTGGCTAGAGCATTTTGAACCTTAGACTCTAGGACGGGGATCTCGTCAATCTTCAAAGGAACGCTACAGAATATCATGCTTCTGGCACGATTTTCTTGGTCACTGTAATTAGCGAGGTCAAATCGACTCAGCAGGGTATCTTTAGCTGCTCGGATACCAAGCATAGTCAATTCATCTGCTTTTCCACGTATCAACCTAGTTCGACGAAACGGAGGGATTAAACTCCACACCTTTCGTACAGGTAGACGATAAGCAGAGATGCTACTTAATCCCAACCATGATCCTAGATTGCCTTTGGTAAGTCCAGAGAGTACATCGGTTAATGTGGGACCACTCTGGGATCCAGATTGAGATGAAGCCTCAATGGTAGCTAATGCACAGGCCAACTGGTGGTCAGTGACATACGGATCCCCCATTCGATCGTCAGTTACCAAAAACTTCTCATTTGGCAACAACGCCATCATTTCATCCCATACCTCATTCATTTGATCATGAAGCGTAGGATCTCGGGGAATATCAAGAATGATCAGAGTTTTGGCATGGGGGAATCGCCTCTTAAGCCTCTCGTGCAATATTGCTCCGAGTAGAGAATGAGAGCCAAAACCCATGAAGTGGATTATTAGCTGGGGAGGTGTCCCTATCTGATCAGAACGTTCTCCAAGTTCTTCAACGACCTTTTCCTGTTCCTCAAACAGTGTTCCAGAATAAGGAACATAGCCATATGGATCTCTATGGAATCCTGTATCAGTGGGGATAAACTGGGGAAAGAAGATCTCAGTACCGAGCGAGGATTTCATCCGTCGTCCCTTACTACTGATTCTTCGGGTGGTGTCATTATTGATATCGTAGAGTAACGCACTCTGGACCCGATCTAGACACCCAACATCACCGAGACGCTCTAGCGTCCCCCATACCCGGTTTACCTGTGCTGTGCCGCTTGCACAAAGCATCAGAGGCATAGAAGAATTGACTAACCAATCTCCCTCAGAGCTCTCGTGAACAGCAAGTCTATTTGACCCGATTTGTAACCTATTTGACATAATTGACCTTTCCTTCTTAAATTTGACCGTTGAATCCCCCCCACCCCTGCATGTGACCTATATCGTTGTGGCTATCCCTATCCAAGCAAATGTGAGTACAAACCATGAAACCGGGATAGCCCAAATCGTGAATATGATTTTTGATCTGAGTGACATATTGACCTCTTATTGTTCTTTAAGATCATTTAAGAATTTATTGCGTAATTCTTGAGGTAGCATGACCGCTAAATGGCCTAGATTACCGTCTATTGTTCTAGTGACGTGATTACATTCATCACATCTATAGTCAACAGCAAGATACTTAGGATCTGAATCAGTCATTCTAGATTCACATCCCCCGCAGGATACTTGATAGAAGACCAATACTTCGGGGGCTTGGCTTGCGATTAAAGACACTTCATCCAATATTTCTTTTACGTGCTCATCAGACATCATTTCTTTGATACGTTCCTCTTGTTCACCCTCACACCTTGTGTCATTCCAGTTCATAATTAGATATCTTCCTCTGCATTTACATTGACCTTAAACCAATCGACATAACAGTATGGACAAATTGATCCTGAGTTGTAGTCCGGGTCATCCTCTACCGCAATCACGATTGGATTGCTGGTAGAGAATCTATGACCCTTCGGACATCTATAATCTTTGACCGTACCGTCTTCAGCATTAAGCCGTTTAGTGATCCACCACATAGATGCTCCTTGGCTAACAGTTACAGACGACCTGTCCATCCACCCAGTGCGGGGGTTTAACATATTCCTTATGGCCTAGATGTTCAATCACAAAGGGCTTTGGGGGTGGTGTACCATGATGCATTTCATAGTAGACATGATGCCAATGTGATAAGAATATCTTTACTGCATACCGACGAGCCATTGCGTCTAGGTGACCGGGAGGTAACAGCCCTTGGCTGTACGCTGCGTAGGCATCTGTACCACGTCCTACCTCTAACGCCCGTTTGTCAGCCGTTTCACGGAAGCCACCATTTTCATTTCTTTGGATGTAAGCCAACTTTTTATCAACATACATCTTACCGTAGATGTCCGGACCTTTGCTCTTGGTAGCCAATTTTTTGGAATTGATCTTAAAGCTTTCGCCAATCTTCCAAAAGATGACCTTCAGGTCAGCGTTCCAAGGCCGCCGAGACACCACTTTAATTAGGTTTGCCTTAGTGACTTTAGGGACAGCAGTGGAATCGTCTTCTGCTTCTTCTTTCGTCTTAACAAGGGATAAAGCCATTCGATTTAAGTTTTCGGCCTTTAAGTTGGCTTTAGTGGCAATCTCTACAATTTGTTCATGTGTTACTTCGGTAGCACCACGTCCAGGGATAACTTCATTCACAAGTTCCGTAGCTTTTGCCTTTCCAAGCCAAGACATAGTTGGGTCATAGCCACCGAATCGCCATATAGCTCCTGCTGTATGCGCCTTTTCAATGTCGATCTGTCCAATTAATCCTGCGGAAATAATGGGTCCGATAAAGGGAATCGATTCAGCCCATTGTCCAATTGGCTGATAGGCAGAATACACAGCAAGGAGTTTCTTTATATTTTCCTCAGTGTTAAGGAACCCACCCATAGCAAAGTCCAACATGGCTGTTGGAGTACCATTCTTTTCCAGACCACGAGCTCGTCCAGCGACAGCAATACGTTGGTCTTGAATGGCATAGAAGGAAGATACTAAGTGCCGGGTTTCATCTCTGGACATGTTAGCGGGATCGAAGCCAATCTTCTCTATCGCATCACGCTTCATCTTATTGATGATCGCTAATTCCCAACCTTCACTGTTTTCAACGACGAATTCATTGGGAAGTAATTCGTCGGGGATTTGATCGAAATCTGGATTTTCACCTTGGGAGCTCATTGATACCATCCTTATAAAGTTAGATTTTTTTGATGTTCGCTAACATGGTAGAAATGCCTGAAGCACAGTGGTAACGGTTGCGGTTTGCATTTGAACACTCAGCATTGATTTTAGGCTCTAACCGTTTGACTTCTCTGCTTACGAGTTCTTGTATGTACCTGCACTCGGCATCGGACAACTCAACCTTGATCATTCCATTTTCTCCTTTTGAATTTTGATTGTGAAATCGAACCAATAGTGAGAGTCTAGCAGGTTGAGAACTGTAAGTCAATAAGGAATTTTTAAGAATCGGAAATCTCTATTTGGAAGTGTAAAAATTGTACTATTAATTTCTTATATGAGGTTCCAAGTCCCTTAATTTTTTCTTTAGGATCTAATGAACGATATAGGATTTCTTCGGTTAAATTAGAAACTTGGTAGAAATTTTTTAAGATTTTTATCCATTTACTGGACCATCGTGTGTCTTTCGTTGTTGCATTGATAAATGTTCTGAAATGTTCTTCAAAGACATCAGGCTCATAGGATGTGAGAGGAACTGGATTTCTATGCTTACATAAAGAACACAGCCAAATAACTTTTAATGGATGATTGTAATCTGTCTGAACTGCCTTAGAGTTTGGACTCTGACATCGACTGCATGGTAACCGTATTATCATTCCCTTTTTAAGGGCTTGATAAACTTGATAATATGCTCGTTGTCTTTCGGGGTGTTTATCATTGAGGGTTTTAGTAGCTAACGAATGGCTTTGTTTGCCTTTTTGAGTTAGATGATAATCTCTTTGCCATTCGGCTCGACAAGCCAGACAACGAGTGTCATACCCAGACGAGTATTGAGCATTTCGAGCAAATTGTTCTAATACTTTTGATTGGTTACATATTCGACAAGTGTAGAATTGTCCTGAGATTTTAGGGGTTGTTCCTTTTGAATGTAGCCGACAAAATTGGGCATTTTTGCTGATTTTAACTTTGCAGGTTTCACATAATTTTTCTTTCTTTGGAACTCGTTGATGTCGAGTTTCTCCGATTGATTCTAATATACTCCACACTCTTTGCCGAGTAACCCCAAACTTTCGACTTAGTGCTGCTGTGTCGATCTTATCACCAAGAAACGTAGCTACATATTGATGTATTTTATCTTTAGTGGAGTTTTCCATTCCTCCCCTCCCAAACACCATAGTCCGTAGATAATTGACACAAGTATATCAAAGATAACGGTAAGGTGCAATAAGGCCAGGGGGGGCTATCGATGAATGTTGGCTATATAAGGTAGGAGCGCCCAATAAGCCCTAGTCAATACTAGGACATCCATTTCACAGTGTTTAACTACATCTTTCATTGCTTTGGGGCTACCCCGCATCGCTGATTTCCAGGTATCCCAAGTCAATGGAGTCTTTCCCTCATCATGCCCAATACCTAAAAATTGTTGAACTGAGATGAGTCGTCGGCTACCGATCCTATTGGAAATTCCTCCAGCATAATACATAGCATCAATATGGAACTGTACTCGTACTGGGCGCTCACCGTGGAACATCAGCCGGGCATTAAGGAATGGAACATCAAACATCTTCCCATTCCAGGTGACAATCCCGTTATATTTCTCTACTTCGTCTCTAATCGCAATTACTAGTTCTTTATCGGGGTTTGGGTCAAATGGGTCCTCAATCTTTAATTTGATGGTATAAGGTTTATTTAGGGTATCGTGATGGTTAGAATAGTATCCAGGTGGAACAATTTCATGAAAACTTGCACATAGGATGATCCCCATATTTGCTTTTAAATCGGTTGTTTCTATGTCAAATGAAGCTATTCTCAATTGAAATCTCCTCTGAGAGGGTAATTGGTTCTCCCTCAGTTATTTAGGTTACCTATTATACCATCCACTTTGTTAGATAAATTATCAATTGCGTTCTGATTCGGTATTATATATATATGTAATCCTAGTTTGAGTTATAATAGGTTAAAACTTAAAAAGAGGTCCCATATGGAAATCCAAAGGTTTTTTTCGGTAGTCGAAGATCTGGATGGTATTGTAACTGCTGAGTGTTGTCCCCAGTGTGGTTCAGTTGGGGTTGTTCATTTTGAAGATTCAACTACTTCTGATGCTCCTCACCATAGTTGTCTTAAATGTGGTTGGGCTTGGGATGGTTGTACGTTCAGTGCTGGTAAGACAATGGCGGAGAGACTCAATAGTATTCTTCAATAAAATCCTTTTTGGCTTAAGACTTGACATAGGGAAGTTTTTAGTGTAGAATTTCCTTAAATCTTAGAAAAAGGCTAGGTCAAACAAAATCATGCAATTCCAAGAAGAACTGTCTCACTACATCCGGGCTGGGTATCCCCTCCTCTATATAACTGCTCTTGAACCTGAACGGGCTATGACCAGCATTGAAAAGGTATGTTCCTCTATCAATGGTGGAATCTCTTGTCATCAATGGAAAGTAACCACTGGATGGGATCTTTCTGGTGCAGGAGATGATCCTGATGAAGTCTTTGAATACATTGATAAGAGACATTCACATAATTCTGTTTCCATTCTTTGTAACTATCATTCCTATATTGGGGAAAACCCCAACCCTGTTCTCATTCAGCGATTTATGGACTCTTACTTCACTTGGAAGGCTCAAGAGACACATCGCACTGTAATCATCCTTTCTCCCATGTTTAAGCTAGCTCCTGAGTTAGAACGGTTTTTTCAGACACTGACGTATTCTCTTCCTAACATGGAGCAAATTACCACTACTGTGGACATGTTGGCAGATAGCTATAAGGATCGCTTTACTTGGGAATCTGAGAAACATCGTGATCGAGTAATCGCTAATGCTTCTGGAATGACTGAAGATGAGATTGAATCTTCTTTAGCATTATCTGTTGTAAAAACCAACGCTGAGACAGGTAAACCGTCTATTGATGCTGATGTCATTATGGATGAGAAAGCTAAGATTTTATCCAAATCTGGCTTCTTAGAGTACTGGCCTTATCCCGAAGATCTCTCTTCTGTGGGTGGGTTGAATAACCTCAAAAAATGGCTTTCTGAACGTGAAAAGGCTATTTTTAGTCCAAAAGCCAAGGAGTTTGGGCTACCTCAGCCTAAGGGTTTATTTCTCTTAGGATTACCTGGAACAGGTAAATCTTTGGCTGCTAAGTGCTTATCTAAAGAGTGGGGATTACCCTTGATTCGGTTCGATATGGGTAAGGTTTTTGGCTCTTTGGTGGGTGAGTCCGAAGAACGTATGAGAATGGTTCTTGATCAGATTGAGAGTCTTGCGCCTGCGGCCGTATGGATTGACGAGATTGAGAAGGGTATGGCTGGTGCAGAGTCTTCTGGGACCATGGATTCTGGTGTAACCAAGCGTGTGTTCGGTCAGTTACTTACATGGATGGAAGAACGTCCTAAGGATAAATTGATCTACATCATTGCTACAGCCAATGAAGCCCTCAGTTTGCCAGCGGCGTTGCTACGACGTTTTGATTCTATGTTTTGGGTGGATTTGCCTACTGAGAAGGATAGAGCCGAAATTCTCCGCATACACCTCAATAAGAACAATCAGATGTCTGAAGAGGTGGAAGCTGCTATGGGAAGGCTCTGTGAGGTCACCAGAGGCTTTTCTGGGGCTGAAATAGAGAATGTGGTGCATTCCTCCATGTTTAAGGCTTTCAATGACGATGCTACCAAGGTTACGCCTGCGTATCTTGAGGCCGCTGCTTTGACGATTACCCCAATCGCAAAGCTACGCCGGGAAGATATTGAAGCATCTCGAATGTGGGCTAAAGAGCGTTGTCAATTTGCTCAGGATGAGGAGCCAGTTAATCTTGATTCTTTGCATCAGGATCGAGTTCGGATGGTTCAAAGTCGGTCCATCAATCTTAATTAGTCCTTGACTTAATATTCCAAAATATGGTAGAATAAATCAATAAATTGTTTTAAAGGAGCAATGTCATGGTTAGCACAGGTGGTTTCAATTCTAATACGGTCACAGAGTCTGAACTAAATCGGGTCGATCTTGAGAATTCCAATGTTTCTGCGGATAAACCGATTAATTACGTGGTAGATCAGCCTGCGGTAGTGAGTCCAATTCAAGCTCAAGGTTTGTGGAAAAAGGGTGTTCTTGTTCAAATCCAAGGGGGAGTATGGTCTATGGAGGCTCGTCTCCAAGCCGGAGATTTGAACATAGATAGTGGTTCAATTCCAGAGTTTGCAACACTTGGTAAGAAACGACTTTTGGATTCAAAACATAAGAATGAATTTCTTGTCCTTATACGGCAAACTCGTGGAGCTGCCGAGCGCCTAGGATTTAATTTCATTCTGACTGGTAGTTATTTCGTGCCATTTGGGAACTTTGATCGGCTGAAGGACATTGTGTCGGCTAGACAGAAGGATTTCTATAGGTTAGCGGATTCCTTTGTCTTAAGTTATGCAGAGAAACGTGCTGAGTATTTAGAGAGATATGCGGCATATTGGGATAAATTGGAGCCATATTATCCAGACCCTGAGGTAGTTCGGAGTAAGTTCCGATTCAATGTTATTTATTATGCAGCCTCAATGTCTGGTGTTGTCTCTCCTGATGGAAATTCTGATGATATGTACCTCAGTTGGGCCGTAGAGGCAATGAACAGCCTTAGATCTGAAGCCCGTGAAGTGGCTGAGGCTGTTAGAAAGGCCACTGCTGAGGGTACTTTGGATGGTCGGACTATGCGTAGGGTTCAAACGCTTATTGACCGTCTTCAGAACATGGATATGTTAGAAGATACGACACTTCGGGGTGCAGCTCTGGCTCTTGCGGCCGATGCGAATCTGAATACTGCGGATGCATTGCAAGCAGCGGCGGTTGATGTTCGTCCAGGTGCCGTAAGAGCAATTTTGTTGGATTAATCATGATTTTCTACCATTACACATGCATTGAGCATATTGAGAAAATCATTGATGATGGCTTCCTTAAGACCTCAGAATCTAATGTTTCACCATCTGAAGAACATGCGGGACCTGATGTGGTTTGGCTTCTGAAAAAGCCTTTAACGGGTCAGGTTCCAGAAATGTTGACAGGTCGGATTGAAGCATCAGGACGCTCTTTTGGGATTGATAAATCTCGTATTCGTATCACTGTTGACCTGCCCTTAAATGAAGTCCAAAGAGCCGATAAATTTTGGAAAAGGCATAAGGTTGAACAGTGGTGGGCAGATCGGTTAAGTAGCCTTGGAGGTAAGTCAAAAGTTAAAGATTGGTATGTGATTCTCCGTAATATACCGTCTGAGGAATGGGTAGAAATCGGAGATAGGTACAATCAAAATCAAAAAATCAAAGCAGGTCAAATATGATGAAAGTATTGGCGCAAATCGATAGTGATACCACTGAAAAACAATATGAAATACGGGTTGGCAATGACTATAGGGCGTACTGTACGTGTCCAGCTTGGCGGTTCTCTAAAGCTGATCCAAAGGCGTGTAAACATTTAGATCGTTTCATGTGCGGAGATTTCGATTTTGTTGGAACTACTCCTGTAAATCGACAGGTATCTAATGGTGTTAAGCCAGATTTCAGTATTCGAGCGATTTTGCTTGATTGACATTGGGGTCTGAAACTGGTATACTTTTATTAAATTTAAAGGAGTCAAATAAATGCCTTGTTACGTTACATATAAAATTCGATGGTCCGAAACAGGAACAATCTTGAAAGAGTCTGAGGTTAATTTATTTAAGGAAATAGCCGATGAACTTGGTGTTTCCTATAAATTGGAACGTCAATCCGATCGAACTTTCAAGGTTCTGACTAAGGGAACCTCTATTAAACCTGTTATTGAAAAAGTTAAAGCTAAACAGATTCAAAAAGAGGCCCGGAAACGGTACAACATGGTCACTAAATTCAAAAAGGTCAAGGTAGGAAACTAATGGAAGAGTTCACGCTATCCGATGGTAAAAAGGAAGTTAAGGTGATTGTCGATGGGGATGAAATCACTTTTGAACTTATCAAAGGCTTTCCAGCCGGAGCTAGATCTGAAGATTTTGCAGATGCTTTGATGAAAGACATTGCAATCAAAGATAAGGTTTCCCATAAGCCTCATATCCACACTCCTGAAGGTCAAGTAATCTATACAGGTGCATAATAATGGTTAATCCTTTGAAATGGTCGTTTGCATTCTTTGACTTAGGGTCAAAGGAAACCGCAAGACGGGTACGGTTACATCGGAATCTAAGAAGGGTGGGGGCGGCGATACATTCTCAGTCAGTATATTGTATGCCGTATTCGGACAGTAGCTTTAACCAGTTAAAGGACTTAGATCAGGGGATGTTTGTGGTGAGGGCGGATGTGGATGAAGCCCAACTGGATGAACTGGTATCAGCATATGATGTGTTCATATCAGGTTTGCTGAAAGAGGTTTATAAAAAGATGGAAGATCTGGAAGATGCAAAGGCTGCCTCTACAGATATGGTATCAAGACGAGGGTACAAGAAGCGATTAAATAGTATGTATGAACGTCTTGAGCATCTAGAGGGAGTGGCTGCCTTAAGCCAGAATCCAGAAACCCTTTCGAGGGTTGAAGAGTTTATACGTCGGGTGGTAGAGATTGATGAGTATGAGCCAGGTAAGCTTATATAACAGGTACAGGCCAGCATGTTTTGCTGAAATAATTAGTCAAGATCCGATTGTTCGGGTTCTAGCCAATGCTATAAAGAGCGACCGGGTGGCTAACGCTTATCTCTTCAGAGGCACTAAGGGCAGTGGTAAAACATCCACTGCCCGAATTCTTTGTAAGGCCGTAAATTGTCATAAGTTTAAGGTTTTAGGGGATTTGTGTGGTGAGTGTGAGGGGTGTCTAAATGCCTTAAATGAGGCTGTTGAGATTGATGCAGCATCGAATCGGGGTGTTGATGATGTTGAAGGGCTTATTGAGCAACTGAAGTATCTACCAAAGTTGGTGGACGTTAAATTCATCATCATTGATGAGGCCCATCAGCTAACTACCACAGCTTTGAATGCGTTACTTAAAGTTGTTGAAGAGCCACCTCATCATATTAGATTTATTTTTTGTACGACCAAAGAATTACCATCTGCAGCATCTGTTGAGCGGAATGGGACCCTCACTGATAAGGCTTTTATGACTTTATCTTCTCGGTGTCAGATATTTCGATTTGCCAAAATTGTTGATGAAGGAATATTAGATAAATTGAAATTCATCTGTAATCGGGAGAGCATTAATGTCAATGAGGAAACATTGTTAAGTATTGTTGGTCGTTCAAATGGGTCCTTACGGGACGCTGAAAATCTTTTGGATAGTGTTTTTTCTTTTGGTGGGGAGGATGCGATTTCCATCTTATATAGTGATAGTTCTTTGTTGACTGCTCAACTCTTAAGAAGTTGTTGCTTAGGTTCGATTGGAGAATCTTTATCCTTAGTCAGTCAGATCTGGAATTTAGGTGGCACTACGAATGAATTAGCGGAAGATTTATTAAATTATATTTTGGACATTTTTCAAGCCAGATCTGGATTGACAGTGTATCGCCCCTTTGCTATTGTTGAGATTATTAAAGAAATTTCCGAAAATGTTGAACAAAATAGGCTTAATTCTATAGCAGTAGCATTTAGTGATTTACAACGTTCTAATAAAGAGTCAATATTAGCGATGGAATTGGCTGTTTGTTGGTCGATGTCAAGCCAAATTGATAGTCCCCAGGTTGAAAAGGATCTAAAGTTGCCACTAGCATCCAAGATGGATATTGAGGAATTACCTGACGCAACAATATGGTAAATGCATCACCTGATTTTAGATTTTCGACCATTGACTCTCAATCTGAGTGGAGGCAGTGGTATAATTCATTAGAGAATAAGACATATATTATTCGACATGATCCGGAAGTTTGGCATAAGGTCGGACCACCCCATCGTTGTATGCTACATGAGCGCATTAATTATCTGATGAATAGTTGGGGTAATGCCTCGAAATTAGTTAGACATGATGCACGGAAGCAACTTTGGGCAACTATCACGCTTCCAGATCATTTTTGCATTGGATGCGGAAAACATTTAAAACTAAAAAAGACTGAATGTTGGTCTTGTCGGAGTCGAAGGGCTAGAGCAGATAAGCCATTCTTTGTGAATCACCCCATTCAAGAGGCAAGTTTGGTAACTTCTGAATTTGAGAAAGGTTATCAATTAGTTAAATTCTTAAATGTAAAAGATAAATTAGTTATTACCCATTTCAATTGTTCTACTCCTCGTAGATGTTTACATTTTCGATGGTATTTGTATAATCGCAAAAAGAGACTGCCTACTCTTACCAGCAAAGTCACTGGAAATGTGATTCAAATAGTTAAGTTGTTATGATATGCGATGTATAATTTGTGAGGATTGGGCAGAACATTTTCTAGAATGTGATTGTTGTGAAGGCACGGTTTGCGATGATTGTGCCATTTTTGACGATACAGAAGCCGGAATCTATTGTTCGGAAGATTGTCAACAAGATTCTTAACACCATCGATGATATAATTAGATATCAGTAAAATTGTTTTACGTGAGTTATATTTATGGATAGTGGCGAGTGGGAAGTGAAATATGATAAGGCTGTATCTAGTCTTGTTCGTGAGACGCTGACTATCTCTGAAGGATTTTTTCTGGAGTCGCCCCAACGGGCCGCACTTCGGAGATTGATGCGTAAATCTATTTATGGAATAATGGATGACCTAAAAGAGGATCTTCAGAAAGAATTTGAGGTAAGTGATGCCGGATTTTAAAGGGCGAAAGGATTTCCCGGAAGTAGCAGACGATAAGATTAAGATTGGTGACTATAGTGGTATTAATCGAGTGACAGTCACTGATATTTATTCGCCAAAGAGCGAACCTAAACTCCTTGATCGAGTCATTGAACCAGTTAAGGGTAAGGTTGCCAATGACTATGATTCTCGTATTCTTTCTCAGCAACCTGTGATTGTCCTTTCAGATGACGAGTCGGAAGAGGCGATGCTTATTAAATCTATCGATAGCTATCTTGGGGATTCCAAGTAACCCTGATGAGCGATTATATTTCTACGTCAGAAGTTCTCATCTTGTCCTTGATTGATGAATATCTTCATAAACATGATGATGATGACCTGAAATGTGGTCATAAGAGGGGAGATCCTGACCATATTGAAAATGGTTGAGGTGGTGGAGCCTCTGCCGGGTTGCAGGGTGTGAATACCTCACAAGCTGGATATGGTGGTTTCGATCCCGATTCACAACTTTACTAAATTCGTGATAGGTAATGTATGGTACTTGACGACCAAGATTGGCAATTACCACAATTAGATGACATCAAGATAACCGCTGAAGAGCTAATGCTTTTGGACTGGATTCTGTGCTCCGGTTCAGCACTAATTCCGAATGCAACCGTTGATGATTTAGTTGAACGTTGGTCGGCAGTTCGTTTTGATGTTTGGAAATGTTTAAGTGACATTGAGCGGCAAAAGCGTGGACCATTAGCAGCTGTTTCTCTTGTAATGGATGAGTTTACAGCTAAAATCTTGTTAGCCTTAACCCCTACGACTTTTCGATGGGGAACGGGTCAAGATTGTGGATTTTCATTAAAAATGAAATTGTTCCATTTCCTGTCAGGAGAAAGAGAAAATGACAACTCCCAGAACGAAACCAATAGTGACTCCGAAAACCCACCCACGGGTTCAACCGGATCCGAAGCCTAATTTTGAGCCAGCTCGCTGGTGTCCGGCTCAGACTGAAAAAATAGCACCACACGAGTAAATTATTAAACAGAGCTCACATAAACCGGGATTCTCAGCAAGTAGGCAGTTTAATACTTACACTGGCTATCAAAATGCATTATGGGAAGCGTTAGATGATTTCTATTATGCCGATATTGGTGGATATGGGAATATGCGGATGGCTACTCCCGGTAAACCACTTGAGCCAGTTCTTTCACATCAATTAGATTTTAGTGGTTGGAAGGAACGTGTCCTTGAGCGTTGGAAGGCCGAATCTGGCAGAGACGTATCCACCAAAGGGATTTCAGAGGAAGAGATTCCAGATAATCTATGGTATTATTTATATGATCGTTTTTTAAATGCTGAAAAATATTATGTACTTACAATGAAAGATAAAAAGAGTTGGAATAGACTTGGAGATTTATAAGGAATGGTTTTATCCAAGATTCGACGGGAAGTAGGTAAGGTAAAAATGATTGCTGAAGTTGAAGCACAGAGAACCGCTAATATTAAATGGGTTTTGGAAAACCGTATGGAACTGACGGAAAATTATCCAAATCGTTGGTTAGCTGTAGATAAAGGGGCTGTCCAGATTGTGGACATTGATTTATTTCCCGTATTTAAAATAATGGACATGCGAGGACCAACTTCTTCGGTTGTCTATTATTTATGTAATGATTATCAAATGCCTGTATTATTAGTATCTCCGCAGGAGGTTTGGCAAGATGTCTCAGAGTGATGTTAATGTGGATTTTTTGGATGGTTTAGCTAAAATCATTGATTCAATTGAGAAATCGGCTGATGGGTCAGCCGATTCTATTTTAATCAAAGATGATGTAGACCATTGGTGTCCTGATGCTCAAGCATGGCATACTGCTGACCACGAACCTGCTGAACCTCCGCAGGTTCATATCAATGTTGCTGATGCTAAAGGTGATGATCCTTATAAATCTGAGAACAGTGTAGAAAAGCAGTCTACTGTGGGGAATGAGAATGTGGGTGGTGGAACCTTTGGCAATAAAGATGAAAATGAGGGCATGGTCGTAATGGAAGATACTGAGAAAGAATACGACCAAAATACTAATCTTCCCCCTGAAACGGGTAAACGTGATAAAGGTGAAAGTGTTGCTGAACCATTTTTACGGGGACGTAAGATTTCAGATATAGGGGATGATCTTGAGAAGCAGGGTTTTGGGTCTGCTCCAACCCCACCATCTAATACGAATGAATCAGTTGAAACTCCACAACCGCCACAGGGTGTGACGGGAGTGGAAGCTATTACGAAAGAATATTTAGATCAGTATGCCCAACCCATTGATATGCTTAAAATTTGGGCTTCTGTTGATCGTGAATTAAAGAAGGATGATCCGGGTCGTATAGTTGATGATCTTACTATCTTAGAATCTTTTGATTTGGACATTGATCTAACTACTGACGACTTGGTTGGTGGGACATTAGTCCATAGAATGTTGACCGATCGTAGTACTCGTCCAACTAAAGAGTGGTGGGAAGCTAGTATTAATCTCGCTAAAAGTGTTGAAGGTGTGGCAGAACCTGGCATTTTGAGTGCGTTTTTATATTATGAGTCGGACTATTTCTCAATGGGTGATTTTATTGATCTTTCTAAAATTAATGACGTTGAAAGAGAGTCAAAAGGAAAACCTCAAGATCTTGAAATGATGCCTAATAGCAGTGGTGGTGATGGTATGGCTGGTCTGGGTATGTCTGCTGATGAGCTCGAAGAGACTGGACCTAAAGACGAAGATTGTGATAAATGACCCTCTCATAAGGCTCAGAAGTCTTCTGAGCAAGAAGAAGAGGGTATTGAAAAAGGTGTAATACATGGGGAGCCTGTTGCCACCACTGGGTTGGCAGCTCCTGAGAATCCTCAGGGTGTGAATGAGTCATCCTTCTTACGACAAAATCGACAGCAGGCGGGTGGTACACCGGGAAGTGAAAATGCCCCGTACTTCTAATTCCGATGTCCTCACTACTTTAGACTTTTTAGTCAAAGAAATTGAGGATATTGATGTAATTAGCCTCTATCAGGACAAGGATCATGCTATTGAGTTATCTCATAAGGATGGTGTCTTTTTTGTTCGTTTAGATGGGGCTAATTTATATGCTGGAACAGATGGGAGTGATGCCACTTCTATGTACTATGAGCAGATTGCTCAGATAGAAGATGATGCAGAGCGTGGAACAGATCCGGATTTTGCAGCATTACGTGAAATTCTTCAGGCTCGTAATGAACATGTACGGGAAATGTTAGCGGCTATTGGGCATGAACGTCTAGCTGCTTCATTAGATGGAATTAATTTTGAAAAAGAATTCAATATTAGTGATTTTAAAACTCTTATTAAACAGAAAATGACAACATATGACACCCTCAATGCTGCCAATTATCGACCCTCCGAAAAAGAAAATGAAGAATGTCATACATGTATCTTTTTTGCTGCTGGTGGTTTTTGCACTAAAATGGATTTACCAGTTAAAGAAGAGATGATGTGTGATTGGTTTAAACCTCTTCCTATGGCTGAAAAGAATGAAGAATGGTCCCATCTTTCCCACCAACCGTGGGAGGAAGCAGAACATGAAGAAGAACACGACCACATTGATGGGGTTCAGAAAGACGTGAGTAAAGATCTAATTTATACCAGTGAAGATAATTTAGAATCTCCAGCTAATAAACTTTCAGATTCTAGGCAGCCGAATCTTGTAATGCGGGAATTTATTCCGTATGGAGCGGAAGACGGCTACCAGATTATGGCGCAGAATGATGACAAAGACGGTATAGAAATTCAACTGGTTAAATCTCGTGGGGAGTGGCAGGTTTTCACTAAACAGAGAGATTATTCTGATTTAGGAGATCCTTTTCAATCTGTGGGCGAATCCCATATTCCTAGAAAGGTAAAGCTTCGAGAGGGGGATGATAAGGAAGGAGTTGATAAACTTCGTGAAGTGCGAGGTCAAGATGGTGACGGGATTGAAAAAGTTTTTCCGTTAGCTGCTATAGCTGGAGCTGTTGCAGGTGGAGTTGGTCAAGTTGCCGGAGAGGCTGCAAGTACTGGTGCAAATGCAGCCCAACAGATGTCAAGTACTGATGAAAAGGGGGAAGACAACGACGTTGAAAAAACCTTAGGTGAGAATATTCCGGCTCTTAAGGGTCTTGGATTTAAGTCAACAAATAAAGATGAATTTGAAAAGGGTCTTTTGGGTAAACCGAAACCTGATATTGTTGTCGGGCCTCGCCCGGCCCCTAGTCCACCTTTTACTGCACCTTCGACATCAGATCCCGCAAAGATAGATCGGAATGTAAAACCTAAACCTGCTTCTTCTGGTGCATCTGCAGCTTTTGATAAAGAATCTAATGAGGGTGGAGTTGGTGTTGATGATCCTGAAGCCCCTAATTCTGGATTAATGCAACATTATGATCGCTTTAAGGAAATAAAAGAAGAAGAATTAGCATTGCAATATGCTAATGATTCGAAAGAAGTACAAAAACCTATTGATCCCGATGAGGATGGACGTGAAGCTCTTTCCAGTGCGGAAACAGGTACTGGAACGCAAGCATTTTCGTCTGGTGCTGTTATTGATATGCCTGATGAAGCATTGAACAGCAAAGCATCGGGTGGTGCTGGTGGTGAAGGTGTAGAGGGTGGAGGCGATGGAAGTGCCGCTGGCATTATTCCTAGTGATGGGATGCATTCTGGGTATGTCGCAGACCCACCTCCTTCAGATTATGACTCTGATTTAAGTGAAAAAGATCGCACTCATTCTTCAATGATGAAGCAAGATGGGGGTGGTGGAGGCGACGGGGGCGGTGGTGGTGTTGGCACTAGTGGGAGTTTTGGTGGAGGCACTGCTTTAGCTACTGATGGAAGTGGTGGAGATTCTGTCTATACTGACACACATGGTCGGGCTGTTCGTAGACGTAATTCCGCTGGTGCAAATGACACAAATGGACAAGCAGGACTTGATAAAGGTTCGTTAAGTAAAGATAGTATGGATGCGGGTTCGTATGAAGGTGTTTCTCAGCTTCCATATCCTCAAGATGATGATACCCGTCCTCTTCGTACTGTAGAACGCCACAAACCTGGTGATTCCGAGGAAGATGAAGGGGAAAAACGTGCTTCTGACCAAGAGCATGAGATTCCTATGCACCAGCAACCTATTGGTGAGGGTTACGCCAGTAGTTATGTCATTGCGGATGATAATGAAGAGGGTGAGGATCGGTATAGTCCTACCCAGATTTCCCAGAAACCAGAACATGAGTTGGTGGGACGTAAATTTATTGATGAAGATCATCGTCTAAGAAGTATTAATGATAATGCGGCCGAGCAATATACTAATTTATCTATGCTCTCTGCGGATTTAATGAGTCATACCTTAGGTAAGGGAGATACTCCTGAATCTTTGGGTGAAGTTGATGCTTTTAAAGTCTTAACTGAGAATTCTATCCAAAAGATGGATACGGGGCGCACTTTAGTAGTTGCTGGATGGGGTAATTATTATATTGTGGATCGTGAAGGTCATCGAATTAGTTTAGATGGAATGCGACGGGCATTAGTGTCTTTCTTAGGTAAAAAAGAATTCGCTAATATGAATATATTCCATTCTGGCATTCAAGTTGGGCAAATTATTCGTCGATTTGTTGATCAAAATGGGAAAGAATGGCGAACTGAGGTTCGTCCCGAAGGATTATTCGTGGTTGCTGCCTTCAGAACTGACTTGGAGGTTGCTCGAAAGGCGATGGCAGAGGTTTTACGTGGTGGTATGCGAGGGTTCTCTATTGCAGGGAATGCCAAATCTAAGGATATTAAATGTGAACATGGTAAATGTTGGACCGAAGTTAATGATTTAGAGATTTATGAAGTTACTTTATGCGTAACTCCTATGAACCCTAAGTCTTATATAACAGATATTATTCAAAAACCTGATCCGATGTTATGTCCTGAATGTTATGACGTTAATCAATTAGAATTTGATTCAAGTTTAAAAACTAGAATTTAATTATTACCAAAAATTGGTAAAAAATAGACACCTGTAATATTTTAATCTATCATAGTAGGTACGAGTCCTGTAAGGAGGGCATATATGGCTTCGAACACGACAGAGCTTCTGCCCATTCTGAAGGCACTTCGGGAGTATATCGTTAAAGAGTATGGGGTAAATTATCCTCCCCATGTTCGTGGCGAAGATGCTTCTGGAAAAGACCTTCCGAGTAACTGGGTAGATAAACTAGATCCTCTGAGTGGTGGCGACACGGTAGGCCGGGATTCCCACGGTTCACAGGGAACGAAGTCCACCCGCGCTGGCGCACAGGGAACCGATCCATATCTTCATAAGAGTGATCTTGAGGCCATTTTGGCTGATTTCGCGAAGCATATGGTGGATGGGCAGGCAGTGCAAGCTGGTGGCCCACGGGCTGATGGAATGCATGGAGCAGGGGGATATTCGTATCCTGGTGACTCCAGACGGATTCCTGAAGGTCTTGCCAAAGACCATCATGAGGAAGCATCTGAAGAAGATGACATGATGGAAGACGTTGTCGAAGATGTTGAAGACGTTGAAGATGATGTTTTGGATGACGAAATGGCTGACGACGACGAGGACATGGAGAAGAATTACATGTCTATGGGAGGCGGCCATATGGAACGTAGTGCCGATGGTATCGGTGAACTATTGAAGGATATAAAGGGATTGCTTTCTTCACGTCAGCAGGAGAAGCAGGAATATTCTGCTATCCACGCTGAAATTGGTGATCTCAAAAAGTCCGTCAATGCTCAGGTTAAAGATGGGATTAAAAAAGGTTTGAAGCAATTCAACCTTAATCCTTCTCGTGGTGACACTATGACTCCCATAACTAAGGACGATGATTCGATCCTCGGTTCTGAGCGTCAGACCTCCGTCGAGATGCCCGATCAGCGGATTGGCGTGGAAGGGGATTCCTTCCAAAAGAGTGCAGAAGAAGAGGGTCAAGAGCAGTTTGTGAATGGCATCGAAGAGATTGTCAGTCGCACCGACGCTTCTGATCTCCGGGGCCATTTTAAATTGGTCAATGGTATGCGTAACCAATCTGGTGAGCTTACTCCCCACACTTTGTACTACTATCCCAACAAAGGGGGTAGATAATCGATGGTTACTACCAATGACATTAGCATAGCCCAGTACATCTCTTCGGCGGAACGCAACATGCGTTCTTCCTTGATGCCACCCGGCTATTTTGCTAAACAGACTTATCTGCAAGTCTCCGATGTGTTCACCGCGACCTACGGCCGCAAGGTCTGGGACGCACTGAACAACCAGACTCGTTTCTGGAACATCTTGAGAAAGGTGCAGTGGGGTCCCACAACTGGTTGGAGGCTCCGTTCCGATCGTGGTGATGGTCGTTCACGACCTGTCACTGAGACGGGGTCGATACCCACTATCGATGTTAGCAATTATGTCAACGTGGACTCTGCTCCTCGTATCATTGCTACTGACTTCGGTGTTTCACTCAAGTCCCAGATCATGAGTGGTCTTGAAGGTGGTATGGGGGACAACCTGGCAGTTGAGCAGGAAGCTGCTGCTAGGGACCACATCAAAGAGTTGAACCAGGAACTCCTGCTTCGCTCGATGACCATCTGTTCGACTGCTGGTGCCTCTGGTACTGGTGAAATCATTTCCGCTGGTAACACTCTCCGTGTTGGTGACACTTTTGGTGGAACCACCATCGGTGATACCGCTCTTACTTACGATGGCCTTGATGCTCAGAGTGACGCTACCTGGACTGGTGGTGGATCTTTGACTGATGGCGAGATCGTTTATGTAAAGAGTCGCGCTGGCTTCACCTCTCTTGACGACATTGTCGAACAAGATGCTCGTAACGTTGCTGGTGTTACTGTTACTAACGGCGTAGACGTATATAACCAAGCTACTCGTGCTTCTGGTGGACACGTTGCTGCTGCTACCGTTCTCGGTAACAGTGGTGTAGGTCGGAACTTGACTTTGTCTCTTCTCGACCAAGCCATCCGTGAAGTTCGTGTAAATGGTGCTGACCCTGACGTAATTCTGATGGGTTATGACCAGTTTGACCGTCTATCCTCCCTGTTGCAAGCTCAGCAACGTTATCTGGACTGGGGCGA